>Ga0310695_10014285_pt1 | contig 10750 bp, 9 predicted proteins | sample RumenRJG_04DNA_FD_203882 | JGI IMG/M metagenome (GOLD analysis project Ga0310695, IMG submission 203882) | Bovine rumen microbial communities from Lethbridge, Alberta, Canada - RJG_04 (v2) (version 2) | ecosystem: Host-associated > Mammals > Digestive system > Stomach > Rumen | place: Canada... | reverse complement strand
TTACAAAAGAAAAATTCAAGATTTGAGACTTATGATAATGGGTGTAAAAAAAGAATATAGAAAAAAAGGTATAGAAGCATACATGGCATTGGAAGCTCTTATAAATTCCGTTAAGGGCGGATATCAAAATTGTGAGCTTTCCTGGATTTTGGAAGATAATATAATGACACAAAGAACTGCTGAAATGATGAGCGGGAAAATATATAAAAAATATGCTGTTTACGGAAATTGATAATGAATATTTTAGATGTAAACAAAATTAAAGAGCAAAATAAATTATTAAATGAACAAGAAATAAAAGAAGGAAAAGTAGTTCTTAAATCAAAACCACAAAAAGGATTGTTTATTTTAGACGACATATGTAATTTAAAATGTATTATGTGTTCTTACCCACATAAAACTGATAACTATAGAGTTAAAGAAGAGTTATTTAATAGTGTTATTGATAATATGAAATATTTTTATGAACTTTCTTGCCAAGGAGGAGAGACTTTACTTTTTAATAAATTTGATGAATTATTAGACAAAGCAAAAGAAAATGATGTTCAGTTAACCTTTACAACAAATGCTCAATTGCTTACAAAGGATGTTATTAATAAATTAAAAAATCTTAAAGTTTATATTCATATATCTGTAGATGGCTTTGATGAAACCACATATGAGAGTATTCGTGTAGGTGGCTCTTTTTTTAAATTATGTGAAAATTTGAAATATTTGGTAGAAATCAAAGATAATAAAGAATTTCAAAATTTGTGTTATGATATGTTTATGGTTCCAATGAAACAAAATTATCAACAAGTGGAAAAAGCATTAGATTTTGCATTAAAGTATAAGTTTCATGGTATTAGATTTTTGCAAATAAGAGGTGCAGAAAATTGTCTGCCAAATGAAGATGAACAGAACTATATAAAAAAACAAATTTATGAAAATTTTAAAAAAATAAAAAAGTTTGATTTACAGATATCAATAGATTCTGATATTCCGCTTGATTATCATAAAACAAATGATTTATCAACTACCTTAATCAATAATTTCTCTAATATATGTAAATATCCGTGGACAAATATAGCAATTCAGAGATTTGGAACAGTATCTTTAGATTGCTTATGTGACTTTAAAAACAATGAGATAATTAATACATTAGATGATGCTTGGAATAGTCAATACATGCAAGAAATAAGAAAAGGTTTAATAGAAAATAAACCTATATCGTCATGTAAAACTTGTTATAGAAATAATCTCTTTCATAAGATAAAAGATAAATAAATGGAGAGTGATTAGTGAAAAATCTTTTAGTAACCGGTGGAGCCGGGTTTATAGGAAGTAATTTCGTAAGATACATGTTAAATAAATATCAAGATTATAAAATAGTAAATCTTGATTTGTTAACTTATGCGGGAAATATAAAAAGCTTAGATGATGTAAAAGATAATCCTAACTATTTATTTGTAAAAGGTGATATCGCAGACAATAAATTAGTTGATAAAATTGTTTCCGAAAATAAAATAGATGTAATAATCAATTTTGCCGCGGAGTCTCATGTTGACAGAAGCATAACTAATCCGGATATATTTGTAAAAACAAATGTTTTGGGAACTCAAAACCTTTTGGAAATTGCTAAAAAATATAAAATTGAAAAGTTTTTTCAAATATCCACGGATGAGGTTTACGGTTCATTGGGAAAAACAGGCTTTTTTACCGAAACAACTCCGTTAAGTCCTAACAGCCCTTATTCTGCAAGTAAAGCGGGTGCGGATTTGTTGGTTATGGCTTATCATCATACATTCGGTTTAAATGTTAATATTACAAGATGTTCAAACAATTACGGACCTTATCAGTTTCCCGAAAAGTTAATTCCTTTATTTATTACCAATGCTTTGGCAGACAAGCAGGTTCCTTTATATGGTGACGGATTAAATATAAGAGATTGGCTTTTTGTTGAAGATCATTGTTCCGCTATTGATACCGTATTACATAAAGGAAAGAACGGTGAAGTTTATAATGTCGGCGGAAATAACGAAAAAACAAACAGATATATTACGGATACTATTTTAAGATATTTAGGTAAAGACAGTTCTTTAATAAAATATGTTGCGGACAGATTGGGTCACGATAGAAGATATGCTATTGATGCAACAAAGATAAAAGAAGAACTTTGTTGGCAACCTAAATACAAGTTTGAACAGGCAATAGAAAAAACAATAGAATGGTATTTAAATAACAAGTCTTGGTGGCAACCTCTACTAAAAAACAATTAGGATTTAGTAATTATAATTCAGCAATTTCATATTTGTAAGGAGAATAATAAATGAAAAAAGATACAAGTATTTTTATAGGTTTTGCAGCAATTATTATAATAGCGATGTTAGTTTTTTCAAGTTTTTTCATTGTTGAAGTTGGTTTTGTGGGAGTAAGGATAAATGTTCTTACCGGCGAAACAAAGAGTTTTTCTCAAGGAACATATCCTAAATTACCATTCGTTCATCAAGTCGTAAACTATGATGTAAAAACTCAGAAACAAGAAATAGAAGCGGATTCTGCATCAAAAGATTTGCAGACTGTCAGAGCAAGAATAGTAGTAAATTTCAGACCTGTTTATGAAAAAGTTAATGATATCCATATAAAAATAGGTAAAGATTATTTTGTGAAAGTTATATATCCTGCAATACAGGAAGTTTCTAAGACTGCAATATCAAAATTACCTGTTGAAAATATTATTGTTGAAAGAGAAAATTTAAGAGCAGCAATAGAAGAAAATTTAAGAAAGAAAATTGAAGAATATAATATAATTATAGAAAATGTAAATATTGTTGATATTCAATTTACTGCGGAATTTAATAGAGTTGTTGAAGAAAAACAGATAGAAGAACAAAAAGTTAAAAAAATACAATATCAAAGAATGCAGGCGGAAGAAGAAAAGAAAAGAGTTATTTTACTTGCAGAAGCAGAAGCTCAAAAACAAAAATTGTTGAGAGATTCTTCCAACCAAACTGTTATCAACTTGAAATGGATAGAAAAATGGGATGGACATTTGCCTAAGTATATGCTTGGTGATAAATCCAATTCAATGATAATGTTAAACGATAATAATTAAAATTCTTTCGGTATATTAATGTTATTAGGTAAATATTACAGATTAAAATATATATTGATAGAAATTTGTGCATATTTTTTTTATATTTCTTTTTTAGATTCAATAAAAGTTCTTTTCTTAAGAAGAGAAGATTATAAACGTAATAAATGGACAAATAAAGAATCTAAGCTTCCTTGGCCTTTAAAAAATTTTTCAAAGATAGTTGTTGTTATTGATGATACTGTTCCGAAATATGATTTTACATCTGCAGGTAAAACATTAATAAGCTATATAAATATATATCAAAAGTTTGGATACGAAGTTAAGTTCCTTCCTAATGATTTCTTAAAAAGAGAACCTTATACTACAAATATGGAGCAAAAAGGTATAGAAGTTTTATATGGTAAGTGGTGGGAGAAGAATTATACAAATTGGTTCTATCAAAATAAAGAAAAAATAGAATTTGTAATGTTAAATTCTCCAAGAAGTATAAGATATATAGATTTTTTTAAGAAAAATATAAAAACAAAAGTTTTATATTATGATATGGATGTTCATTTTGTAAGAGAGAAATTAAGATATGAAGTTTCAAAAAATAACAAATATTTAAGGGAATCAAAATATCATAAAATCATAGAAAAAAAATTATTCAATTTGTCAGATGCTGTTCTTACCATAAGTGAAAAAGAAAATAAATTTATAAGACAATTTATAAATAAAAATAATGTTTTTACAATACCATGTTATGTTTATGATAAATATTTAGATGTTAATTATATAGCAAATGAAAGAAAAAACTTATTGTTTGTTGGAGGGGATTGGGAAACTGCAAACTTAGATGGTATAAAATGGTTTATTGAAAAAATATTTCCTTCTGTTTATAGAAAAAATAAAGATATAAACTTGGTAATAGTAGGTTTATACGATGATAAGTTTATAAAACAACATCAAAATGATAATGTTAAATTTGAAGGGAAAATAAGTGAAGAAAGATTAAAGGAATTATATTTATCTTCAAAACTTGTAATTGCTCCATTAAGATTTGGGGCAGGTGTAAAAGGTAAAGTTGTGGAAGCAATGTATTATGGTGTTCCTATTGTTTCAACAGATTTTGGAGTCGAAGGTCTTATGTCGGGATTTGAAGATTTTATAACAGTTAGTAATACGGAAATGTCTTTCTCAAATTCGGTACTGAATCTTTATAACGATAATATTTCTTTGGAAAAGTTTAGTGCTTTATCTTTAAAATATTCTAAAGAACATTTTTCATTTGAAACGGCATCACAAATAATAAAAGATATACTTCAAAAATAAGGATATCTTATCTTACAACAATACCGTTATCTTTCATATGCTTTTTTAAATCTGCAATAGATAATTCTTTGAAATGAAACAACGATGCTGCAAGAACTGCAGATGCTCCCTTTTTGCAAACATCAACAAAATGTTCTTTTTTCCCTGCACCGCCTGAAGCTATTACCGGGACATTAACTGCTTTAGTTACTTCTTCCATTAATTCCAAGTCGTAGCCGTCTTTTGTTCCGTCTTTGTCCATACTTGTAAGCAAAATTTCACCCGCACCGAGTTCAACAACTTTTTTTGCCCATTTTATGACATCCAATTTCGTTTTTGTTCTTCCTCCGTGAGTATATACCGTCCACGATTTTCCGTCTCTTTTTGCATCTATTGCAACTACAATACATTGACTGCCGAACTTTTTACTTCCTTCAGAAATTAAATCGGGATTATTTACGGCAGCGGTATTTAATGATATTTTATCTGCACCTGCTGTTAACAATGTTCTTATATCTTCAATAGTTCTTATTCCGCCACCTACGGTTAGGGGAATAAAAACCTGTTCTGCTGTTTTCTTTACAACATCAAGTGTAATTGCTCTTTTATCCGATGAAGCCGTAATATCCAAAAAAACAAGTTCATCGGCACCTTCTACATTATATCTTTTAGCTATTTCTACCGGATCTCCGGCATCTCTTAAATCAACAAAATTTGTTCCTTTAACTACTCTTCCTGCATTAACATCAAGGCATGGAATAACTCTAACTGCTAACATTTTTTTGCCTCACATTGTGCTATAAAATTTTTTAGTATCTGTAATCCTATCGTAGAACTCTTTTCCGGATGAAATTGGCATCCCCATATATTATCATGTGCTACGGAAGAACAGAAATCTATAGAATATTTTGTTGTTGTGGCTATTAATCTTTTATCTGTCGGTTGACAATAATAAGAATGAACGAAATAAACAAAAGATTGTGGAGCAATGCCTTTATACATTTGTTTTGCGGCTTTGTTTGTCTGTGAAATATTTAATGTGTTCCATCCCATGTGAGGAATAACCAAATGTTCGCTTCTTTTAGGTATGAATTTTCTTACATTACCTTTTATTATATCAAGACCTTTATGTACTCCGCCTTCATAACTTAAAGAAAATAATAATTGAAATCCTAAACATATACCGAGAAACATTTTTCCTTCTTTTAAATGTTCTTTTATTGCGGCATCAAAATCATTTTCTCTTATTTTTTTTATTGCAGGAGCAAATGCTCCTACTCCGGGTAATATCAAAGCATTGTAATTTTTTATTTCTTCAGCATTTGTAATAATATTTACATTTGCTCCGCAAAGCTCAACAGCTTTTGATACGCTCCTTAAATTACCCATTCCGTAATCAATTATTGCTATTTTTGTTTTCATTTGTTTTTTATTCCTAACAGTTGTTAAATCTTTATTCTACCGTAACAGATTTTGCTAAATTTCTCGGTTGATCAACATCACAACCTTTCATAACGGAAACGAAATATGCAAAAAATTGTAAAGGTATAACATTTATTAAAGGGGATAAAGTTTCGCTGACTTCCGGAACAAAGATTTGATAATCCGAATTTTTAATTATATCTTTGTTACCTTTATTTGCTATTGCAATTATTTTTGCACCTCTTGCTTTAGCTTCCTCTATATTGCTTAATATCTTATCATAAACTTTACTTTTTGTCGCTATTACCATTACAGGCATTGTTTCATCTATTAAAGCAATTGGTCCGTGTTTCATTTCTCCTGCAGGATATCCTTCGGCATAAATATATGATATTTCTTTTAATTTTAATGCCCCTTCAAGAGCTATAGGATAATTTATGTTTCTTGCCAAATATATAAATTGTTTTGTGTTTTGAAATAACTTTGCAATTTCTTTTATTTTATTTGAAAGTTTTAATGTTTCGGAAATTTTTGTAGGGATATCTCTTAAATCACTTATAAAATCTGCCAATTGTTCTTTGGATATTGTTTGTTTTTTTGATGCCATAAACATTACAAGCAAATAAAGTGCTGTAAGTTGTCCCGTAAATGCTTTTGTTGAAGCAACACCTATTTCAGGTCCGCAATGAGTATATAAAACATTGTCTGCTTCTCTGCTTATGCTTGAACCTACAACATTACATATTGCAATTGTTTTCGATTTTTTTTCTTTTGCAAGTCTTAAAGCTGCAAGAGTATCTGCCGTTTCTCCCGATTGAGAAATAAAAATTGTCAGTACTTTATCATCTATAACAGGATCTGCATATCTGAATTCCGAAGCAATGTTTACTTCCGTAGGAATTTTAGTTAAATTCTCAAACAAGAATTTTGCCGTAAGACCTGCATGATAAGATGTTCCGCAGGCAACTATGCAAATTCTGGAAAAATTTAAAATTTCTTCTTTTGTGAGTTTTACCGACTGTAATATTATTTTGTTTTCTTCATCGGAAATTCTTCCTCTGAAAGTATCTTGTGTTGTTTGTGTTTGTTCATGAATTTCTTTAAGCATAAAATGCTTATATCCGCATTTTTCGGCCTGTATTGCATTCCATAAGATTTTTTGTGATTTTCTTTTTATTTGTGTATCGGTTTCATCAAATATTTTTATGGAATCTTTTTTTATCTCGGCAATATCTTTGTTTTCAAGGAAAATTACATCTTTGGTGTATTGTAACAATGCGGAAACATCCGAAGCAATAAAGGTTTCATCTTCTCCTATACCTATAACCAAAGGTGCATCTTTCCTTGCAACTATAATTCTTGAACTGTCTTCGCAGGATATTGCACAAAGAGCATAAGCACCTTCTATATTCTTTAAAGCCGATTTTACGGCAAGTAACAAATCTCCCGAATAATATTTTTCAATTAAGTGAGCTATAACTTCGGTGTCTGTTTCGGATGCAAATTTGTGTCCTTCTTTTTGTAATTGTTTTTTTAATGAAACATAATTTTCTATTATTCCGTTATGAACTACTACGATTTTTCCGCTGCAATCAGTATGAGGATGAGCATTTTCTTCACTCGGTTTTCCGTGTGTAGCCCATCTGGTATGACCTATACCGATATTTCCGAAAATTTTATGTTCTTTAATGTTTTCTTGCAAATTGATAAGTTTGCCGACACTTCTTCTTCTTTCGATTTTATCGTTTTCTATAACGGCGATACCTGCAGAGTCATAACCTCTGTATTCAAGTTTTTCAAGACCGTTATAAATTACTTCCACCGCATTTTTATTACCTATATAACCTACAATTCCACACATAATAAAATACCTTTTATTTAAATATTAATTAATTATACTAAAAACAACCGAAGATTTGAAGGAAATCTGTAAAAAATTGCAAAGCAATTTTTTGTTGTCATTAAATTTTTCTTTTTCCGTCCATTCTTCTAATCTTCTATTCTTCCAAAATTGCTTTTGGCAATTTTAGAGAAGTTCCTTATAAATTTTATCTATTTCATCTTCAAAATTTGTCGAACCGTAAATCGTAAAGACTTCTTTTGCAAGTGCAAGTGCAACGGATCCTTCCCCCGAACGAACTATTAAATCGGAATTATCTTTTCTGAGTTTTTTTGCACTTTCAGAATATGTTGTATGAACTAATATTCTTATTCTGGAATTTAAAGATTTTGCTATTTCCGTTATTTCTTGTGCAGGAGCAAAAGGTGTAGAAATAACCAATGCTTCCGCAGTTTGTATTGCCGCTGACATTAAAATTTCTCTTTGAGATGCATCTCCGTAAATCGCTCGCAATTCTTTTGTTTTTTTTGCTTTTATGGTTTTTACGGTATCTATATTCATTTCAATTACGGTTACATTTAATTGTTTTTGTAATAATATCTTTACTATGGTTTTTCCTACGGGACCATATCCTACAACAATTACATGTCTTGTATCTTTAGTTTCAAGTTCAACTTCGTCAGTTATATTGTAGTTTGTTTTTATATATCCTTTTTTTTGTAATTTCTTTATTGCCGGTTCTATCCAACGATAAATTGTCGTATTTAATGTTATTGTAATGATGGATACGAAAATTATTGCATTATAAGCATCATGAGACATTATTCCGTAAGTTACCGCAAGAGATGCCAAAATAAAAGAAAATTCTCCTATTTGTCCTAATGCAACACCTATGGATATTGCTTTTTTTATAGGTTGTTTTAAAATTTTAATAACTATAATTGCACCTATCGGTTTTACTAAAGTTACAACTATAAACAATATAATTGCTAATTTCCAAGAGGATTGCAAAGAAGAAATATTAAAAAGCATACCTACCGAAACGAAAAACAATACTGCAAAAACATCACTTATGGGAATAGCTTCGGATGTAGCTCTTGAACTGAAATCCGATTGTCCTACAACCATACCTGCCAAAAAAGCTCCCAATGCCATAGATGCACCGAAAAATTCCGCAGCACAAACGGATATTCCGAGTGCAATAACAAGGACCGACAATATAAAAAGTTCTCTGTTTCCCGTTCTTGCGATATGTTCCAATAAAGAAGGTATAATTTTCTTTCCTAAAACCAATGCACATACAACTAAAACAAAAAGTTTTAAAATTGTATATATAAAAGTAAGAGCAAAATTATGGTTTGAAGATGTATTACCGAAAAATGCGGGAAGCAATACCAATATTATAATAGTAAACAAGTCTTCCATTATAAGCCAACCTATAGCGGCATGACCTGTAGGAGTATGTAACATTTTGTTATCGGATAAAACTCTTGTTAAAACAACGGTACTGGCAACAGATATTGAAACACCAAGTACGATTCCGGAGACCAAAGACCATCCCAATGTTTTAAATAACAGTGTGGAAACTGTTGTACATATAGCTATTTGAATTAACGCACCTACTGCAATATTTTTAACGGCAATAAAGTCTTTTAACTTAAAGTGCATTCCGACACCGAACATCAAAAGAACAATACCTATTTCGGCACATTGTCTTGCTATTGTTATATTTGCAACAATTCCGGGAGAATGAGGACTTACCAAAATTCCTGCTATTAAATATCCTACAAGAGGGGACAATTTTATTTTTTGTGCAATATAACCAAGTATTAATGCAACCGTTAAACCGGATGCAAGAGTAAATATTAAACTGAGATTATGTTCCATTTATTATTTTACAGCTTTTTCAAGTCTTGAAATACCTTCAATTATATTTTCCATAGATGTTGCATAAGAAAGTCTGATGTATCCGGGTAAACCGAATGCACTTCCGGGAACAACTGCTATTCTTGCATTATCGAGCAAATATTCGCAAAGTTCCACATCCGTATTAATTGTTTTATTTGAGTATTTTTTACCTAATAATTTTGATATGTTAGGGAAAACATAAAATGCACCGTTTGGTTTTACACATTTTATGCCGTCTATGGAATTTAATTTTTCAACTATATAATTTCTTCTTTTTTCAAATTCCTGTCTCATCTTTTCCATTTCATCTTTAGGTCCGTTTAATGCTTCTGTTGTTGCTTTTAAAGAAATTGATGTAGGGTTTGAAGTTGACTGACTTTGAATTTTTGTCATAGCTGCTATAATATCTTTAGGACCTGCACAATAACCTATTCTCCAACCTGTCATTGCAAATGCTTTTGATACTCCGTTTACGACTAATGTTTGGTTTTGAACCTCTTTACTTACTTGTGCTATTGAATAATATTTGAAATTATCATAAACGAGTTTTTCATATATTTCATCCGAGATTATAAGTAAATGATGTTCAACACAAACTTTTGCAATTTCTTTCAGTTCATCAAAAGTATATGTGTTTCCGGTAGGGTTTGAAGGAGAATTTAAAATAAGAGCTTTTGTTTTAGGTGTAATTACATGTTCTATTTGTTTAGCCGTTACTTTAAAATTTGTTTTATCGTCGGTACTTACTATAACAGGCAATGCTCCTGCCAATATTGCCATATCCGGATATGATACCCAATAAGGTGAAGGAACAATAACTTCGTCTCCGGGATTAAATACTGCTTGAAATATATTATATAAAGAATGTTTTGCTCCGCATGAAACTATAATTTCTTCAGGTGAATAATCCAAATTGTTATCTTCTTTAAGTTTTGCGATAATGGCTTTTTTTATGTCAGGTGTTCCCGCTACGGGACAATATTTTGTAAAACCGTTATTTATTGCATCTATAGCAGCTTTTTTTATATTTTGAGGTGTATCAAAATCCGGTTCTCCTATACCGAAATTTATAATATCAACACCTTCGCTTTTTAATTTTTTTGCTTTAGCCGATATTGCCAAAGTCGGAGACGGTTTTATTGAACTTGCTCTTTTTGAAATATACATTTTCTTTTCCTCTTTATACTGTTAATAAATAATTATCATATGTTTTT
>Ga0310695_10014284_pt1 | contig 10751 bp, 5 predicted proteins | sample RumenRJG_04DNA_FD_203882 | JGI IMG/M metagenome (GOLD analysis project Ga0310695, IMG submission 203882) | Bovine rumen microbial communities from Lethbridge, Alberta, Canada - RJG_04 (v2) (version 2) | ecosystem: Host-associated > Mammals > Digestive system > Stomach > Rumen | place: Canada... | reverse complement strand
ACAAAAGCAACAAGTAAAGAATCTTTTATAGAAAAAAATATGGTTAAAAATGAATATTGTTTTAAAAATAAATTTGAAGGAACAGGGAAATTAAAAGAAAAAATAATATCTGATTCATATATTGAAATAGAAGAAGATGATTATGAAGATGAAATAAAAACAAAACATTTTAATTATTTTAAAATTATTTATACAGAAATTTTAAAAGAATGGAAAAATATAAATTCATATAATTTATTAACAAAACAAATTTTATCTTATTATTTTATTAGTTATTGTTTTAGAAGTGAATTTGAAATTTTTATAAATATTTGGAATAATGATGAAATTGATAAATTTTTTATATATCAAATTTATTTATTTATTTCTGTTTTGTATTTAGAAGATAATTCATATGAAAATAAAATGACAATGAGAAACTTTTTGAATGGTTTTGAATATTCTTTTTTAAATTTTCAAATTCTAATTTCTTTTTCTCAAAAAGGAATTGAAAATAAGGAATTTATGAATTTTAAAACAAGAAATAAAATAATTAAATCTCTTGTTCAAACTTTAAATTCTCAAAATTTTGGTTTATTTGATGATATTACAAATTTATTAGAATATATTAAAAAAAATGAAACATTAAATCAAATATTAAAAAATTTAGAAGAACAATCACAAAAAATCCAAAATGAGGATAATTAAATTTGTTATTTAAATAAAGAAAGAAATTAATATAATAATATTATAATTTTTTTCATTAATTTATAATAAAAAAGTTATAAAATTTATTAAAATGAATTTTCCAAACTTAATATAATAAAATCCATATTTATATTATAAAATTATATAAAATTTTGGAAAAACTAAAAATAATAAAAAAAAAATAAAATTTTTTTTAATAATATTTTTAATAACCTCATAATTTTTTTTTTTTAAAAATGGAAAATAAAAATCCATCAAATAAACCTGCAGTAATTCGTGAAATAAAAGACAATGCGCCATTTTCAAATTATCAAATATATTCATATATATCAGCAGCATTATCATTATTTATAATGGGATTAGAATTTAATCTCTATTCTAATTTCAGTATTCCTTTAAAATCAAAATTAACATTATCAAATTTTGAAAGTCAACTTTTAGAAACTTTAATTTATTTAGGATTTAGTTTTGGTTCAATTACAGGAGGAACAATGTCAAATGAGAGAACAAAAATATTAAAATATTCTCCTATTTTTGTTTTATTTTTTCATATTTTTATGTGTATTTTTTTAAAAGAAATTCCATTTATAATTTTTAGAATTTTAATTGGTTTAAGTTTAGGTTCTTATATTAATATTTCTATTATTATTTTTGCTGAATATAGAAATATTTATTTTAGAGGTTTTAATCTTATTTTTATTTGGTTTTTTTATATTTTAAGTTCATTTATTGAATCGTTTTTAATTTTTATAATTATGCCTAATTATGAAGAAAAAAATTTAAGAATTTTAATTTTAGCTTTAACAATTTTTATTATACCTTCTACTTTTTTTCACTTTTTTTATTCTTATGATAGTCCTCGTCATTTAATTTTTTTAGGAGAAAATCATGAAGGTTTTGAAATAATTAAAAATATAAATAAAAGAACAACAATTTCTGAAGATGAAAAACATGAAATTACAAATGATATTTTTAATAATATTGCAAATAAACATGTAGAAAATAAATTAAGATATTTATTTAGTCATAATAATGAGAAAACATCTGTTATTTTAATTTATTTATTATTTAATATTTCTTTTAGTTATATTGGTTTACAAAATTTAACTGCATTAACAAAAAAAAGTATTTATGGTGAATTACCTGATACAAATAAAAAAATAGTAACTAATCAATTTATTATTAATTTAATTTGTTGTATTGGAGTTATTCCTTGTAGTTTTATTTCAGAAATAAATAAATTTGGTAGAAAAGGTTTAATGGTAATATGTTTTTCTTTTACATGTATTTTATCTTTAATTTCAATTTTTATTACATCATTATATGATTTTTTAATTGGTTGTTGTTTAACATTTTCTTTAACTTCATTTGCAGTAACATATTCATATATTATTGAATTTTATTGTATGAGAATAAGAGATTTAGCTTTTGGATTTTTAATTATGATTTTTATGCTTTTTTGTATTTTATCAAATGTAATTTTATATTTTTTACATAATAAACATTATAAAATACCATATTATTTCATTTCTCTTTTATCTTTAATAGCATCATTCTTATCTTTCATTCTCCCATATGAAACTGGAAATAAACCTTTGGATATTTTATATATGACTGGATATGATGATGGATATACTGATTTAAAATCTAATAGTAATACACCTTCTGGAGAAGGAAGTGAAGATGAAAGTACTCCAATTTCAGGTTCTAAAAACAGTGAAGATAATGATTTGATTAAAAAATAAAAATAATGTATATTAAATAGAACATTGTATGAGTTAAATTATAATTTAAAAATATTTCATTTAAAATAAGAATATATTAATTGATTTTTTCTTTTTAAAAAAAAAGTGAAAAATATTTATAATATATCTTATTAACATAAAAATAAAATTCATTAAAATTAAAATGTCAGATAAAACAGAATATAAAATAGTCTTATCAGATTTAGACGGAACCTTAATAATAAAAGGAAAAGATATAGTTCCTGAAGTTAATGTAGAAGCAATAAAAAAAGTAAGAGAAAAAGGGGTAAAATTTATAATATGTTCAGCACGTTCAATCCAATTAGCAAAACCAATATTAGAACAAATAGGATCATACAATTTAGAAAATGAATATTCTTGTTTATTAAATGGAGCATTATTAATAGAAAACACAGGAAAAATAATAAAATATAAAGGATTACCATTTAATCTCGTAAAAGAAATTTTTGAATTTGGAAAACAATATGATGTAATGTTCCAATGTTATAGTACTGATAAATGTTATACAATGAGAACAATTGATGCTGAAATTGAAAGAAAAAAAGTTCATCATGAAGAATATGAAGATATAACATGGGAACAATTTGAAACTTTAAAAGATAAAGAATTTGGTAAAGTACTTTATACAAAATTTGATTTAGAATATTTAAAAAATATTTCAAAAGATGTTGAAAAAAAATTTGGTGATCAAATTGAAATTTGCTTTAGTGCAAATCGATATTTAGAAATGAGTCCAAAAGGAATTTCTAAAGGAAGTGCTTTAAAAGATATAGCAGAATATTTAAATGTTGATTTAAAAAATACTATTGTTGTTGGAGATGATTTTAATGATTTAAGTATGATTGAAATTGCTGGGTTGGGATGCTGTGTTGCTAATGGGAAAAATGAAGTTAAAGAGAAATCAAAGTATGTTTGTGAGAAAAATAATGAAGAAGGTGGTGTTGCTGAAGTTTTGGAAAAGTTTATTTTAAACAAATAGATTTTTTTTTTTTTTTGTTATTTTCGTGTTTTTTAATATTTTTATTTTATTTAGAGTTATTTTATGAAAAATTTATTTGGTTTTTTTGTGATTATATTTTCATTTTTTTTTTGATATTTTATATTATTTTTATATTAATTTTTTATTTGATAATTATTAAAATCAAATGGTTAAATATAATATATTAAAAAATCTTTTTATTTTTAAAAAATGGAATAAAACAATATTTTATCATTAAAATATTAAATATATCATATTATATTTAATCAATCATAAATTAAAATTTAACATAAAAAAAAATGAGATCAAGTAAAAAGAAAAAAACCTTAGAAACAAACACCATATTCCGACCTGATTTAGAAAACAAATACAATCATTTCAATGCTAAATTTTTAAAAGAAAACCAAACTGATTATTACAAGATAAAATTTCCAAAAAAATCTTATATAAAAATAATGAAATTACTAAAAAAACTTCCAATGGAATATCAAAACTACATATTATTATATACAGAAAGTTCCCATGAAGAAAAAATAGATGGAGGAATAATTTCTGTACATGATATGAAAAAATATGATAAATTATTTAAAAAAGAAGATGCATTTTCAATAACAATAATAAAAGAAGATAATGAAGAAAATGAGGAAGAACCAATTCCAATTGAAACAAAATCAATTATTAAAATTATGGAATTAATGAATATAAATTCTGAAGATATGTTAACTATAATTGATTTAATGATTGTTAGTGAACAAACTGAATATTATGAAAGAAAATTAAAGAGAGTTAAAAGTAAAAAAATTGAAAGGAATATTAATTTAAAAATATATTTAGATTTATATGAACATGCTAAAAAATTTAGAAAAGGAAATTTAAGTTTGATTAGTAATATTTTTGATAATGTTGATGATGCTTATGAAAAAAAACTTGAGGAAGAAAAAAAATTTGATGAAGAAAATGAAAAATTAAAAAAATTAAATGAAGAAATGGAAAGGTTAAAAAAGGAAAATGAGGAATTATTAAAAATACAAATTGAAAAAAAAAATTCTATTCATCAAGGTATTATTGAAAAAGAAGAAATTGAAAAAGAATTAAATGAAGTTAAAAATAATTTCAATAAAGAAAAAGAATATTATAATAAAAAAATAGAAGACTCAAAAAAATTATATGAAAAACAATTAAAAGAAAATGAAGAACAACAAAAGAGAATGAAAGAAATAGAAAATCAATATAACAATGAAGAAAATAATTTTAATATTAAAAAAAGGAAAATTACAGAAGAATATGAAATTGAAATTAAAGAACATCAAAATAGAATAATGTTAAAAAAAGAACAATTAGAAAAAGATCAAAATACATTTGGTTCTAAATTAAAAAAATTATCTTCAAAGCATATTGAAGAAAATAAAAATAATGAATTATCAAAACAATTACAACAACAAATGGAAGAAATAGAAAAAGAAAAAGAAGAAAATGAAAAATTAAAAGAAGAATTAAAAGAAATAAGAAAATTAAAAAAAGAATCTTTATCAATTCAAAAAGAAAATTTAACACTTTTAAAAATTCCAAAATCAACTTTTGAAATAGAAAAATCTGAATATAAATTTAATTCAATAAAACCAAAAATATTAAAAATTCCTCAAAAAAAAATAATAAACCCATTCGAAACGCCAGAAGCAGGAATTGATGATAGTAAAAAAATAAAAGATGAAAAACCAGAAAAAGAAAATTTACCAAATAATAAAAAACCAAATAAACCAAAAAAAAAACAAAATAAAGAAAATGGACAAAATAAATTAAATATATTATTAAGAGCAAGTGGAAAAAAAAAAAAAAAAATATTAAATATTAATTTACCAGAATCAAAAAATGATGAAGGTTACATTTCTGATTCTTATATTCCAGCTGAAACTCCAAGAGAAAATGGAATAAATAAAAAAATGAGATTTAAAAAGAAAAAAAGTAATTATCCTGAAGAATTTGAAAAAGATTTAAATATTATTAAACCACAAAGAAGACTTTCTTATACAAGTGATCATGTTATTTTATATCCTTTTTCTATTGAAGTTACTAATGATATGGATGATGGTGATTATTATGTTTCTGGTAATATTGATTCTTTAGGTAATTGGGATCATAATAGAGCTTTTAAATTAAATAGGAATGTTATTAATGGGAAAATTTTTTATACTGGAAATTTCCCTATTAAACAAAATCAATTTCCTTTTGAATATAAATTCTTTGTTAAAAAAAATAATTGTAATAAATGGGTTGGGAAACCTTATGATAATTATAAAACTTCAAATGAGATTTTTAATTATTTATTAGGTGATAAAAGTAAAGTTTTAGGTGTTTTAAATGTTAATGTTAGATATTTAAATAATACAGATGGTAATAATGTATGGTATAATAGGAAAGAAAGAATGGTTGAAATTATTTATAAATCTAAAGCTGATGTTATTTTCTTTCAGGAAATGACTAGGAAACAATATGATGATATTTCACATATTATTGATTCTATTTTTACTTCTGTTGGTATTTATAGAGATAAAAGTGATTCAAGTGAAAAAATTAGTATTGCTTTTAATAAAAATAAATTTACTCTTTGTGAATGGGGACAATTTTGGCTTAGTTCTACTCCTAATGTTCCTGGTTCTAATGATTTTAATAATTTCTTTCCTAGAATTTGTACTTGGTGTTTTTTAAACAAAATTGATTTTAATTATAATTATTTATTCTTTAATGTTCATTTAGATCATGTTAATATGGATGCTCATTTACCTTCTGTTAGAGTTTTATTAAATGAAATGAAAAAAATTATTAAAAGATATCATGATAGTGTTATTATATTTTTAGGAGGATGTTTTTATTGTGATGAAAATGATCCTATTATTCAATTGATTAAAGATTTTGGATTTACTTTAATTAATAATGATAATACTTATCATGAATTTACTGGAAATGCTTTTAAAAGATGGGATTATATGTTTTATATTGATTGTAAAGGAAAAGTCACTTTAAATCAAGTTAAAATTTTTAATGAGGATAGTGTTATTAATAAAAATAAGGGTATTTATGTAAGTGATCATTTTCCTTTATATTCTGAATTCCAAATTGAATGAAAATTTTAATTTATTATTTAAATATTAATTATATTAATTTATTATGAGTATTATAACAAAAAACTAAAAAATAAAAAACATAAACCCAATTTTTTATATTGATTAAATATTAATAAATAAAACCTCATAAAAAAATAATTCTTCTTTAATAAAAAATAACCATAACTTAAATAAAAAAACCTTAAACCAAATCATCAACAATTTTAACTTTAGCCCCAGTCATAATTTTCCCATTACTTAACTTACAAATACAATTAATTCCATCAGGTTCATCATATCCTCTTTTTTCTTCTTTAACATCATCTCCTTCAATAGCATACTTAAACAATCTTGAAGAAGCAGTATCACCAGAACCTTCAGTAATTCCAGCATAAATAAATTTATTATCACTACTTTTAAGAACACAAGTAACATTTCCAGTAGTTCTAATTTTACAATCAATTTCTTTTATTGTTTTCATTTCACTAATTTTAATTAAATAAACCATATTTAACCCACCAACAAAAACAATATCATCATTTACTTTAACCATAGTATTCCAATTACCAATTTCTAACATAATTTTCTTAGCAATTGAACCATTATAAATATCAACAAATTTAATCCAACCTGGTTTTTCAACAAAAGAATTAGAAGAACATAAAACTAAATTTTTAGTAACTTGACATATAGCATCAATAAATCTTGCTTGTTCAACAGTTTCAACTTTCATAGTTTTCATATCGAATTTTGTAGCTTGTCTTACTTCACCAACTGTAATTTGTTTATCTAAAGAATATTTACCATCATCATTTTTTTTCCATATAATAATTGTACCATCAAATGAACAAGAACATAAATTTTTATCTTCTAATAAAATTACTTGATGAACTCTTTGACTGTGTCCTTCTAAAGTTTGATAAAGTTCTAATTTATTTTTTTCTGGTCTTGAAAAAATTAAAATTTTCATATCTTCAGTTGGACATGCTATTTTATTATCTGGTAATTCTAATATTCCATATAGGAATATTGAATATGGATAACGTGATTCTACTGAAAATGTTTCTGGGTTACATAAAACTAAATCATATTCATCTATTGCTGCTATTGTATTGTCTGATAATAATGTTATTGATGATGCTCTTTGTGCTGAGGTTAATGATGTGAAGTTTGAAGCTCCACGAGATTTACCTTGTGTTAATCCAAAACGTAACATTTTTTTTTTTTTTTTTTTGGGATTTTTTATTTTTTTTTTTTTAAGGGGTTTTTTATTGTTTTTTATAAAGTTATTTTTTGAGTGATTAATTTTTTTTTGGGATAGTTATTTTTTTATAAATGGAAAGTTCTATTTTAGGTTTAATTGATGAAGGGATTAAAAATAAAAGTGATGAGGTTATTGTAAAAGTTTCTTCTAAAATTGGGTTGGATGTTGTTCAGACTAAATTATTTTTGAAATATTTTAATAAATTTAATATTCTTGAATCATTTTTAGATTCTGAATATGTAAATTATTTTAATGGTATTTGTTTATGTGATTTAAAAGAAAAAGATGAAATAACAGATGAAGTTTTTTCAAAAGTAATATCTACTTATATAAAAGAAAAAAGAAAGAATAAAAAATTATATTATATGAACCTTGAAACAGAAAATGATATTAAAATACAAATTTTAATATTATCACAATTAGATTATAAATCATTAAAATATGATATAAAACATAATAAAGATTTAAATTTCAAAAACAATTTAAATTTCTTTAATTACATCCCAAATATTTTAGATGAATATGCATTTGAATCATTTTCAAAAGAAACAATAGAAAATAAAATAGACGTTCCATTAATAAATCACATTAATTTAAATAACACTTCCTATGAAAAAGTACTTGAATATTCAAAACAATATCCAAACAGAATAAAAAAATTAGAATGGTATGGTACAGAAGAATATGATAAATTAAAAGAATTAATGGAATTAAATAAAGAAAGTTTAGAAATTTACCCACATGGGAAAATAGAACATTTAATTCCATTACCAAATGCTTTCATTTTTAATATATCAGAATTAGAAGGTGAAATAAATGATAATTTCAATTTATCAAAAATAACACAAGTCGAAGCAATAACAATAAATTTTGAAGATGATGAATTAAGTGTTTCAAACATTAAAAATTTTTTAAATAAATGTCCAAATGTTGAAAATTTAATATTTTATGATATATCATCAGAATATTTTTTTAAAATATTAGAAGATATAAATTGTCCAAAAGTAAAAGAAATTTCAGCAACTTGTGAAGATATTGAATCAGATTATGACTGGAGTAAAATTTTTGATAAAATGCCTTTATTAGAAAAATTATCAATTGAAGAACATCAAACAATGAGTTGGACATATGAAATAAGACCAGTATTCTTAGCTGAAAATAAGAGATTAGCATATCCTTTATTAGAACAATTAATAAGAAATTATTTAAATGGAAGTCCTGATAGAGATATTACTATGCAATTTGATGCTGAATTTGATGAATTTTGGGATTATTTTAAAGATAAGAAAGATATTTTAAGTAGATTAAGTCAATTAAGTGGTGATTGTGTTCATTATTTTCCTGATACTTATTTTAAGGTTGTTATTCATAAAAGTGAATATATTAAAAATTTAAAAGATGGGAAATATTTGTATTGTATTGTTGAATGTGATTTTGATGATGTTGTTTTGGAATTTGTTAAAAAAAGTAAACCTATGTTTTTATTTGTTAAAAATGGTAATGTTAATATAGATGATATGAAGAAAATTGAAGAAATGAAGTTTTTATTTGTTAATTCTACTAAGGATTGTTTTTATAAAAATGAAGGAAATGTTTTAGAAAAAATTTAAAAAAAATATCATAATAAAAAATCCAAAATATTAAAAACTAATATTTAAAAAAATAAAAATAAAATAAATTTTAAATAATTATATTTTTTAATAAAATTCTAATCAAATAAATATTTATCTTATTATAAATAAAATGCAAAAATCCTCTTTTAATTAATACCTCCATCAAGTGAATATCTAGCTAAATCAGAACTATTATCTTGGAATTTAGTAATTCTTAAAATGATAAGAATACCTATACACAAAATAATCAAAAATAAGAAAATCATTGTATTCATAAAACTTTTATTAATTTCATTAGAATAAGAAGGATCATCAGGATCATATATATCTTCAGATTCTTCATCTTCATATTCTTCAGCATCATTATAACCAGGATCTTCTCCTTCTTCAATTTTATAATCTAAAGTAATATCATCATCAATATAAAAAACTGTATAATATTCTTCATCTTCAACCATACTCCAAGTTCTAAATAAATTTCCAAATTGGAATTTTAAAACTTTTTCTTCATTTTCTTCTAAATAAAAACATGATCCTCCTTTTGGATGAATATATACTGCACTATAATCATTATATACACAAATTAATGTTGGTCTGTCATTTTTGTTTTTTAATGTAAATGTTTGTATCATGAATCTATCATCATATGAGAAAATTAAAACTTTATCTGGTATTCTAGTTAATGTTGTACTTGATTCATATCTTATATATTCATCTTTGTCTAAATCAATTTTGAAAAATACTAAATTTCTTCCTTTTATACTACTAAATTCTAGTGATTCATCTTCTACTAATGTTGATTTTAATAATACTTTTGGATTCTTTTTATTAATTTCAAATTCTCTATTTTGATATTCGAATGCAAAACTTTGATTATGTTGACTAAAATCTCTAATTAATTCTAATTCAAAAGTAATTCTTCTTGCTATCATTTCTAAAGTTCTCTCATCATAAGGAGCTTTTTTAGGATCTAATAATATAGGATAGAAATTACCAGTATCACCACTGAAAGTATCAATAGAATCAAAATAAATTAAATGAATATTTGTTGGTTTTGTACAAGTTAGTTTAACAAAAAATTCATTATTTGCATCATAAATTTTTAAATTACTTAAAATATATTTTGAAGAGAAAAGTGAATTTATATCATTACTATATTCATAAATGTTACCAAAGCTAACTACACCATCACCAAATACTCTTCTGAAGTAAAGATATGTTTGATCTTCTGGATTACGATATGGATTTTCTTGTGAAAACATAAAATATACTTTATTACAATCAGTTAATGAAAATAATCTACCATAAGAATCAAAATTATTTGATAAAATTGCAATATCA
>Ga0310695_10014283_pt1 | contig 10752 bp, 7 predicted proteins | sample RumenRJG_04DNA_FD_203882 | JGI IMG/M metagenome (GOLD analysis project Ga0310695, IMG submission 203882) | Bovine rumen microbial communities from Lethbridge, Alberta, Canada - RJG_04 (v2) (version 2) | ecosystem: Host-associated > Mammals > Digestive system > Stomach > Rumen | place: Canada... | reverse complement strand
AGCCGATGAAAGTTGTCACAACGATCGCACGTTCCTATGAGTCCGCTACGATCTTCCGCTTGGTACGGGCCATTGATCCGAACGCTTTTGTCAGTCAAAGTCAGGTTCGTGGTGTCTTTGGCCAGGGCTTTGACCCGGTGTCCAGTGGCCGATAAATGATATATAACTAAACTCAATTACCCATATGCTTTTGCTTCCTCGCTACAGCAAATTAGTTAACCCGCATAATACGCCGCAAGAGTCTGTCTCGCGGATGATAATGGAATACCTGGTTATTATTCTGGGTATAGCGCCTATGGCGCTGATGGTCAACTGGGTGTTGCTGCCACATGCTTTCGTAGGTGGAGGACTGACGGGTATCTGTTCGGCGATATATTACGTGACAGACGGTTGGTTTATGTCGCTTTTCCCGGAATACAACGGTGCGATACCGGTGTGGCTGACGACCTTCCTTTTTAATGCGATTTTGCTGATTATAGCAGGTCTGACGGTCGGCTGGCGCTTCTGTATCCGTACCATGGTAGGAGTAGCAGCAATCACGTTCTGGTATCGGATCATCCCTATTTTACCGGAACCGATCATTGAAGATCCGTGGCTTGGCGCTATCATCGGCGGTTTTGTGTTCGGTCTCAGTTTGGGCTGTGTGTTGGCAGCGCACGGTTCGTCCGGCGGCACGGATATCGTCGCGATGATCATCAACCATTACCATAACATCTCGTTGGGCAATATCATGCTGGCCTGCGATATCCTCATCATCGCATCAGCGTTCTTCTTACCGCTACCGGAATCGATGATGGAGGAAGGCAAGAACCCGACGTATCTGCAGATCAAACGGGTACTGTACGGTGTGACGATGACGATCTCTTATACGGCAGCTGTCGATTGGCTGATGGCCCGGCTGCACCGTTCTGTCCATTTCCTCATCTATTCCTCCAAATACGAGGAGATAGCGACGGCCATCAATACCACCGTAAACCGCGGTGTGACGGTGCTGGACGGTACCGGATGGTACTCCAAGAAACCCGTCAAGGTCATCTCGGTGCTGGTGCGTAAACCGGAGAGTTCGTTGGTCTTCCGGATTGTGCATGATATCGACCCCGATGCATTGGTGTCTATCGCCGACGTACGCGGTGTTTTCGGTTCCGGATTTGACAAAATGAAGGGCAAATAGCATTTTTTTGCGATTTTATTTGCACAATTCAAAAAAAAGCAGTACCTTTGCAGCCGCTTTCCAAAAATGAAATAAGTAGGGATCCCGAAAATTTCTAATTTTTGGGAAGAGGAGGGAACGCGACCATTACATTTGTTACGTAGTAACTTAATCATGGATCGCCGTTACCGACGAGGAGAGTTGACTGAGTGGTCGAAAGTGCCGCACTCGAAATGCGGTGTACGCATTACGTCGTACCGGGGGTTCGAATCCCTCACTCTCCGCGGTAAAAGAATAGGGATACCCACAAGGGGCGTCCCTATTTTTTTTTATTCGGATATGAGGGCCTTCTCACCCCCAGTTCGGAGGGTTCTTATCTCGCTTCGCTCGAACGATTATTGCCTATGGCAATTTTCGAATCCCTCACTCAATCCAACTACTGACCTCTATAAACTCATTGGAATGAGTTGGTATAAAAATGCTTTTCCCGGAGCACCAGGAATCGCGCAAAGAAATGTAAGCTCCATTATTATAAATGTATATCTTGTATATAATGGGCATCGTTTCCAAATGCCAGTAACCGCCCCAATGACCATAATTGATTTCCATATATTGAGCTACTTTGCCTGCATTCTTGCGATTTATCTCATTGGAAGTCGGGACACCTCCCAGGTAGGTTGATAATGCTTCTTCCTGTTTCGTGAAAAGATACAAAACAGGATTTTTAACATTTAAATGCGGTATGTAAGTCGAATCTACAGAAATAATAAAAGAACTATCTTTTTTAATATCTAGCATTGAACGATAGTTTTTTTCGTCAAAATCCGCATTCAGGATGGTTACCGGTACATATTGGGGCAGAACAATATATGGATGAGTTGTTCTATTTGAATAATGCAAGAAAACTTGTTGGAATACACTATCAATGGTAGCATTACTATGCAGACTATGAAATCTTGCAAACTCCTTTGATTGTTTGTGCCATTGATAAAAGAAAGTATCAGAAAGTAATGAAGGTGAGCAACCGGTTACAATCACATCATCCCAACAGTTATCATCTCGGAACTTGAGTGTGATGTCATATTTTTGTAAAGGTTCGTCTGTGAGATATATTGTATCCGGAAAACAGCAAATATATGAAACTACCAGATATTTTACATTTTGAGAACGCTGCGTCACTAAGTAGAATTTACCATCATAATCGGAAACAGTCCCCCGGGAAAACTCATTACCAATACTATCATGTGCTTTGATATAGGCACCGATGATAGGTTCTCCTTGTTCATCAGTGATAGTACCAACAATGCGGATAGTATCTGATGCTTGCGCTGTGAGATGACAACAACCAATAAGCAATATGTACAATAGTCGTTTCATAAATCTGCAATTTTTAATGATTATACCGACGATGATACGAGTCTAAAATTTCTTCTTTGTGTTCGCGGGTCCATCTGAGCCATCCTACGTATCCGGTTTTTTCGTCGTAGATGCTATCGTCCTCGAACTCATCTGCATATCCCGGTATGATGCGGCGGACAGCATTTCTGAAATATACGGAATCCAAGTGGAAGAAATACATAAAATGCCCTTCATAAAGTATCTCTGCCCCTGCTCCGTCTGACCATGGATACATCCGAATATATGCGTCGCGGAAAAGAGAATTGTATTTTGAACGAGCTATCGCCATGCTGTCAATCTGCACTGCCCTGAAACCGTAAGGATAGTTTTCAGGGCTGTATACAAAGTATTGTTCCTCGTTTTTGGGCATAGCTTGTAAAAGTTCCTCGTCTGTGATACTATCGTTCCTCATAATCTTTTCATACAAGTTCGCCAAGTAGTTATTATACATCCACTCCTTAAAATAAGATTTTACAGACCGTTGATAATATCTCAATGTGGTGTCTCTTTGCTGCATTTTGACAAACTTACCGCTCTCAATGGAATAGGTTGTTTCTGATAATTCAAAGAGCAACGTATCAATAAAATTCCTTCCGGTAATAGGTTCTGCTCTATAGTCCTTTAAGACATATATATCGGAATCGGAGATGGTCAGCAATTGATTATTCAATTGATACCCACGTTTGAAATGCTTCCTAATCTTAACAGAATCGCTCAAGCCGATGCCGTCTATTTTATCGCATTCAACATCATAAAAGTCTGATAGGATGTCCGAGATAGTGGTATCCTGATAATCCACCAAAGCCAAAGTGTAATCGACTGCATTAAAACTCACCAATACTATTTTATCCGGATAGCGAGACCAGCGGACAGAAACGTTTGTTGGCTCAATGGGATCTTCCTCATATTGTTGGTTTAACTGATCCACATATTGCAGAGTAGCCCTTTTAATGCTTTCCAACAAGATGCTATCCTCTGCGGTTGTCTTTTCCGTACTCTTTGTTGTCGTGTTTTTGTGACAAGCCGTCAGACAGAGACAGGAAAGGAGTATAATAAATAGCCGTTTCATAAATCTGCAATTTTAGAGTATAGGATAATAACCTTTGGTGATGCTTTTGAATAAAAAACGATTTTTTTTGTCAAAATATTTGCACAATTCAAAAAAATGTAGTACTTTTGCATCGGAATTCCCGGTAGTCCCTGACGCAAGTCAAACTATCGGGTGTCGTTTTTATAGTACCCTTGCGTTCAAATTCGGTCGCAAAGGTACTACTTTTTTACGACATACACAAGTTTTTAGGCAAGAATCTTCAGAATTTGTTAAATTTGCATTTAAAATCCTCTATTATGGAAATAGTATAGGTTTTCTAAATGTTGGAATAATTTTGGAAAAAGTTTGGAAATGGTGTGTACTGATTAAGAATGAAATCATTTTGAAGAAAAGTGTTGAAATATTTGTGTATATCAAAAATTTTTAGTAAATTTGCATAGTTTTTCCAAAGTGAAAAAATCGTGTAAACATCGGGTAAAACCCGTGTGAACGAAAGTGAAAATTTGAAATATTAACCCGCTGTTCAGGAGCAGAAAACAGCACCAAAAAGGCTTATAGGAGAACCGGGGGGGGCGAATCCATCACTCTCCGCGAAGAAATCCCTCACTCTCCGCAAAAAAAAATTGAAAAAATGGCATACACTATTGTGTATGTCATATTTTTTTTGTAATTTTGCAGCGCATTTTATGTTGAAACATAAATCACTTACGAAAATGGATAAACAAACACAAGCGTATATCGACGAGTTCATGGCCGAATTGGTACGCAAAAACCCGGGTGAGAGTGAGTTTCACCAGGCAGTAAGAGAAGTAATCGAATCGGTAGCACCGATGATCATGGCATACCCTTATCTTCGTGAACAGAAGATCATGGAGCGCATCGTGGAGCCGGAACGCGTGATCATGTTCCGTGTGCCGTGGATGGATGATCAGGGCGAGGTGCAGATCAATAGAGGTTTCCGTGTGCAGATGAACAGCGCCATCGGTCCGTATAAAGGCGGTATCCGTTTTCACGCGTCTGTGAACCTGAGTATCATGAAGTTCCTGGCTTTCGAACAGACCTTCAAGAATGCGTTAACGACCTTACCGATGGGTGGAGCTAAAGGTGGTTCGGATTTCTCGCCGCGTGGCAAGTCCGATGCCGAGGTGATGCGTTTCTGCCAGAGTTTCATGACTGAACTGCAGCGTCATATCGGTGCAGATACCGACGTGCCTGCCGGCGATATCGGAGTGGGCGGTCGTGAGATCGGTTTTATGTTCGGTCAATACAAACGTCTGCGCGATGAGTTCACCGGTACGCTGACCGGTAAAGGCCAGATGTGGGGTGGTTCGCTCATGCGTCCGGAAGCAACGGGTTACGGTGCCTGCTATTTTGCGCAAGCGATGTTAGCTACCCGTGGCGAGAGTTTTGAAGGCAAGAAAGTATGTATCTCGGGTGCCGGAAACGTGGCACAGTATGCGGCACAAAAGGCGATGCGCCTGGGTGCCAAGGTGCTCACACTCAGCGATTCCGACGGATTCATCTATGATCCGGAAGGTCTGAACGAGGAGAAGATGAATTATGTCTTCGAACTGAAGAACATCTGCCGCGGCCGTATCAAAGAATATGTAACCAAATATCCGCAGGCGCAGTATTTCGCCGGGGAACGTCCGTGGAAGATCGCCTGCGACATCGCTATGCCGTGTGCTACGCAGAACGAGCTTGAGAAAGCCGACGCAGAGAACCTCTTGAAAAACGGCTGTTTCTGTGTGACAGAAGGTGCTAATATGCCGAGTACTCCGGAAGCGATTGCACTCTTCCAGGGTGCGAAGATCCTCTATAGTCCCGGTAAGGCATCCAATGCCGGCGGTGTAGCGACTTCCGGTCTGGAGATGACGCAGAACTCGATGCGTCTCAAATGGACGGCGGAAGAAGTGGACCAGCGTCTGCGTACCATCATGGCCGATATCCATGCGGCGTGTCTCAAATACGGTACCGAGGAAGACGGCTATATCAATTACGTCAAAGGTGCCAACATCGCCGGTTTCATGAAAGTAGCCAATTCTATGGTAGAACAAGGGCTGGTATAATGGATAATAGCAACTACACATCGTTGATGTCGAAGCGTGTCCGGCGGATCCTGCTGGTATGCAATAACTATGACAGTTTTGCGCTGGAGGAAGACGGCCGCATCGACGTGCAGATCGCCCAGGAGTATGCGCAGTTGAATCTGAGCAATCCTCCTTCGATCACCCGTGCCGAGACGACGCAGCAGGCGCTGGAACGGATAAGGACGAATGGCGAAGGGTTTGATCTGATCATCATGGTCTATAGTGCCGGCGGAAACGATGTGTGGGAGTTTGCGCAGCAGGCCAAGCAGGTGCTGCCTTCCTGTCCGATTGTGCTGCTGTCTTCGTTCAGCAAAGAGGTGTACCGGCGTATTGAGCAGCAGGATAAGTCCTATGTGGACTATCTCTTTAACTGGAATAACTCCACTGATCTGATCATCGCCATCATCAAGCTGATAGAGGACCGGCTCAATGCCGAACACGATATCTTGGAAGAAGGGGTACGGGCGATCTTGCTGGTAGAAGACAGTGTGCGGTATTATTCGACTTACCTGCCGCTGCTCTACAAACTGGTGCTGCAGCAGAACACCGTCGCCATCCGGGATGCGCTCAATGAGAAACAGCAATTACTCCGTAAACGAGCGCGTCCGAAAGTGCTGATGGCAACTTGTTACGACGAAGCCATCGAACTCTATAACCGCTACAGCCGGAACATCATCGGTGTCATCTCCGATATCGGTTTTGTGCTGCATAAAGGTGATCCGGCTTCGTCGGAGAAACTGGATGCCGGTATCGAGTTATGCCAGCTCATCCGGGAAGAGAATCCGACCATGCCGTTCCTCATGCAGAGTTCGCAGGAGTCCATGCGGTCCGTGGCCAATAAGCTGAAGGTGGGTTTTGTGGTCAAGAAATCCAAGACCCTGCTGCAAGAAGTAAGCGAATATATCGAACGGGAGTTCGGTTTCGGTGATTTCATCGCCCGGGATCCCCGTACCGGTAAGGAGATTGCGCGTGCGTCAGACCTGGAAGGCTTCGAACGCATCATCTCCACCATCTCGCCGGCTGCTTTCCGGCGGTTAAGTGATAACAACTACTTGTCCAAATGGCTTTTTGCACGCGGCCTGTTCTCTGTAGGACGACCCGTCAGTGCACTCAAGATCCAGGATGAGACGGATATCGAGAACATCCGGCAGATTAATATACGCTTGATTCATGACTACCGTATTAACCAGGCCTTGGGTGTGGTAGCCAAATACGATAAGGATACGTATAATGATACCATCTGGTTCGCGCGTTGCGGTGACGGCGCGCTGGGAGGAAAGGGTAGAGGACTCGCCTTCCTCAACCATATGCTGCAGAAATATGAATTGTTCGATAAATGGCCCGACGTGCGTGTGCTGGTGCCGCGTACGATGGTGATCACCACCGACTATTTCGACCAGTTCATCCACGATAACGGACTTCAATACGTCATCAATGCCGACCTCACGGATGAGGAGATCCTCTCGGAGTTTGTGGCAGCGATGCTACCGCTGGAGTTACGGGATGCCTTACGGCATTTCATTCAGGTGACCCATCGCCCGTTAGCGGTTCGGTCGTCTTCTAAACTGGAAGACTCGTATTACCAGCCTTTCGCCGGGGTTTATAGCACCTACATGATTCCGAACACGGAGAATGAGGACCAGCAACTCCGTATGCTCAGCAAGGCGGTGAAATCCGTCTATGCATCCGTTTATTTCGCTGCATCCCGTGGGTATATCGTCTCGACGGGTAACGTGCCTAGTGAGGAGAAGATGGCTATCGTGCTGCAGGAAGTATGCGGTGAAGAGGAGAACGGATTCTATTTCCCGACGATCTCCGGTGTGGCACGCAGCATCAATTTCTATCCGGTGGGCAAAGAGAAACCCGAAGACGGTATCGTCAAGATCGCCTACGGTTTGGGTAAAGCGGTAGTAGACGGCGAACAGGTGTTACGGTTCAGTCCCAAGTACCCGAAGAACGTGCTGCAGACTTCTACGGTTGACCTCGCTATGCGGGAAACGCAGCAGTCGATGTTAGCGCTGTCGCTTAGTCCGGAACGGTTCAAGACTTCGGTAGATGATGCGGTGAATTTGGAGCGAATAGCGGTGCATGATTGCAGTCAATTCGATTCGCTCAAACTCATTGCTTCTACTTACGATCGGGAGAATATGCGTATCGTCGATTCCTGTTACCCCGACGGACCGAGAATCATTACTTTTGCACCGCAGTTGAAGTTCAACACTTTCCCGTTGACACCGATCATCCGGGAACTGATGGATATCGCCCAGCAGGAGATCAAGACACCCGTCGAGATCGAGTTTGCGGTGAACATGCTACATGAGCCGCAGATCTTCCATGTGCTGCAGATCCGGCCTATATCGGCGGACTCGCTGACGGCGGAAGTGGATTGGTCCAAGATCGATGAGAGCGATGCACTCCTCCGTTCCGGCAATGCCTTGGGTATCGGAAAGATAGAGGATGTTTTCGATATCATCTATCTGCGCAAGGAAGCGTTCGATATCCTGCGTACTCGGGAAATGGCGGACACCATCCGGGAATGGAACAGGCGTATGCAGCAGGAAGGCAGACAGTACCTGCTGATCGGTTACGGCCGTTGGGGATCCCAGATCCCGACACTCGGAGTACCGGTCGCATGGGGAGATATCAGTGAAGCCAAAGCGATTGCGGAATGCAGTCTGGAGAATTTCCGCATCGAACCGTCGCAGGGCAGTCATTTCTTCCAGAACCTCACGTCCTTCAATGTCGGATATATGAATATCGATCCTTGGGCGAGACCGGAAGATACACTCGATATCGCTGCATTGGATGCGATGCCGGCTGTGGAAGAAACAGAACTGGTACGGCATATCCGGCTCGATAAACCGCTGGAGATGTACGTCGATGGCTTTAATAACAAAGCTATTTGTAAATGGTAAATTATAAATTTATATGGAATTAGCTCTACAAATTGTAACCCTCTTCGGTTCCGTGGCGATGCTGATGTACGGAATGAAGGTGATGTCTGAAGGTTTGCAGAAGATGGCGGGTAGCAAACTCAGTAAAGTGCTGGGCACGATGACTACGAACCGCTTCACAGGCGTATTGACGGGTGCGTTTATCACCGCAGCCGTGCAGTCTTCTACGGCGACAACAGTGATGACCGTCAGCTTCGTGTCGGCAGGCATTCTCTCTTTGGCGCAGGCGATCTCGGTCATCATGGGTGCGAACATCGGTACTACCTTCACGGCCTGGATCATGGTGGCCGGCGGTGGTAGTTTTAACCTCAAACTGATCATCTTCCCTGCCATTGTCGTAGCGGTCGCCCTGATCTATTCAAAACGGAAAGCGAACATCGGTGATTTTCTCATCGGTCTGGCCTTTATGCTGCTCGGCTTGGCGACACTCAAAGAGAACGCCGTGGCCATGGAACTCCATGAGAAAACAGCGGTGACGGGTTTCTTCGGCGCTACTTCCAGTTGGGGTTACGGCAGCTATTTCCTGTACTTGCTCGTCGGTGGTATTCTCACCTTTGCCGTGCAGTCATCAGCCGCGATCATGGCTATCACCATGACCCTTTGCTCGACGCATGTGTTGCCGATCGATATGGGTATTGCATTGGTACTCGGTGAGAACATCGGTACCACGATCACGTCGAATATCGTGGCTTTGTCTGCTTCGGTGCAGGCACGTCGTGCCGCTTTGGCCCACTTGGTGTTTAACCTCTTCGGTGTGATCTGGGTGCTCTGTATCTTCCGGCCTTTCGTAGGCGGGGTATGCAGTATATGGGGCGTAGATTTTACGCCGGGTCAGACCTCCGACGTCGATCCGATTCAGTTGAGTGCTATCCTGGCTACGTTCCACACCTTCTTTAACGTCTTTAACACCTGTATCCTCATCGGATTCATCAAGTACTTGGAGAAACTCGTCATCTGGATTCTTCCGTCCAAACCGGAACAGAAAGATACGGACAGCCAGTTGCGTTTTATCTCCGGTGGTCTGATGTCCACTTCCGAGTTGTCGATCCTCCAGGCATGGAAGGAAATCCACGTCTTCGGTGTCCGTACCCAGCGCATGGTAGGTATGATCCATGACCTGTACAGCGAGAAGGATGATACGCAGTTCACCAAGATCTTCTCCCGTATCGAGAAATACGAAGGAATCTGCGACCGGATGGAGTTTGAGATAGCGCAGTACCTGAACAACGTGGCTGACGGTCGTCTGTCCGATCAGTCCAAGCATGAGGTGCATAAGATGCTCCGTATCGTTTCCGAGTTGGAGTCCGTCGGTGATGCGAACTATAATCTCTCCCGGTATATCCGCCATAAGCATGATAATGCCATCAAATATACCGACTATCAGGAGCAGAACGTGGAGACGATGATGTATCTGCTCAGCGGTGCGGAAGCCAAGATGGTGGAAGCGCTCGAGCATGGAAACATCAGCGAAGATGAGTTCTTCACTATGACGAACATGGAGAACGAGATCAATAACTTCCGGGATGAACTCAAGACCCAGAACATGCAGCATATCACCGAGAAGGAATATGACTATACCACCGGTGTCAACTACATGGATATCATTCTCGAACTGGAGAAGATGGGCGATTATATCATCAACGTAGAAGAAGCATTATACGAGCATAAACACGATAAATAATATGAAAGTAGATTGGAGTAAAAATGTAGCAGCCGGCGCGCTGATCGCAGTCGGTTTGTGTCTGGGAGGATTCTTTATTAACAAGGGAATCTGTAAGTTTGCGTCGAAAGACCGTGCCGTGAGTGTGAAAGGTCTCAGTACCCGTGAGGTAACGGCCGACCATGCCGTTTGGCCGTTGTCTTACTCATGGAGCGGAAATGACCTGCCTGCGCTCTATGAGCAATTGGCAAGAGTCACCGACCGTGTGAAGAGACATCTTCTCTCCTTGGGATTCTCGAATGAGGATATCCAGCAGGGATCGATCTCTGTATCCAACAATTGGGACAGCTATTACGGCGACCGCCGGCCTGACTATAAGTACACGCTGAGCACCTCTCTCGTCATCTCTACGGATAACGTGGACTTGGTGGTAAGCAGTCAAGGTAAAG
>Ga0310695_10014281_pt1 | contig 10752 bp, 12 predicted proteins | sample RumenRJG_04DNA_FD_203882 | JGI IMG/M metagenome (GOLD analysis project Ga0310695, IMG submission 203882) | Bovine rumen microbial communities from Lethbridge, Alberta, Canada - RJG_04 (v2) (version 2) | ecosystem: Host-associated > Mammals > Digestive system > Stomach > Rumen | place: Canada... | reverse complement strand
CCCGGGGTGTCGAGGAATACCATCTGGAGGCCTTCTCCGCCGTTGTATTCCAGGTCCGTATATATCCCCTTTATTCTGTTCAGAGTAGTCTGCGGCTTGGCCGATGTGATGGCGATCTTCTCGCCCAGCATCGCGTTCATCAGAGTGGACTTGCCCACGTTCGGCCTGCCGGCTATTCCTATGAATCCTGATTTCATTATCCCTGTGTCTTCCTTCTTATGTAAAGTTTTCTTTACCTTTTGTATGTAAAGTTTGTTTTACCTTTTATGTGTAAAGTATACTTTACATTCGCTGTCTGTTTTCCCTTATCTTTTGAGCCCTATCGCCGAAAGGACTCCTTCTTCCTTTTCGCGCATGACGGCTTTTTCGTCCTCTTCCATGTGGTCGTACCCGAAAAGATGCATCACGCTGTGAACGAAAAGATAGAGCATCTCGCGCGTGAACCCCGTGCCGTATTCCTTTGCCTGCTCTGCAGCTACATCATCGCATATGACGACATCTCCTATGAGAGTCTCAGTCTCTTCATCCAGAAGATCCGCGAGCAGCTCGTCGTGTCCCGTAAACTGCGGAAAGCTCAGCACGTCTGTCACTTTGTCCCTCTGCCTGTATTCACGGTTCAGTTCGAGTATCCCGTCTCTGTCCGTGATCGTGACGCCCAGCTCAGGATCGATGTCCGAAAGGCTCAGGTCTCCGCCGGCCAGTTCTGCGCCGAACTCGTTTTCCATCGCGCGCTCAAAAGCCTGGTCCATGAGCTTCCATATCTCGGGTGTCAGTCTGTCGTTCTCGTCATTATAGATTATGTGCATGGTAAAGATCCTTCACTGCATCCGGCCGGGCAGCTATCTGCTGCTGACCTTGTCGCCCTTCATGTGGCTTCTGGTTTTGACCTTGCTGTCGTAGGCGTCATAGGCTCTGATGATGCGCTTTACGAGCTCGTGCCTGATGACGTCGACCTCGCTGAAGCTGTTGAACTTAATGCCTTCAACGCCCTTCAGTATCTTCTGAGCCTCCATGAGACCCGATCTTGTGCCCGACGGAAGGTCGATCTGCGTTATGTCGCCGGTGACCACGACCTTCGAGTTGAAGCCCATCCTGGTCAGGAACATCTTCATCTGCTCGCGCGTGGTGTTCTGGGCCTCATCGAGTATGATGAAGGCATTGTCGAGCGTACGTCCCCTCATGTACGCGAGAGGAACGACTTCTATGACACCCTTTTCTCTCAGCCTCTGCGATGCTTCGACTCCGAGCACATCGTAAAGCGCGTCATAGAGAGGTCTCAGATACGGATCCACCTTCTCCTGCATGTCTCCGGGCAGGAATCCGAGTCTCTCTCCCGCCTCGACAGCCGGTCTTGTGAGGATGATCCTCTCGATCTGTTTGCTCTTGTATGCATTCACGGCCATCGCGCACGCAAGGTAGGTCTTGCCCGTTCCGGCCGGTCCTATGCCGAACACCATGTCGGTGTTTCTGATGTTGTCCACGTACTCCTTCTGGGCCTGCGTCTTCGGCTTGAGCGGCCTGCCCGTATGGGTATAGCAGATGATGTCCTTTGAAGCGGACTTTTCGTCATATGCCTTGCCGCCGGCTTCCATCTCTATAAGATAGCTGAGCTTCTGGGAGTCTATCTCGGGCTCCACGGTCAGGGTCTCGATCAGCCTCGCGATGATACGCGCCGCAAGCTCGGGGTTCCTGCCTCTTATGGTGAGAACGCCGTTTCTGAACGACATCTCCGTGCCCGTGAATTTTTCTACAGAGCGTATGTTGGAATCATAATTTCCGAACAGGCCCTGCACATCGATCTCTTCCGGTATGTTTAACTTGAATTCTTCCATCTATGCCTTTCTCTGACTACTTGCCGCTGAGGAATTCCTTTACCGCCCTGTTGACGGCAGAGCCGTCGGCCTTGTCTTTGAGCTCCGCCATCACGCCCTTCATCAGAGCTCCCATGTTCTTCATGTCGCCCTCGATGCCGAGGCTGCCGGCGATCTCCCTTACCTTTGCCTTTATCTCCTCTTCGCTCATCTCTTCAGGAAGATATCCCTGAAGGATCTCGATCTCCTTCTTATAGCCCTCGACCATGTCGTCTCTTCCGGCCTTTGCGAAGTCAGCGAGAGCATCGGTCCTCATCTTGACCTGTTTTTTGATGATCTTTACGATGTCTGCGTCATCATCGAGCTCGACTCTCTGATCGACCTCGTACTGCTTGATCGCAGCCCTTACCATGTTGACGGTCTCCTTCTTTACCGCGTCCGCGTTCTTCATCGCGTCCTTGTAATCCTGCATCAGTTGTTCTTTAAGACCCATTTCGATCCTCCTCTGATTCTCTTTATCCTGATCTGTGTATCATTCACAAACGGTCATTAATGAAAAATGCGAACCGGTATCGCGGGTTCGCATCCTCATTTGCTATTAATACTTACGAGCTTTCTTGCGAGCAGCCTCGGACTTTTTCTTGCGTCTTACGCTCGGCTTCTCGTAGTGCTCTCTCTTACGCAGCTCTGCCATGACGCCGTCGCGAGCGCAAGATCTCTTAAATCTCTTAAGAGCACTCTCCAGGCTCTCGTTCTCTCTTACGACTACCTGTGCCATATTCTTGTCTCACCTCCTGTCGCCATTGGATTTATGCGGATCCGGCTGTGGGGTCTGACCCCGGCCGGCATGACCGCAACGCAGTGATTGTACTACGTCTAAAACAGATTGTCAATAATATCTCCCGCCATCATCTTGCGCCTTGCGTCTCCGTCAAGAGCGTATTTCTCGGCGGCCTTGCCATGCAGCATGACGCCGTACAGGAGACTCGTATCGAGCGAATTGCCCTGCGCGATGAGCGATGCGATTACTCCCGCCAGGACATCTCCCGATCCCGCAGTTGCGAGACCCGAATTGCCCACTGTGTTAATGAAGAGATTGTGTCCGGATCCTTTGCCCCTCAAAGCTATGAGGGATACATCGGATTTGACCACCATGCTGACCTCGAACTTCTCGGAGAACTTCCCGGTGTACATGATCCTGTTTCTGGCGACGACGTTGATGTCCTCTCCGCAGAGCCTTGCCATCTCGCCGAGATGCGGCGTTATTACGCACGGGCATCTCCTTTTGCGGAGAGACTTGAGGTTCTTCGAGATCAGGTTCAGAGCTCCGGCGTCGAATACCGCGGGCTTTCTGCCGGCAAGCGTCTGCTTCACGAGGAGCCTTCCGACCGAATCCTCTCTGAGGCCCGGCCCTATGAGCAGCACATCGACGTCTTCAGCAAAGCTTTCGAAGGCTCCGAGCACATCGTCGGGCTTGTACGGCACCGCAACGGCTTCGGGTATGGATACGTTGAAGAATCCCGTGTACTTGCTCGGGCAGAAAATCTTTACGAGGCCGCAGCCTGCCCTGTAGGCGGCCTTTGCAGCCAGCATGCCCGCGCCGAGCATCCCGTTGGAGCTTATGATGACTCCAACCGTGCCGAACGTGCCCTTGTGCCCGCTCTCGAGCCTCGGAGCAAGCGCGCTGTCTATGGTGTCTTCGAGGAACTTCGAATCGAGCACCTCGAGTTTGTCAGTAACGTTGTCGTAAGCATCGGGCATCAGACATATGTCGACTACCCTGACTTCGCCGCAGCACTCTCTTCCGGCACCGAAGAACATCCCCGTCTTGTAGCTGCCGAAGGTGACCGTGAGATCGGCCCTGATGGATTCGCCCATGATCAGACCGCTCGTGGCGTTCAGTCCGGACGGGACATCGACCGCCACCTTCAGGCCGGACTTTGAGTTGATATACTTGACGAGTCTGATGTCGTCATCGGAAAGGACCTTGTTGAGTCCTATGCCGTACATGCCGTCCACGATGCAGTCGTAGCGCGAGTTGAGCACGCTGCGCTCTATTCCCCGCAGTCCGGAGATCCTGACGTCGGGATGCGAGTTGGCGAGTATGGTCATCTGCCTCTTGAACCCGTCTCCGGCCTTGTTGATATCTCCGGTAAAGTGGAGTTCGATCTTTTCATAGCCCAGCTGGGCGAGCCATCTGGCAGCGGCTATCGCGTCGCCTCCGTTGTTGCCGTGACCGGCAAGGATCAGGATCTTCGAAGATCTGTCGGGGATCTTCTCAGCCACCGCTTCGGCGACTCCCCTGGCGGCGTTCTCCATCAGAACGATGCCCGGCAGTCCGGCCTGTATGGCATATTCATCCATGTATTTCATTCCTTTTGCGGTCAGTGCATACATCGACGCTTCCTCCTAAGCGATATTGTCCCAGTCGATTATGTTTTTATCGAATACAGGTCCTGCATCACTGCAGTTGAGTCTGCCCTTTGTCGTCGCTATAAAGCAGTCGTCGTAGTCAGCCGATTCGGCGAGGACCGTGCTGCTGAGGCTGAACTGGCCGTTCTCAGACCTGTCGGCGAGTTCCCTGAGCATGTCCAGCGAGCCGCCGGCGCAGACATAGGCCTCGTCCCTTATGATATCCGAAGCCTTGCCTTCCCTGCCGTTGCTGCCATCCAGAGTAAGCACCTCGATCTCGTTCACGAGGTTCCTGAAATTCTCGAGCATGTAGATATCCTTTTTTGAAGGATAGCTTAGCACGAGCTTGCACCTTATGCCGCGCATCAAAAGACTGCGGGCAAGGCCCAGCATCTCCGGAATGCCCATGTCGTCTGCCACCAGGACGACCTCCTCAGGCATCGCTTCAAGATCGAAGCCGTTGCCCAGTCCCGTAGTGACCGTGACTTCATCTCCCGGCTTGAGCGCGGCGAGAGCGCTGCTCTCTTTACCGTCTGCCGGAAATACTATCGTGAATCTGTTGCTGTCGAAATCGCATACCTGATACGGTCTGCGCATTCCGCCCGCCTCTATCATCGCATACTGACCTGGGAGGCTGAAATCGCACTCGCCCATGTCGATCGTCATCTTGTGTATGTCGCGAACAAGATTGTCGTTCTGTACGACCTTAGCAATTTTTTTCATCTATTGAACTGGTTTCCTTTTTTATTTTTCTCTGTCCCTTTTTCCGTGCAGGCTTCTTATTCCGATGCCTTTTCGATGGCTTCGATTATCTCGGCCTTGGTCGCCCCGGCTTTGATGCTGACGCCGAGCTTCTCTGCCGCTGCAAGAAGTTCATCCTTCTTCATGGACATGCTCACCTTCACATCAGCTGCCGCAGGCTCATCGATGTCCAGCCTTATTGTCGGCCTTTTCGGGGCAGCAGGCGCAGATACAGGCGCTGCTTCGACATCAACGGATACTGCCGGTACCTCCGGTGCAGGAGCTGCAGCAGGAGCCGGTGCTGCAGGTGCTGCCGCAGGTGCAGGCGCGGATGCCGGTGCTGCCGCAGGGGCAGGCGCGGATGCCGGTGCTGCCGGCGCAGAAGCTGCAGTTGCAGGGGCTGCCGGAGCTGCCGGTGCAGAAGCTGTAGTTGCAGGGGCTGCCTGTGCAGAAGCTGCAGGTGCCTGCGGAGCAGCAGGAGCTGCAGGCGCAGGCTCATTTGTCATGCCGGCGGCAGTCGAAGCCTTGATGTCGACTACATACGTGTCCATGATCTTGTCATGCCAGCCTCTGTGTTTGTCGTCAACGAGTATCCAGATGTATCCGAGCATGAGCACGGACGACGCCTGCTTTACTATGAATTCTCTGTAAAGCATCCTTCCGAATCCGAGAGGACTTCCGTCTATGCTCGAAACGACCTGAAGCCCGAGGATCTTTTTTCCGATGCTCGCGGCTTTTGCATAAAAAACAAGTTCCACTATCAGATAAGCGAGCAGAAGGAGCACCGCGATCGCCACCGCGACCGGGGAGCCGCTCGTCTCCTGATAGCCGTATCCGAACTCATTGTCAAAGTTGTAATTATAGCTGTACGTGTTGCGGCTCGATGCAGCGATAATTATTATGATATAAAGTATGAACGGGATCGCTCCGTCTATGCACGCGGCGCCGAATCTCTTGCCGGGCTTTGCGAGTTTAAGTCTTTTCTTTGCCATGATCATCCTTTCCTTTTTCGAATTGTTATCCGATTGATTATAACATTTCTTCGCTTTCCTTTGTATTGAATTCAGCAATAAATTCTGTACTAAAAAAGAGCATCTGTATGTAAAAATCCGCCCGGTAAAGGGCGGACACATTCATGCTTTCAATGCCGCGCCGCAGCCGTCTAGTCCTCGTGCGGCTCGAAGCCGACAAGGCTTTCAGGCATAGGTCTGCCGCTCTTGTTGTAGTAATCCACCATCGCCGCCTTGATGGCATCCTCGGCCAGGACCGAGCAGTGGATCTTCCTTGCAGGAAGCCCGTCGAGAGCCTCGACTACCGCCTTGTTGGTGAGCTCGAGAGCCTCATCGAGAGTCTTTCCCTTGATGAGTTCGGTCGCCATCGAGCTCGTGGCGATGGCGCTGCCGCAGCCGAAGGTCTTGAACTTGACGTCCTTGATCCTGTCGTCCTCGACCTTGATATACATCTTCATGATGTCTCCGCAGAGAGGGTTCCCGACTTCGCCGATGCCGTCCGCATCCTCGATCACGCCCACGTTGCGCGGGTTCTCAAAATGATCCATTACCTTATCTGTATAAAGTGACATTTTATGCTCCTTTCGCTATGTAAAGTTTTCTTTACATCTTTTTGTCATATACGTAAAGTATTCTTTACATCGTTTTCATCCGGTATAGCTGTGTTGATGCAAATATCGTTTTTTCATTCGTGCCAGTATTCCGGCACGCAGTGCTCCCTTGTGCCGTTTTCGAGGTCTTCCCAGTAAGGCGACATTGCCCTGTACCTGGCAACTACATCGTGGACCTTTTCGATGATGTAGTCGACCTGTTCTTCGTCGTTGTCGATGTCCAGGCTGAATCTCAGAGAACCGTGCGCAGCCTCGACCGGAACGCCCATCCCCGTAAGAACGTGCGACGGATCGAGCGATTCGCTGGTGCAGGCCGATCCGGATGAGCACTCGATCCCGTACATGTCCAGATGCAGAAGAAGGCTCTCTCCCTCTACTCCTTCGAACGACCAGTTGACGTTGCCCGGAAGTCTCTTCACCGGATCGCCGTTGAGCTGCGAGTACGGGATGTCCTTAAGGCCGTTGATCAGCCTGTCTCTGAGGGCTCTTACCCTGCCCATGTTGACATCCATGTTGTCGGTGGCTTCCTTCAGAGCCGCGGCCATCGCAGCGATCGCAGGCACGTTCACGGTACCGGCTCTCTTGCCTCTTTCCTGGGCTCCGCCCTCGATCACGTTCACCAGGCGGATGCCGTTTCTGGCGTAGAGCACGCCCACGCCCTTCGGTCCGTGGAACTTATGGCCCGACATCGAGAGCATGTCGATGTTCATCGCCTGCACGTCGATCGGAAGATGCCCCGCGGCCTGCACCGCGTCGGTATGGAAGAGCACGCCCTTCTCTTTGCAGATCTTTCCGATCTCAGGTACAGGCTGGATCGCTCCCATCTCGTTGTTCGCGAACATTATGCTCACGAGCGCCGTGTCCTCTCTGATCGCATCGGCGACCTTCTTCACATCGACGATTCCGTTCGCTTCAGGAGCAAGGAACGTGACCTCGAAGCCCTCCTTTTCGAGCTTGGCCATGGTGTGAAGGATCGCGTGGTGCTCGATGTTGAGCGTGACAAGGTGCTTTTTGCCCTTCGCCTTAAGGCCTCTTGCAGCGCTTATAAGCGCCTGGTTGTCGGCCTCGGATCCTCCCGATGTGAAGTATATCTCGTTCGGTTTTGCCGCATTGATGCACGATGCGACGATCTCCCTGGCTCTGTCGAGCTCTTCCTGCGTGCGCTGTCCGTCGCTGTGCAGGCTGTTAGGATTGCCGTTGAATTCATCGAGACATTCGATGAACTTGTCCCTCGCCGTCTTGCTCAGATATGTCGTAGCGGCGTTATCTGCATATACTCTCATTTTCCCCTCCGGATATATCAGTTGTCACAGCTCTCGCAGTAGCCCTTCAGCATCTTTCTGCGGTTGCCGGTAATAACATCCTCAAGCGTTATGTCGCTGAGATAGCCCTCTATGACCTTGTCAAGGCCCGCCCACAGCGGAAGCGTGCTGCATGTGGCAGCCTTGTCGCACTGTACCCCGTCCTGCATTATGCAGTTGACAGGCGCCAGCGTCCCCTCGGTCAGAAGCAATATCTCATTTATATTGTAGTCTTTAGGCTCCCTTGCAAGCTTGTATCCGCCGTTCTTGCCGCGAAGGCTCAGCAGCATGCCGCCCTTGTTGAGTATGGATATGATGCTTTCCAGGTACTTCATCGAGAGATTCTCTCTCTCGGCTATGTCTGAAAGGGATACATATCCGCCGTCCTCGTTTTTCGCAAGATCCACCATCACAGTCAGAGCGTATCTGCCCTTCGTGGATACCATCATTCCGGGTGCCTCCTTTCTCCCGCCCCCCTTTTCGGGAACCGGGCAGTATCATTTCGTTTCCAAACAAAATCCTACCACTTGGGTAGGATTTTGTCAACATCTAATTCCCTCTTTTTTTGCGGGAATTTATTTCCTTCTATTTTCTGCTTCAGAGCGGTCAGTCTCATTGCTTTTTTGTGCAGACTGTACTTATAATTATTCCCGGGGGAATTGGGATATATCATATGTTTTTCAATTACCAGGGAGTTATTTTATGCATGTTTTCTACACTCTGATCGCCTTCCTCGGCGGGCTCGCCATGTTTCTCTACGGCATGCGCGTCATGGGAGACGGCCTCAAGAGTTCATCAGGCGGAGCGATGCAGAACGCGCTCGCAAAAGTCACCAACAAGCCGTGGATGGGCTTTCTGCTCGGCATGCTGGTCGCCTGCGTCATCCAGAGCTCGACCGCTACCATAGTGATCACCATCGGACTTGTCGGCGCGGGCTTTCTGACATTCCATCAGTCCGTGGGCATAGTGCTGGGCGCCAACGTAGGCACCGCCATCACGGCGCAGATCATCAGGCTCATGGACGTCAGCTCGGGCATGGACAGCCCGCTCTACTTCTTCAAGGCCGACAATCTGGCACCTCTGGCCCTTGTTATCGGCATCGTCCTGATCATGTTCGTCAAGACCAACACGGCTAAGACGGCCGGCTCTGTCGCCTGCGGTTTCGGTATACTGTTCATGGGACTCATCTACATGAGCGATGTCGTGGGCCAGTACAGCGATGCGCTTTCGGGTCTGCTGCTGGCGTTCCAGAACAACTATATGCTCGGCTTCCTCGCCGGCGTGGTCGTTACCGGTATAGTGCAGAGCTCGTCCGCGGTAGTCGGCATCATACAGTCGATCGCAAGCTCGGTAGGCGTCACATTCAGTGCGGTTTTCGCCGTCATCATAGGAGTCAACATCGGAGACTGCATCACGACATATCTCGTCAGCAGGATCGGCGCCAAGCCGGTGCAGCGCAGGACGGCAGTCGTCCACATCGTATACAACGTATTTGCAGCCATCCTCTGCTTCCTGATGGTATTCATCGGCAGAAAGACAGGCATCATCAGCGACGAGCTGTGGACCATGCCGCTCAACTCCGGCGGCGTTGCCAACATACACGGAGTCTTCAGGCTCGTGCCTGCAGTCCTCCTGCTGCCGTTCACCGGAGTCTTTGAAAAGATCACCTGCATTATCGTAAAGGAAGCTCCGCTCGATGAAGAAGACAAGCACGCGATCGAGGCTCTCGATGCTCTCGACGAGCGTCTCTTCAACTCCCCTGCCATCGCTCTCGATCAGGTAAAGAGAGTCGTATGGGAGATGAGCGACATCGCGGCGCACAACTACGACGCGGCGGTCAGGCAGATCTACGAATACGACCCTAAGCGCGACCAGCGCATCATGGAGCGCGAGGCGCTGCTCGACAGCATGATCGACCAGGCCAACAAATACATAGTGTCCCTCTCGCCTTACGTCACGATGGACAAGGATACCAAATACCAGAACAGACTGATCAAGGCTCTGATCTGCTACGAGCGCATCGGCGACCTCGCCGTCAATATCAATGACGAGGTCATAGCTCTCAGAGAAGCAGGCAGAAAGTTCTCGCCTAACGGCATGGCAGAGCTGAGGATCGCGTTCGATGCGGTATACGAGATACTGGACATAACAAACAGGGCTTACAAGTCGGGCGACACGGTGCTCGCCGGTAAGGTAGAGCCTCTCGAAGAGGTCATCGATGATCTTGTAGAAGAGCTCAACGCCAGGCACGTTTACAGGATGGTCAACCACCTTTGCGACGCTGTCAACGGCATCCACTTTCAGGCCATACTGACTAACGTCGAGCATATCTCCGACAAGTGCAGCGACCTCGCAGTATATGTCCTCGAAGGCGAGAACTCCGCTATCTTCGGAAACGAGCACTCCTATGTGCACGAGCTCCACCACTCCAACAACGAGGGATACCTTCAGGCTTACGACCTGGGAAGAGCCCGCTACTTCGCAGAGCTCGATTCGATCCCGGTGACCAACATCATCGAGGATGCCATAGTCGTAGCCGAAAACAGCAGCGAAGACGACATCCCGGAATGATTAAGCCCGCAGCTGAACAAAGATAAACATATAAAACGAGGGGGGGTATGTAAAGAAAACTTTACATGCCCCCCTCTCTTTCTTTTTCGTTCTGTCTCATTCTCTATTCGGCTTTTACTTTTTTCCAGTAGTCGCTGTACAGTTCTGTCGTCTTTGCATCGAGAGTCACCAGCGATTCGCATCTGTCTATCGTCTCTTCATCCGGGAATACGGCCTTTTCTTTCAGATATTCATCGTCTATCAGATCGAGCGCCGCTTCGTTCGGCGTCGTGTAATACAGATAGTCGAAGTTCTG
>Ga0310695_10014280_pt1 | contig 10753 bp, 5 predicted proteins | sample RumenRJG_04DNA_FD_203882 | JGI IMG/M metagenome (GOLD analysis project Ga0310695, IMG submission 203882) | Bovine rumen microbial communities from Lethbridge, Alberta, Canada - RJG_04 (v2) (version 2) | ecosystem: Host-associated > Mammals > Digestive system > Stomach > Rumen | place: Canada... | reverse complement strand
AGCCACTGCTACATCCGCCGACACATCACTCTGACCGAAGAGGACTTGCAGCAGGAACTCGCTGTCATCTATTCCCACGACGACGTCTGCGAAGGCTACATCAACGGACGCAAAATCTTCAGCACGGGCGAGACGTGGGTGCAGAACGTCATCTACAGACTCACAGATGCTGACAAGGCAGTGCTCCACGAGGGAGACAACGTGTTGGCCTACCACGTGAAAAACACGACGGGTGGCGCTCTGGCTGACATCGGACTTTATGCAGGCGCGACGGGTGAAAAGCTCGCGACGCAGGAGTCATGCTACGTACTGCCCACAAGCACCTATTATTCCTTTACGTGCGGACCAGTCGACCTTGATGTCGTCTTCACCGCACCATTCCTCATGGACGATGTCGAACTGATGTCAACCCCCATCAACTACATCTCGTATCAAGTCACTGCCAACGACGAAGAGGAGCACGATGTGCAGTTCTATTATGGCACAACGCCGGAACTCGTCGTGGACAACAACAATCAGGCAACCGTCTCGAGCATCGTGGAGGATGGCGAACGGCAATACGTCAAGAGCGGAAGTGTGGATCAGAAGATTCTGGGCAAGGCAGGCGACCTCATCACCATCGATTGGGGCTACCTCTACCTGCCCAACGTGAATGGCGCCGTCGCAGTAGCCGACCAGGACCTCACGATGTCGACATTCCTTGCGACGGGAACGTTGCCCGAGAGCACGTCGACCGTCACAAGCACCGAGGAAAGCGAGATGCCCCAGCTGTCCTTCGTGCACGACTTCGGCACCGTCAGTCAGGCCAGCAGCTACATGATGTTCGGCTACGACGAAATCTACGACATACGTTACATGGATAGGAACTACAAGGGCTACTGGGCGCGAAACGGCAAGACCATACAGCAGGCGTTTGCTGAGTTCCAGCAGAACTACGACGACATCATGGCACGATGCAAGGTGCAGGACCAGATCATCTACGACGACGGCCTCGCTGCCGGCAACGTCAAGTACGCTGAGCTCCTCTGCGCATCCTATCGTCATTGCATTGCCGCACACAAAATCTTCGAGGACAACAAGGGCAACCTGCTCTTCTTCTCGAAGGAAAACAACTCGAACGGCTGTGTCAACACTGTTGACCTTACCTATCCCTCTGCACCCCTCTTCCTGCTCTATAACACCGAGCTCATGAAAGGCATGTGCACCTCTATCCTCGACTATTGCCAAAGCGACCGCTGGGGATTTGATTTCGCGGCGCACGACCTCGGAACCTATCCGCATGCCAACAACCAAGTGTATGCCGACCGCTTCCCAAGTTCGGACGGCGGTTTCGGCGGCAACATGCCTATTGAGGAGAGCGCGAACATCGTCATCCTCGCTGCTGCCATTTCCGACATCGACGGCAACACCGAATGGGCTGACCGCTACTGGCAGACGCTCACGAAGTGGACGAACTACCTCGTCGAGAACGGACAGGATCCCGAGAACCAACTCTGTACCGACGACTTTGCTGGCCATCTCGCCCACAACGCCAACCTTGCAGTCAAAGCCATCATGGGCGTCGCCGGTTATGCAATGCTCTGCTATCAGCGTGGCGATACGGATAACTATCAGTACTATTTGACGAAGGCAAAGGATATGGCGACAGCATGGGTCGATCTCGCCAAGGACGGCAACCACTACAAGCTCGCCTACGACCGCAACGGTACTTGGAGCCAGAAGTATAACATGGTGTGGGACAAAGCCTGGAACCTCAATATCTTCCCCGAAGATGTCGTGACGACAGAGTACACATACTACAAGAGCAAGCTGAACAGCTACGGTCTGCCGCTCGATAGCCGCTCCAGCTACACCAAGAGCGACTGGGAGATGTGGACGGCAGCGCTGGCAACCAGCAACGCTGACTTCTTCCGCATATCCGACCTCGTCTGGAAGTATGTCAACTCGACACCTTCCCGAGTGCCACTCTCCGACTGGTACTTTACCGACGGACAAGGCGCGATGACTGGCTTCAGGGCACGCAGCGTAGTGGGCGGGCACTGGATGAAAGTCTATGTCGATAAGAAACTCAGCGGCGAAATCGGAACAGACATTCCCGGCATCAAGGCACGGGAAGAACAGACATCGACCGACAGCAAACACCTCAGCGGCTGGTACAACCTCAGTGGCCAAAGAATAAACACTCCGGCAAAGGAAGGCATCTACATCAAAGACGGCAAGAAGGTGCTCCGCTAAGAGCATCGGATGGCCCCGCTAGGGGCGTCGAAAATCCCCGCGTGCGGCGATCGTAATCCCCGCACGCGGGGATTGCCATTTCCGCGTGCGGCGTTTGAAATCCCCCTGTAGGGAATTATCTCCCGACGTCGCTTTGTTATTTATTGCAGACATAACACATTTCCTAACTTTGCCTTGCTTGTTTAACAATTCTTAACACAATCAGACATTATTATATATTTAATAATGTGTATATTTGTAGGCGTGTAGTGTAAAAAAGCGTACAAAAAAACTAAATAAATCTATTAATAAACCTAAGTTTAACTAAAAACAAAACGAGATGAAAACAAACAAATTGTTAACCTTGTTCGCTGCAGTGCTGATGCTACTCAGCGTACAAAGCGCCAACGCTATGTCGTTTACGCTCGTGACAGGTTCTGACCCTACGGGCGATGAAGGCTGTGCCGCACTGATGGATGGCAAAGCAAATACCAAGTGGGGCTCATGGGCAGGTTGGTCTGGAGGTAATCCTTGGGCTGTCTTCAAGGCTGCCCTGCCTATCGCAGTAGCAGACTATGAGTTGGTCATTGCCAACGACACTCCCGGTTCTCCAGGTCGTAACTGGAAGAAGTGGCGTGTTTTCGGCGGCAACTTCTCATCCGATGCCGATGCAACGAAAGATGCAGAAGGTTGGGTACTGCTCGACGAAAAAGATGAGACCGTACCCACAGGAGATGAGAACGAATCATACTTGGTTGTGCCTTACACTCTCTCAAATGCCACGACAGACTCTTATGCTTATTTCATGATTATTGTGGATGAGCTTGCAGGCGGTTGGGGCGAATACTGCCAGATGGGCGAGTTCCGCTTCGTGGACGAAGTCGTCGATACATCCGGTGCACAGGAATACCTCGATTACGAGCCGACAGGCGTTGACGAGGACCTCATCACTGCCTACAATGATAAGAAGGCAGAACTGCTGGCAGCTTATACCAATGCAAATGTAGATGCTATTATCACATTGTCAGGCGAGATTGCTCAACTGAAGGCAAAGATTGAAACCATCAAGAATGGCGGCTTTATTGCTCTCTACGGCTCTAGCTGCTGGGGCGACGGACACTACTCACAGCTCGTCGACGGCAACGAGAACACCAAGTGGGGCGGCAACTTCAGCGGCAACGTAGGCGACGCTGGACACGTTCAGTACATCGTCTTCCGCGGCCAGTCGCAGAAGCCCTTCTTCTACAAACTCGTCACCGGTAACGACACCGCTACAAACACTGGACGTAACTGGAAGTCCTGGACTGTCTTCGGCGGCAACTTCGCTTCTGAGGCTGAGGCAACAAAGGATGCAGAAGGCTGGGTTGCTCTGGACATCAGAACAAACATCAGTGCTGAGTACCTGCCCATGAAGAACTTCTATCCCGCTACCTTCGACTTCACTGAAGGCGTCGCAACAGAATACGCTTACTTCAAGGTAGAGGTTTACGAGTCTAACGGCACTCAGCAGCAGATGTCTGAAATGTATCTCTGCTCACAGGAAGAGTTCGAGGCCATTCGTGCTCCCTATGTGGAAGAGCTGGCAGAGTTTGCTGCAGGTCTCGATGAATATGTTGTTGAGTCCGACAAGGAAGAGCTGAAGGATCAGTTCGCAACACTCTTCGCAGAACTTCAGACCACAGCCGACGCAGTTCGCCTGACAAAGGTTTACAACGACCTGGTTGCCCTGAAGGAACAACTTGAGGAGTCTCACGCATTCGCTACAGGCGGCTATCGTCCTATCGACGGCTCTGCTGGATGGGGCGACGGACACTATTCAAAACTCATCGATGGCAACATCAACACCAAGTGGGGTGGTGACATACCGGATGGCGGCGCTTACATTATCTTCAAGGCTTACGCTGCTAATCAGTTCCCATACTATGAGCTCATCACCGGTTCCGACACAGAGAGATACTCCGGACGTAACTGGAAGACCTGGAAGATTTACGGCACCAATGTCAAGGGCGACATGGACGATACGGCAACTCGCGACTTCGCTGGTTGGACTTTGATCGACCAGAAGACAGACATCGGTCAGGATCTGCTGCCCGCAGCTAACTTTGCTCCTGCTTACTTCACCTTCAGCGAGACTTGGCCCGCAGGCTACAAGTACTTCAAGATTGAGGTCGAGTCTGCATTCAATGGTACTGCAATCCAGATGTCCGAGTTCAAGATGCTCTCAGAGGAAGCCTTCGCAGCCATCCGTCAGGAGTATGTTGACTCTCTGCAGAAGGTCGGCATGGCTCTCTATGAACAGTTCGCAGGTCTGCCCGTTCCCGATGCTATCAAGAACCAAGTTATTGCAGCAGCAACAGCCAAGGTTACAGCCGTTGCAACCGCAACGCCCGAGCAGCTCATGCCTCTCTTCAACGAAGCACTGCAGTACATCACTGTTGATCTGCCCGCAATGGCAACGCTGGAACAGAACGAAGGCGTTTACGAGATTGACAACGCCATCAAGCTCATTCTCTTTAAGGAACTGGTTAATGGTGGCGAGGCCACAGCTAATGCCGTCCTTACTGCCGATATCGACATGACTGGCTATGACTGGACTCCTATCGGTAACGCTGACTTAATGTACTCAGGTACCTTCGACGGTCAGGGATATAAGATTACAAACTTCAGCTATACCGCAACAGGCAACAACAACGGTCTGTTTGGCGCCATCAACAACGCCACAGTCAAGGACTTCGGTATCTATGGTACGCTGACATCCGATGGCTTCAACTACAATGGCACTATCGGTCAGGCAGAAGGCACATCAATCATCAGTGGCATTTACAGCGCTCTTGACATTAACGTTGCCAACTTCAAGGCTCACACCGGCGGTATTGTCGGCGGCATGACTACCGCCAGCACAATGGAGATACACAAGTGCGAATATGCCGGCACGCTGACACACACTGGCCTTGGCGACTGCCAAGCCGGTATCGTTGGCTACACCTACGGCGGTGGCGTCTTTGACTGTGTCTTCAGCGGCACCATCATTGGCGAGAACAATAAGTACGGCGGCATCATGGGCTACTGCAAGGTTCCCGCCTTCAAGGGCATACAGAACTGCCTTAGCATCGGTAAGATTGTTGCTGACGAAGCTTGCACGACTGCTGCTGCTATCCTTGCCAACTGGAATGGTAACGCAACGACGAGCATCAAGAATAACTACTACCTCCTGCAGGAAGGTTCTACCACAACTATCGCCATCGGCAACAAGGCTACTAACTGCGAGGCCCCTGTCCTCGTTACAGCCGAGCAGCTCGCAAGCGGTGAGATTACCTTCAAGCTGAACAATGGCGAAGTTGAGGACGTCGCTTGGTTCCAGAACCTGGACAAGAGGGCCTTCAAGGCTGAGCAGTATGTCGTAACAGCTGACGGCAACACAGAAGAACCGACAGCTGCCGACGTTACTTTGACAAACGCAGCCGACGGCACTTACACCTTCACGCTGCCCAACTTCACACTCAACATTCTCGGCATGTCTCTGCCCGTTGGCGACATCAGCCTCACTGGCGTTGAAATCGCTGACGACGGCACATTCAGCCAGACTGGCACATATGCTGTTCCCGCAGAGAACATTCCTGCTGCATTGGCTACTTATGCTGCCTTCTTCCAGCGTATTCCTTACACACTCACTGGTAAGGTTAACGAGGAGAAGCTCTATGCAGTTATTGACCTGACAGTTAATGTTGGCACTGCTCATACAGTTAATGTAGTGGTTGGCACCGATGACTTCGAGGCTGTTGCTCCCGCTCTTGCTGAGGGCGACGCATATCCTGTTCTCGACGCAACTCACGCTATCGTTTACGAGGTTGGTACTCTGCATTGCGACGGCACGCCTTATGGCGACGCAGGTAGTGGCAAATACACCAACGACATCGCTGACTTCCAAAAGGACGAACACGACTTCGTTAGCGGCGGCTTCTGCTCTTACTGTAATGCTATTAACGAGGATTACGAAGACGTTTACGAGATTGCTAACGCAACTCAGCTCAAGAACTTCGGTCTTTATGTTTCTGCAGGCAGCAACACTGCATCTGCAGTTCTCGTTGCCGACATCGACCTTTCTGAGGTAATCGAAGACAATGCTCTGACATTCGCTATCGGTACTGATGCTACTCCGTTCAAGGGCACATTCGATGGTCAACGTCATGCTATCAGCAACATCACTTACACTGCAACGGGTCAGTACAATGGCTTGTTTGGTAAGATTGCAGATGGAGCTGTAGTTAAGGACTTTGATGCTTATGGCACAATGACCATTTCTTCTTCAGTTACTGGCAGAGCAGTTGCTCTGATTGCTGCTGCTACAGGTAGTGATGTTCTCATCAGCGGTATCTTTAGCAACATTTCCTACAATAACCAGTTGGCTGGTGCTCAAGTAGGTGGTATCCTCGGTGGCTCTCTCAATGGCAATATCACAGTTGACCGTTGCACATACTCTGGTACTTTGGACGGCAACGACGCAGGCGGTAGTGGCAACTATGGCGGCATCGTAGGTTATGTCAACAACAACAACGCTGCTAACCTCACCGTTAGCAACTGTCTGTTCGACGGCGAGTTAAAGAACAGCGCATCTACTACTGCAGGCTGCACCTTCGGCGGTATGGTAGGTTATGTTGGCGCAAGTCCCACAGTAACTATCAAGAACTGCCTGTCTATCGGTGCTGTTAATTCTAATGTGAACGGCCAGTTCTTCGGTGCTGTCAAGAGCGGTAAGTGCTCAGTGAAGAACAGCTATTATCAGGGGGATAACGTGAACGGCTCTGCTAGCACTGTAACTCTGACGACTCAGGAGGCTACTCTGGTTGAAGACGAGCAGTTGGCAAGCGGCTTCGTTGCAGCAAGACTCGCTCCGGCATTCCGCCAGAACATTGGTACAGATGAATATCCTGACCTGAACAGAGCTAAGCCTTTCGTTGCAGAGATTACCGAGGTTGGCTATGCTACGCTGTATCAGGAAGAGACAGACGCTTTGATTCCTGACGGTGTTGAAGTATTCTCAGGCCTGAAGAGTGGCCACTGGCTCATCCTTAATCCTATCGAAACGGCATTTGCTGCTGAAGAGCCCGTCATCCTGAAGGGCGCTGCAGGTTACTACATGTTCCGTCCGACGGTTGGTGCTACGAAGGCTGAGGCTAACGACCTTATCGGTACAGCCGAGGATATCGCAGCAACAGGCCAGTATGTTCTCGCTCAGCCCGAAGGTGAAGAGCTTGCCTTCTACAGAGCTACAACAGGCACCATCAGAGCAGGCAAGGCTTACCTCGAAGATGCTTCCGGCATCAAGGCCTTCTTCTTCGGCGACGATGATGCAACTGGCATCAACGGCGTTGAGATGGCTACTGAGAACGGTGCAATCTACAACGTTGCAGGTCAGCGCCTGAACAAGATGCAGAAGGGCATCAACATTGTAGCAGGCAAGAAAGTGCTTAAGTAAACAATTCGCAGGTTTCCTCCTCTTCGGAGGGGGAAACCCTATATATTAATTAATAATGTATAATTAACGCTTAAACATTAAAGACTATGAAATATATAGCACCTGCAATGCAGTTAGAGGAGGCTATGGCAGCCATGATGATTGCCGAAAGCCTGAAGGTAAATAAAGACAGCGACAAGACTGTCGATGGCGAAGATGCTTTGACAAACGAAAACAACGCCTGGGATATCTGGGGCGACGATTAAGATTAAGTCAGAGCGATATTAACCTCTAAAAGTTTCAAGGATAAGGAAACTTTCTCCTTGAACCGCTAGAAAAAGGCAGCTCCCAAAGCGGGGGCTGCCTTTTCTGCGTTAAGGGTGTGTACGTTTTGCTAGAGTTCTTAGTCAACTCCGTACATTGGGTTCGTTATACATACATGTATGTATGATTATAGATACATGTATGTATAATTATAGATACATGTACATATAATCAACTCGACGTGCTGTGTTGACTGATGCTACTTGTCGAGTCGGATTCCGAGCTCTGTGATGTCGGGAATCACCTCATGCCGCATGAGGTGATGGATGCGGACAGAACCGCTCTTGCCTTTCTTCAAACGGATGGGCACATGCTGGCTCTCATATTGATGAAGGTTGACGCCTGGGCTCAGGGCATAGCCTTCTTCGGTCAATGCAAATCCCTCGGCATCGGTCAAGGGATAGCGAACGGTGTCACTTCGCGAAAGGCCTTCGATTTCGTCGTACTGCTCTACGGCAAGCACGATGTCCTGATAAGCCGGGTTTGCCGTTGTACGAAGTCCGATGTAGAGTGTTCCGTCGATGTCTGCTTCAGCTTTTGGCAGGTCGAAACAAATAGTGTCGCACCTGTCCCAGCCGTCTTTAGGCAGGGGCTTGTAGCTGTGCAACAGTGTGCTGTCTGTGCAGGCAGCCAACGACAATGCAAATAGGGAGATAAGAGAAGTGCAACGCATCATTCCGGACGGTTGTCGTTGTTGCGCTGTTTGTTCTTGTGCTTCTTCTTACGCTTCTTTTTGTCAAAGCGGTTGAGGTCTTCTTGCGTAGCGAGGTCAACTGGCCGTTCGGGTTCCCGTCGTCCGCCTTCTTCCAGTGAGACGGGCTTTTCGCCGCGCTTGTTCATCTCGATGATGGCGTTTGCCCGCTCGGCACTGATGGTGGTGAGGTTGGATGCGTTGCGTCGGTCGGTTGAGTATGTGATCTGGCCTGAAAGGATGTCTGCTTTGAAGAGGTAGTAGTCGGCATCCTGCGTGTAAAGCATCACATCTCTGGGCGGCAGTTTGCGCGAGGCTTCGACGTATTGATCGACCTCATAGTTCATGCAGCACTTCAGCTTTGCGCACTGTCCTGCAAGCTTCTGCGGGTTGAGGCTCAAGTCCTGAAACCGAGCTGCACCTGTTCCGACGCTTTGGAAGTTTTTCATCCAGCCGGCACAGCAAAGCTCGCGTCCGCAAGGACCGAAGCCGCCGATGCGACCTGCTTCCTGACGCGCTCCAATCTGTTTCATCTCAATGCGAACGTGGAAGACGTCGGCAAGCACCTTGATGAGCTGGCGGAAGTCAACGCGGCCGTCGGCAATGTAGTAGAAGATGGCTTTGTTCCCGTCGCCCTGATACTCGACGTCGCCAATCTTCATCTCCAGCCCGAGGTCCTTGGCAATCTGTCGGCTCTGTATCATCGTGCTGTGTTCACGAGCTTTTGCCTCAGCATAGCGCTCCATGTCGTTCTCGCGGGCCAAACGATAGATTTTGCGTATCTCTTCGTTGGGCTTCAAGTTGGCATGCTTCATCTGCATCGGCACGAGTTTGCCTGTCAGAGAGACAACGCCGATGTCGTGACCGGGATTGGACTCGACAGCTACGATGTCGCCCTTCTTCAGCGGCAGGTTGTCGCAGTTGTGGAAGTATGCCTTTCGTGTGTTCTTGAACTGCACCTCGACGAGGTCCGTCACCTCACTATTGCCGGGGACATCTGCCAGGTAGTCGTATGTGTTGAGTTGGGCGTAGTGCCCTGTATTGGCGCTTTGTGCGGAGAAACCATGCCCGCGTTCGCCGCTTATGTATTGCTTATCCATTCTTGAGTAGTACTATCATTTTCAGTGCGAGGTCAAAGAAAACCATTCGTGCGCTGACGTTCTGTGCGATATCGCGACCGGCGTCGCTCAGTTCGTTCATGATGCCGACGACGTTGTGTTCGTTGATGAACGGAGCGAAGCGTGTGCTGAAGGCTTCTTCCTCGCGACCGAGGTAGTTAATCTGTGGTTTGTGGAAGTTGTATATGTAGTTTTCTCGTAGTTGCTGCTGGAAGTAATCGAGCATTCGTTTCTGCCTTTCGCGTCCGAGTTCTGCAACCGTAAGCGACCACTGCTGCATTTCCTTGATGCGACGGGCATAGCTGTCGCGCATCAGCTGCTTGAAGAGCTCGAAGAACATCTGCTGCTCCGAGTCGTGTTCCATGCGTTTCTGGGCTTCCGTGTAGCTGCCTTGAGCGATGTGTGCCAGCAGGTCTGCATCGTCCTTCTGCATCGAGTGACGTTCTTGCAAAGCCTGACTGATAACCTCTTCCGGCAGGGCTGGCACATTGATGCGCTGCACGCGGCTCTGTATTGTGCCCAAGACGAGGTCAGGCTCTTGGCTGACAAGCAGGAAGTGTGTGCCGACAGGGGGTTCCTCGATGAGTTTCAGGAGCTTGTTGCCCGTCTGTTCGTTCATGCGTTCCGGCAACCAGATGATGACGACCTTTCGTCCGCCTTGACTCGACTTGAGTGCGAGCTTCCTTTGCAGATTGTCGCTCTCCTGCACATAAATCGTTATCTGCTGGTTCTCGGCACCGATGTCCTCGAGCCAGTCCTCGATGTCGAAGTAGGGTGTGCTCATTATTTGGTCGCGCCACTCTTGTACGAAGTCGTCCGAGACAGGCTTGTCGCTGCTCTTTCCTTTATATATTGGAAAGGAGAAATGCAGGTCGGGATGTGTCCAAAGGGAAGACATCTGACAGTCTGAGCATGTGCCGCAAGCACCTTCCTCATTAGGATTCTGGCAAA
>Ga0310695_10014272_pt1 | contig 10759 bp, 11 predicted proteins | sample RumenRJG_04DNA_FD_203882 | JGI IMG/M metagenome (GOLD analysis project Ga0310695, IMG submission 203882) | Bovine rumen microbial communities from Lethbridge, Alberta, Canada - RJG_04 (v2) (version 2) | ecosystem: Host-associated > Mammals > Digestive system > Stomach > Rumen | place: Canada... | reverse complement strand
CCTCTCCATCGATCCCGAGATCGAGGAGAAGTTCCACGACGGTTGCCCGCCCACGCGCCTGACCATCCACACCACCCGCGGCGACTTCACCGACGTCGTGTGGCATGCCCTCGGCTCCATCGAGAACATGGTCTCCATGGACGACATCATCGAGAAGTACTACTCCACCAAGCGCTTCTCCGCCAACCCCGTCAAGGACGGCGCCATGGAGAAGGTCGTCGACCTGGCACTCCGCATGGACGAGCTCGACAACGTCAACGAGCTGCTCCAGGCCTGCTACGACGTGTTCGAGAACTAGCTTCCCTTCCGCTTGTCCTCGGAAGGGACATGCGAGGTGACGGGCGCTCGTGGTTGCCGACCCACGGGCGCCCGTCCCATTCTGCAAGAGGAGAGATTCGTGTCCCAGCATCGCGTTCACTATGGTTGGTATGTCGCGCTTGCCTGCATGGCGATGACGTTCTGCTCGTCGTTTCTGTGCGGCGGCTTTGGCGTCATCCTCTCCGCGCTGCGCGAGGAGTACGGCCTCACAGGTACCGAGGCCTCGATGATCACGACGCTCAGAAGCGTGGTGGGCTTCTTTGTCCTCTTTGGCTCCAAGTGGTATTACCGCAGGTTTGGACTACGTGGCGGCATGGCGATAGCCATGGGTGCCGGCATGGTTGCAAACCTGGTGTTCTTATCTGCTCGCGGGAGCGTCCTGGCCTATCACGCCGGTGGTGTCATCGCGGGCGTGATGTATGCCTACGGCATCATGATGTCGGCGTCCATGCTCATCAAGCGCTGGTTCAACGATCGTCGCGTGGTGGCCACCTCCATTGCGGCAAGCGGCCTCTCGGCCTCGATGATGATCAGTCCGACGCTCGTGCAGTGGATCATCGACACGCGAGGTGTCGAGACGGCGTTCGTGTTCGAGGCCGCATGCTTCGCCCTGGCGGGGCTCATCATCCTCGTCGTGGTACGCGACACCCCCGACAAGCTTGGGCTCGAGCCGGTTGGCGGGCCAGAGGAGCACATTGCTGCCAGCGCGGTTCGGAAGGGCGGGGTCACCCTTACCCAAGGCTGGCTATTTGCCGTCACTGCCGCATGCTTCCTGGTGGCATTTGTGTCCAGCCCTGCGGTGGCGCATTTCTCGCTGGTCTTTGTTGACGAGGGCTTTGACCCCGACCTCGTTGCTCACGGCATCTCGACGTTTGGCACCATCTATTTGGTTGGCGCCCTTGCCTACGGCAGGATCGCAGAGCGCCTCACGCCGCGTGTGACCTGCATTGCCTGCGGAATCGCCACCAGCATCTCGCTCGTGATGTTTGCCCTCACGGGGATGACCGGATCCATACCGCTTATGTTTGCGACGTTTCTTGTGGTTGGCGTGGGCTATCCGGTTGTCCTGCAGGGCTATCCCACGTGGGCGGCGGACTTCTCGTCGGGGGACAACTACGACGCCACGCTCAAGCGCTTCCAGATGGGATACCAGGTGGGCTCGATGGTGGGTGCGCTGGTGCCTGGCGTGGTTGCAGACGTCACGGGCCACTACTACTGGGCCTTTGCAGGCTATGCCGTGCTGTTCGCGGTGCTTGTGGCGACCGTGGCGCTTGCCTATCGAGAGAAGAATCGCCTGCTGCGTGGGTAGTGGGTCAGCGTGCCGAACGGCCCGTCCGTTTGGCCCCGCGAATCTTGCAAACACAGAGATATCCGCTATCGGCGACCGTGCATCGTTCGCAAACCCGGAGGTATCCGCAATCGGCCGTTGTGCGGGGTTTGCCGGACGAGAATCGCGGCTGTGCGTAGTTTTCTGGACGGGAATCGCGGGTATGTGAGGCTCTCCGTGCCTAAACTTCGCAAACATGGCGATTGCCGCATCCGGGCATTCTGCGGCCGACGCATGCCCGACGACCTGTCTCCCCGGTCCTACACAACCCTGGGTAAAAGCCACACTATCGCTGATTTAATAACGGCATCTTTTAAATCACTGCAGGTAGATGGCGTGCGATAATACTTTTGTGCATCAACGAAGCGAGTGTCATGCGTACTTTTTTACTAGTGCGAACTTACTAGCTAATTCATGTGACATTGATGCACTTTCGTCACAGGAAGTCTGGTTTTTGGCTCGTGGCAAGACTAGACTTCGAACATGTTCGGATTGGTGTGTCCATTGGGAGGGATTCCATGAGCTGGGCAATGGCCATAGCAGTCGGCGCCTTGCTTGGAGTTGTCGGATCCGTCCCGACGGCGTACCTGTTCGAGCTGGCGCTGAAGAAGGACAGGCGCGTAAGCGTTGCTGCCGGTCTCGTGAGCATCATGGTCTCGTTCGCATTGCTTGCGGGCGCACTTCTCGTGGTGTGGGCGGCTTCACGCGAGAGCGTTCTTCCTTTCGGATGTGCGGAGGCGGTCTCGTTGCTGCTCGTGTGGGCAGTCGAGGCATGGAGGGCATGGAGGGACGCAAACGCGCCCGCCAGCTCGGGAGAAAGGAAGAGTGGTGAACCCACTGGATAGCCTCTCCGAGGAGATGGAAGAGCTCGTCGATAGCTTCTCCTCAACACCGGTAGTCGGTGACCTCAACGTTGGCATCACCCAGTACTCGTTCTGGATGTTCGTGGCCATCGTGATTCTGCTTGCCGTCGTCTTCATCTTCAAGAAGAAGCAGGCGGCAAACGGTCTGGTGCCCAAGGGCCGCTTCGTGAACGGCGTGGAGTTCCTCGTGGAGTACTGCCGCGACGACCTCTGCAAGGCCCTTCTGGGAGACACCTGGCGCGAGCACTTCCCGTTCATCGCCTCGGTGTTCTTCTTCATCCTGGTGAACAACATCGTGGGCGTCATCCCGGGCTGCAAGCCCGGCACCGGCTGCATCGGCACCACCGCGGCCCTGGCCCTCGTGTCGTTTGTCTACTTCATCGTCATCGGCATGAAGCGCAAGGGCGTGCTGGGCTACATCAAGAGCCTCGCCCCCGCGGGCGTCGCCTTCCCGATGAATGCCCTCGTGTGGGTAATCGAGGTCTTCTCGACCTTCCTGCGCCTGGTCACGCTGGCCGTCCGACTCTTCTGCAACCTGTTCGCGGGCCACGTCGTCATGGGCACCTTCGCCATCCTGGCGTCGCTCTTCTTCACCCCGGTGCTCCAGAGCGTCTCCGCGGCTACCATCGCGCAGGCCGGCGCCTCGGTCTTCTGGGTTGCCATCCTGCTGGTGATCTACGCGGTCGAGCTTCTGGTCGCGGCTATCCAGGCGTACGTCTTCACGCTACTCTCGGCTGTCTACATCCAGCTTGCCGAGGCTGACGAGCACTAAGTTTGGTGTCTTGCGGGAAGGGTCCCGCAGTACATAGCACGTGTGTTGGAAAACCGCCGGGTGGTCCGGCGGATGACAATGGAGGAATCGTGGGAGTTATCGGTTACGGCCTCGGTGTTATCGGTGCGGGCCTTGGCATTGGCCTTGCTGCGTACGGCGCAACCACCTCTATGGCTCGCCAGCCTGAGGTCCAGGGACGTCTGTTCACCGTCTTCATCCTTGCATCGGCATTCGTCGAGGCACTCGCCCTGATCGGCTTCGTCGTCACGCTCATCGCCTAAGGCCTGCGCGCGACTGATCCGATTATTGGAGGTTCCCATGAACATGAACAAGACGGGCCTCATGCGGCGCGCCGCCACGATTGGCGGGATGTCGCTCGCAGCACTGCTCGCAATCCCCGTGCCGGCGTACGCCGCCGGAGCGGACATCCTTCTGCCCAAGCCGGCAGAGTTCATCCCGGCGCTTATCGCGTTCCTGATCATCTGGCTCATCCTCGCCAAGCTGGCGTGGCCCATGATCATCGGCATCCTCGACGCCCGTCAGGCCAAGATCGAGGGCGACCTGAAGGCCGCCGCCGATGCCAAGGACCAGGCCGAGGAGAACGCTCGCACCTACGAGCAGCGCATCTATGACGCCGAGCGCGAGGCTGCCGACATCATCGACGCCGCAAAGCGTTCCGCCGAGGAGGAGCGCGCAGAGATCCTCGCCAAGGCTCAGAGGGAGGCTGCTGCCACCATCGCCAAGTCGCGTGACGCCGTCGAGGCCGAGCGCAAGAAGGCAATGGTCGAGCTCTCCGGCTCTGTCGTCGACCTCTCCGTCGAGATCGCTTCCAAGATCATTGGCAACGACCTCGACGCCAGCCAGCACCGTGCACTTGCAGAGAAGTACCTTGCGGAAGTGGGTAGTTCCGATGCCAACCAGTCCTAGCACAGGCGCGGTCGTCTCCGTCACGGTGACCACCGCCGTGGAGATGGATGACGGCCTGCGTGCCAAGGCGCGCGAGAAGGTCGCTGAGCTCTTCGGTCAGGACGCCGAGATCGTCGAGGTGGTCGACCCCAAGATCATCGGTGGAATCATCCTCGATGGTGGGGTGGATCGCTATGACGCCTCCGTCCGCACCCAGCTCTCCGTCGTGCGCCAGTCCCTCTCGAGCTCTTTCATGGGAGGTGCCGAGTAAATGTCTACAACGATTGATGCCTCCAGCATCATGAGCAACCTGCGCGGCCGCCTCGCCAGCGTGGAGACCAGGGTCGACCGCCACGAGTCGTCGGTGGTCACCGAGGCCGGCGACGGCATCGCCCGCATCGAGGGCATGCAGACCGCCATGGCCGGCGAGCTCCTGCAGTTCACCAGCTCTTCCACCGGCAAGGTGGTCTACGGCCTTGCCCAGAACCTCGAGGTCGGCGAGGTCGGCGCCGTTCTCTTTGGCGACGTCTCGGTCATCAAGGAGGGCGACGAGTGCCGCACCACCGGCCGCGTCATGGACATCCCGGTGGGACGCGCCATGCTCGGTCGCGTCGTGAACCCGCTCGGCGAGCCCATCGACGGCCTTGGCCCCATCAAGACCACGCACCGTCGTCCCATCGAGTTCAAGGCCCCTGGCATCATGGCGCGCCAGCCGGTCTGCGAGCCCGTCCAGACGGGCCTCGTGGCCATCGACGCCATGGTCCCCATCGGCCGTGGCCAGCGTGAGCTCATCATTGGCGACCGCAAGACGGGCAAGACCGCCATCGCCATCGACGCCATCATCAACCAGCGCAACTCCGACATGGTCTGCATCTACGTGGCCATCGGCCAGAAGGCCTCCACGGTCGCAGCCATTCGTGAGATCCTCTCGCGCCACGGCGCCCTGGAGAAGACGATCATCGTCTCGGCCACCGCTGCCGACTCCGCCCCGATGCAGTACATCGCCCCCATGGCCGGCGCCGCCATCGGCGAGTTCTTCATGTACAACGACGTCGACGGCAACCCCGCCGACGCCGAGCACCCCGGCGGCCACGTCCTGGTCGTCTACGATGACCTCTCCAAGCAGGCCGTCGCCTATCGTCAGATGTCGCTTACCCTCCACCGTCCGCCAGGACGCGAGGCCTATCCCGGTGACATCTTCTACCTGCACTCTCGCCTGCTCGAGCGTGCCTGCAAGCTCTCTGACGCCAACGGCGCCGGCTCGCTCACGGCACTCCCGATCATCGAGACCCAGGAGGGCGACGTCTCCGCATACATCCCCACTAACGTGATCTCGATCACCGACGGTCAGATCTACCTGCAGTCCAACCTCTTCTTCCAGGGCCAGCGCCCGGCAGTCGACGTGGGCATCTCGGTGTCGCGCGTCGGCGGCTCCGCGCAGGTCAAGTCGATGAAGAAGGTCGCCGGCACCCTGCGTCTCGACCTCGCCTCCTATCGTGAGAAGCAGGCCTTCGCGCAGTTTGGCTCCGACCTCGACGAGGCCACGCAGTACCAGCTCAACCACGGCGCCCACATGATGGAGCTCCTCAAGCAGAAGCGCTATGCGTCGCTCGACGTGGCCGACCAGGTCATCTCGATCTTCGCCGCCAAGGAGGACTTCATCGACGACGTCGACATGGAGAACGTCCTCGCCTTCCGCGACGAGCTCGTCGACCACATGGCTGAGGGCTACGACGACCTCAAGGCCAAGATTCGCGCCGGCATTCTCGACGACGCCGTGTCCGACGAGCTCAAGGCTATCATCGCCGAGTTCAAGGCCGGCTTCATGAAGCGTCACCCCAACAAGGCCCAGGTAGACGTGGAGGCGGCATCCGAGTACGCCACCAGCCTCACCCAGGCACCTGAAGAGACGGCATAAGGGCAGCTAGATGGCAAACCTTCGCGACATCTCGAGGCGCATGTCCTCAATCAAGAGCACCATGCAGGTGACTCGCACGATGGAGATGATCTCCACCGCGCGCATCCGCAAGGCGCTCGACCGCGCGGAGGAGGCCTCTCCCTACAAGGAGGCCATCTCGCGCATGCTCGCCAACGTCGCGTCGGCGTCCTTCGACACGAGCCAGCCTCTCCTCACCACGCACCCCGAGGAGAAGCGCGTGCTCTACATCGTCGTGGCGTCCGACCGCGGCCTTGCCGGCGGCTTCAACGTGGTCCCGCAGCGTCTCGTCGAGCGCGAGATCCGCGAGCTTGCCGCAAAGGGCGTCGAGGCCGAGGTCATCACCTGCGGTCGCAAGCCCACCGAGTACTTCACGTCCCGCGGGCCCAGGCCCAAGATGTCGTTCGTCGGCATCTCGAGCGCGCCCACCATGGACGAGGCCGACCGTATCGCCTCGTACGTTATCGAGGGCTACACCACCGAGGCCCTCGACCGCGTCGAGCTCGTGTACTGGCACGCCAAGAGCCGTGTCGACCAGCAGTTCGTCACCGAGAAGCTGCTTCCGCTCTCGCACGACGACATCTCGATGCCCAATGACCCCCGCTCCCGCGAGGCCATGACGCAGATCGAGGGCACCCAGTACACCGAGTACACGTTCGACCCCTCCGCATCGGAGGTCCTGGGCTACCTCATGCCCGCCTACATCCGCACCGTGATCTTCCACGCGCTGCTCGACTCCGCCGCCGCCGAGCACGGCGCCCGCCGCCGTGCGATGCAGTCGGCCTCTGACAGCGCCGAGGAGGTCCTGAAACAACTCTCCAGGACGTACAACCGCGTCCGCCAGGGTTCCATCACCACCGAGCTCAACGAGATCATCGGCGGTGCTTCCGCATTGGAGGAGAATAGCTGATGGCTGAGAAGGACCAGAGCCGCACCCTGCTCGAAGAGGCGGCCCACAACTACCTCAACAGCTCCGTGGGCGACGGCACCATCGTCCGCATCGTCGGACCCGTCGTCGACGTGCAGTTCGAGGACCAGGTGCCCGCCATCTACACGGCGCTCACCGTCGAGGCCGACACCCCCGTGGGCCACGTCTCCACGGTTCTCGAGGTCGAGTCGCAGCTGCCGGGCAACATCGCGCGTACCGTCGCGATGTCCTCGACCGACGGCCTACAGCGCGGCATCAAGGTGCACGACACCGGCAGCCCGATGATGATGCCCGTCGGCCAGGCAACGCTCGGCCGCGTCTGGAACGTCATGGGCAAGCCCGTCGACGGCGGCGAGATCCCCGAGGGCGTGCTCTACTACCCGATCCACCACCCGGCGCCCGCCTTCGACGACCTCACCACCCAGACCGAGATCTTCGAGACCGGCATCAAGTCGATCGACCTGCTCGAGCCCTACGTCCGCGGCGGCAAGACCGGCCTGTTTGGCGGCGCAGGCGTGGGCAAGACGGTCCTCATCCAGGAGCTCATCAACAACCTCGCCCAGGAGCATGGCGGCACCTCGGTGTTCACCGGCGTCGGCGAGCGCACCCGTGAGGGCACCGACCTTTTCCTCGAGATGACCGAGTCCGGCGTCATCGAGAAGACCTGCCTGGTATACGGCCAGATGAACGAGCCGCCCGGAGCGCGTCTGCGCGTGGGCCTCGCCGGCCTGACCACGGCCGAGTACTTCCGTGACCAGGGCCAGGACGTCCTGCTGTTCATCGACAACATCTTCCGCTTCTCGCAGGCGGGCTCCGAGGTCTCCGCGCTTCTCGGCCGCATGCCGTCCGCCGTTGGCTACCAGCCCACGCTGGCAACCGAGATGGGCGACCTGCAGGAGCGCATCACCTCCACCCGCGAGGGCTCCATCACCTCGGTCCAGGCCATCTACGTCCCCGCAGACGACCTCACCGACCCGGCTCCCGCCACCACGTTCACGCACCTCGACGCCACCACGGTTCTCTCCCGCTCCATCTCCGAGCTGGGCATCTATCCGGCCGTCGACCCGCTGGCCTCCAGCTCCGACGCGCTTGACCCCACCGTCGTCGGCGAGGAGCACTACCGCGTGGCCATGAAGACCCAGGAGATCCTGCAGGAGTACTCCGACCTCCAGGACATCATCGCGATTCTGGGCATGGACGAGCTCACCGAGGAGCAGCAGGCCACGGTCAACCGCGCCCGCAAGGTCCAGCAGTTCCTCTCCCAGTCCTTCCACGTGGCCGAGAAGTTCACGGGCAACCCGGGCGTCTACTGCCGCATCGAGGATACCGTGCGCTCGTTTGCAGCCATTGTTGACGGCGAGTGCGACGACATCCCCGAGCAGGCGTTCCGCTACGCCAGCACCATCGAGGACGTCCGCGACCGCGCCCGCAAGATGGCTCAGAGGTAGGGGAGCGACATGGCCCAGATCACCTGCCGGTTCGTGCGTCCCGACAAGCTCCTCTACGAGGGACCCGTCGCCAGTCTCGTGCTCGCCACCCACACGGGCGAGCTGGGCGTCTGGCCTGGGCACGCGTCCGAGATCTGCTCGCTGGGCGAGGGCGTCGTCCGCCTCACGCTGCTTCCCGAGGACGGCGGCGGCCTGGTGAAGGTGCTCATCGCCGGCGGCTATGCCGAGATCAGCAACGACACCGTGATCATCCTCGCCGACCACGCGCGCCGCACCGACGACATCGAGCCCGCCGTGGTTCGTGCGACCCGCGACAAGGCCACTGCCATGCTCGAGTCACTCGAACCTGGTGACCACCGCACCGCCTACTGGGAGAACAAGGTCCACTGGTGTGACCTCCTGCTCGCCCACGCCGAGTGACACTTTTCCTCGTAGGGCTTTTGTCACACTTTCGCTGCGCCCGGCTGGGTTCTCCGGCCGGGCGCGTTCTTTTGCGGGGCTCTCTTGGGACAAAGGCCTTGTCGTCGAGTGAATAAGACAAAGCCAATAACCCCTCTTCTGGACAGTTTGCGCTGTTGTTGCAGCCACTCGTGCCCATAGCCAACGCACTGGTATACTCATTGATTTGACATGCAATCAAACTCGCGGAGGTCACATGGACGTCATCCAGGTCGAGGGAGGCCACCCCATTTCCGGCGAGGTCACGGTCGAGGGTGCAAAGAACTCTGCCCTCAAGCTCATGGCTGCGACCATCATGGCGCCGGGAATCACCACCCTCACCAACGTGCCCGACATCGCCGACGTGCACGTCATGGGCAAGGTACTCAAGCACCTTGGCGCCCGCATCGAGGTCGCCGACAAGCACGTTCTCAAGATCGACACTACCGACGTTGACAAGTGGGAGACCCCCTACGAGCTCGTCGCTCAGATGCGCGCCTCAACGGCCGTCCTCGGCCCGCTCATCTCGCGTTTTGGACGAGCCATCGTCGCCATGCCCGGCGGCTGCAACATCGGCGCCCGCAAGATCGACATGCACATCCTCGGCCTCGAGGCGCTGGGCGTTCACTTCGAGATCGACCACGGCAACATCCACGCCACCACCCCCAGCGGCCTCACCGGCGAGACGGTCACCCTGGCCTTTGCGAGCGTGGGCGCCACCGAGAACCTCATGATGGCCTCGGTCTTCGCGCGTGGCACCACCATCATCGACAACGCCGCTCGCGAGCCCGAGATCGTCGACCTCGCCAACATGCTCAACGACATGGGTGCCGACATTCGCGGCGCCGGAACCCCGGTCATCGAGATCCACGGCGTGTCCGAGCTCCACCCCGTCGAGCACGAGGTTGTCGGCGACCGCATCGAGGCCGGCACGTTCCTTGCCATCGGCGGACTTGTGGGCGACCCGGTGACCGTTCGCGGCTTCGAGCCCCTTCACCTCGGCCTCGTTCTCAAGAAGTACGAGCAGATGGGCATCGAGGTCGAGCGCGGCAACCGCCAGGTCACCGTCGCTCGCACGCGCCCGCTTGTCCCCACCGACATCCAGACGCTGCCCTTCCCGGGCTTTCCCACCGACATGCAGGCCCAGACCATGTGCCTGCTCGCCCTCGCGCAGGGCAGCTGCGTCATCACCGAGAACGTCTTCGAGAACCGCTTCATGTTCGCGAGCGAGATCCAGCGCATGGGCGCCAACATCACCATCGAGGGGCACCATGCCATCGTGCGCGGCGTCCCCGCCTACTCGGGTGCCGAGGTCCAGGCCTCCGACCTGCGCGCAGGCGCCGCGCTCGTCATCGCGGGCCTCGTGGCGGACGGCACCACCGTGGTCTCCAACATCCACCACATCGACCGCGGCTACGAGAAGTTCGTTGAGAAATTGCAGTCCCTCGGCGCGGTCGCACGTCGCACGACGCGGCCCGACGAGGACGTGTTCGCAGATTAGCTCCGGGAGGACGGGCCGTGGCAAAACAGCTTGACAGCTCCGAATACAGCAGGAACAACGTAGAGCGCTACCACAAGCGCGCCGCGGGCAAGGGAATCCGCAAGGGCATCGTCGCGTTCATCGCGGTCGCGCTCCTCGCGGCGTTGGGCGGAACCGCCTTCGCCGCCGTGAACTGGGTCAAATCGCTTGACGAGCGCTTGCACAACGAGGAGGTCGTCGACGACGAGCTCCGTGCGGTCCTCACCGAGCCTGCAGCACCGTCCGATCCCTACTACGTGCTGCTCCTCGGCACCGACGGCCGCGCCGGCGAGGAGGACTTCCG
>Ga0310695_10014269_pt1 | contig 10761 bp, 8 predicted proteins | sample RumenRJG_04DNA_FD_203882 | JGI IMG/M metagenome (GOLD analysis project Ga0310695, IMG submission 203882) | Bovine rumen microbial communities from Lethbridge, Alberta, Canada - RJG_04 (v2) (version 2) | ecosystem: Host-associated > Mammals > Digestive system > Stomach > Rumen | place: Canada... | reverse complement strand
ACTGGGGCAATGCCCGTTTCGTGGTCAACCTGCTGGAACACATCTACCTCGTTCATGCCAAGCGTTGCATGCAGAGCAAGTCCGCCCACGACATCAAGTCCTTCTTCAGCATCACCCCTGCCGACATCCAGCCCATAGAAGTCTCCAAAGAGAAGAAACGCATCGGGTTTTAGGAGGAGAGTTGAATGCGTATGATTCGTAGATTTTCTGCATTTGAGCCTCCCCACCAATCGGAGATGCGGCTTTAGCATACATATTGGGGATCCAATATCCATCAAAAATAAAAAAAAAGTTGGAAATTATTGCGAATTTTAAAAAAATATTATACCTTTGTAGCCGACTCTAGATAGCCCGAAAGGGTTTTGGGGTCAGACATTACTGGTAAATAAGACGTTTACGAACGCCATCTTCTATCGTCAGATCTTGCAAACCTATGTATATAGAGTTGCTTATCCTTGTGCAAGGCAATGCGAGAGCCCGATGGTGGAATAAGCGAGAAGTAGAGAACTCCCGCGTCTTTCGCGTTTCTATAAGGGCGCACATAACAATAACTACTAACCTGCCGAATTTTGGGAGCCAGGAGGCAACAAAACTATGAAGAAAATGAAGAAGACTTTGATGTATGTTGCATTCATGGGATTACTTATTTCTTGTGGAAGCAAAAAGCCCGTAGTACAAAATTATCAAGGACAATTCCCCCAAACCGCACCATCAACAAATCCTTTTGGAGGAGAGACCTACAGCATGCCAACTTTCGAGCCTGACACAGAGGATTTTTTTGCAGCTTCAGGTATAGCTGAAGGACCTAGGCAGCGTATGGATGTATTGCAACAGGAAGCATTAACTAATGCGCAGAATGTAATTCGCCAAAAGATGAAGCATGCTTATCAAGGTATGATATCCGATTATAGTAACTATATGGGTATCAATGCCAATTCTGATGCTGCAATCAAAGTTGAACGTGGCGGCAACCAGATAATTGATGTCGTAGTAAACGAAACTATGGCTCGCGATGTAAAATTCTCAGGAGTAGATGATAAAGGACATGTAACCTGTTTCGTAGGTATCCGTATCTACAAAAAATCAATTGCAGATAAGATTGCTGACCAGATATCCAAAGATGATGAACTGAAACTTCGCTTCAATGAAGATCAGTATCGTAAGTATATGCAAGAGAAGTTTAAAGAATACAAAGAAAGCCAAAATAAGTAAAGTTGGTATGAAAGTCTTTTTTGCTACACTCATGATGTTTTGTGTCAGTACGCTCGTTATGGCACAAAAGCCTATATGGGCAAATGGATATCATAAAGATCTGGTCAATTCATATATTGATGTGTTTTCTGCTATCGCCAGTACTCCTGATGAGGCACGAAAAAGAGCCCTGCAACAGATAGTTGCAGAACGCTGTCGGGCAACAGGAATGAATTATACCGTCAGAGAGTACAATGGCAATATAAGCATAACAGGTGGAGACAATATTGAAGTAAAAAGCCGAGTTGTTGATCAGTATCAGGAGTATACCTATAGTGGTTACAAAGTTTCTCTCTTAGTGCAAACAGCCCGTAACCCAATGTATTCCTTCGAGCCAGTAAGCGTTACAGATCGCTATTCTGCAGGTGCAAGAGTTATCATTCCTGGATGGGCGCAAATATACAAGGGGCAGACAGCGAAAGGTCTTATTATGTTGGCGGGCGTAGTAGGCTGTGGTATTGGGGCATTGATATGCGAGAACACACGCTCTGACTACAAAAACAAGATGAAGGAACAACCTGAGTTTGCTCAGACTTATAATACGAAAGCAAATAACAACGAAACTGCACGTAACGTATTAATTGGTGCTGCAGCAGCTTTTTATGTGTGGAATATCATCGACGGTATTGCCTCTAAAGGCAAGCGTCGTGTATTCGTTGGCAAAAATAGCAGCCTAGCAATTAACCCATTTGCAACAACAGAAGGGGGTGGAGTCTCATTAGCATATAATTTCTAATAGGTAATGTTAAAGGGTCGTATATTAATGATATTGATTTTTCTGTTATCACCTATTATGATGATGGCAGAAAAAGATATTCCTTTTTGGTTCATGGAGCCCCAAGATAATGAATATGTGGGAATTTCCCCTCTGTTTAAAGGTACGAAGCCTGTAGAAAAAATGGCTGTCATTAGCGCACTTTTAAATTATGTCATTTCAACACAAAATGGATTTCAAAGAGACTCATTACTTCCTTCTCAAACTCACTTAGAGACCAACATTGACTATAAGATAATTGACAGAGACACTATTGACAATCAGATGCTTGTTGCCCTTTACATTCAAGAAGACAATCAATCTAACACAAAATTCTCAATTGATCTTTCTACAGAAGGCTATTATTACGCCAAAAGAGATACGATTATGAGTAAGAATTCAAAGTTTTTTTTATTGCAACTTCAAGAAGGGAGCAGCATCGACACTTGTGTTGTATATATGGAAAAGAATAGTTTTAATATTGGTTTTCGTCAAGACACCATACTACTCCAAATGGGAGTGTTCTTTAAGAACTTAGAAAGTATTGTGTCAAATTGCTTGAATATAGTCAAACCAAAGAAAGAGAAACTATACTCACAATTCTTCAGTATTTTAGAATTAAGTGAATGGGATTACAAATGTTCATTGATAGGTGCCGATATGGGTATGAATTATATGGAGGCAATGTTGCTTTGGTTCGAAGAAAAAGGACGACGTTTTTATTCTTCAGACCCTTCAGTTTCTAAAGATAAGCTTATGCGTAATATCGCAAATTATTATACTGATGATACTGCCTATTGCCTTTTTGGTAAAAAGGATCCACAAAGAAGAAAAAGATTCAAATATATTCGTAATAAATAAAAACGAAAAGGTAGAAAGTGAACCGCTAAAATGTATGAACATGAAAAAGTTACTATTAGTTTTTTCTATCCTTCTTTGTTCTTCCGTGACTAAAGCTGGGAGTATAATATTAAGAGTTGCGCTAAAGAACGGCAATGAGAATGATTACATTCTTGCAGATCGTCCACAAATTAGTTTTGAAGGAAATAAAGTCATTTTTTTGTGTAATGAAATATCTACGTCGTACCTAACGGAAAATATCCAAAACTTTGTGTTCTTGGATGGTACAGAAACTGGAGTGCAGGAAATGAAAACTGGCAACACTCGCTTTTGCTATTCAGAAAAAGGAGTTGTTAGGGTTGAAGGGGTGATAAAAATGAATGGTATTAAAGTTTTCTCTATCAATGGACAACAATATCAGCCTCCAATGAAATATGAAAACAATTGCGTTGAAATAGAATTATCGCCTTTACCCTATGGCTGTTACATCATAAATATCGATAAGAATCAATCTGTAAAAATCATAAGAAAATGAAGAAATTTGCAACACTGTTTATATGTATTGTTTGCCTTCTGGTAATAATAAGTTGCGCAAAGGACGAACAAAACCTTAGTGGAACCATCAGTGGTATCGTGACAGAATATGCCAGTTCAAATACACCTATAGCAGGAGCTACTGTTACAATAAATGGTAAAGGACTTAGCAAAACGACAGGTAATGATGGTCGTTTTGAGTTTACTGGTTTGGAACCAGGTACTTATACAATTGCAGTGAAAGCCAACAGCTATCAAGCCAATACAAAGCAGGTGACGGTCTATGCAGGTCAGAAGGCTAATTGTGATATACAATTGGAATTTGAGAAAATCAGTGTTGATATTTCCCCTGTTAATCTGATATTCGATAAAACAGTTGACATGCTGTCATTTACGATTACCAACCAAAGTAATCGCGATTTGACATACAATATTGCTTCGTATGTGCAGGAGTTGGAGGTCTCACCTATGATGGGTAGCATCAAAGCTAAAGGGCAGCAAGCTATTAGTGTGAAAGTAAGCAACCGTTCTAGTGTGAAAAAGACCGTCAATGGCCAAATAATTGTTAATGTAGGCGGTGACTCCTATCAAGTAAACGTTACCGTTAATGGTACGGAGGAACAGCAGACTACAGGCGGTGTGATGGGCATCATTACTGACTATGCCAATGCCAATGCTCCTATTGCAGGTGCTACTGTGACATTGGCCTCAACAGGTGAGTCGAAAACAACAGGAAGTGACGGTCGCTATGAGTTTAATGAATTAACACCTGGAGTATATACTATCACTGTTTCTGCCAATGACTATGAAGGAGCAAAAAAGGATGTGAATATTGAAGCGGCTAAGACTGCAACCTGTGACTTCCAGCTTCAGAAGGGTTCGACAAATGTTGAAGTTATCCCTCAAAACCTTACCTACGCTTCGGATGTAGAACAATTGTCATTCACTATCAAGAATGGAAGTAGCAGCACTCAGCAATATACTTTGTCCAATATTCCGGAATTTGTCAGCGTGTCATCATCAACGGGTATGATTTCTTCAAAAGGTAGTGAAGCTATCACGGTGACAGTGCAAAATCGAAAGCAAATCAAGGAAAGGAAAAATGCCCAACTGAAGGTTACTGTTGGTAACGATGCTTTTATAGTGAATATCACGGTAGAGCCTTATCAGAGTGAAACCGTTAATGTTGATATAACTCCGACGACGCTAAATTTTGATAAAGATACAGAACAGCTGACATTCACTATCACCAGCAAGAACAACAGGACACTCAACTACGAAATATCGAACGACCTTTCTATAATCACAGTATCTCCGATTAAAGGTACTCTAAAAGAGAAAGGCCAGAACACTATTACAGTGAATGTGCAGGACAGACAGAAGGTGGATGTTGACAGAGTGGGAAAACTGACAGTCGGTATAGAAGGAAACACTTATGTCGTTACCGTCAATGTGGCTAAATACGATGTTGACATCAGCCTTAGCCCACAGACGTTGTCGTTCAACAATGATACAGAACAACAGATTGTGAGTATCATCAACAATAATGCCCAAAAATTTGACTATTCTATTAGTAGTGATCTTAGTGATGTACTAACCATTTCACCTAGTAACGGCAACATCAGTGGCAAAGATAAAAAGGACATTACTGTTAAGGTGAAGGATCGGAAAAATATTTCGTCCGACAAGTCGGGCCTATTGACCGTTAATGTTGGAGGCAAGACTCTCACAGCAAATGTTTTTATAAGCAAAGCGCAGACTAATGCAAGTGTCAGTCCCTTATCGCTGTCATTTGACAAGGCTACTGACCAGTTGTCGTTCACTATTACCAATAATAATATCTGGGCAAATGAATACTCAGTAACCAGTAGCCTTAATTACCTAACATTGACACCTGCTAGCGGTAGTGTCAGTGCCAAGGGACAGCAGTCAATTATAGTTAAAGTTAACGACAGACAAAGCATTACAACTGATCAAACAGGAAAAGTGACAGTCAACGTGAATGGCACAACATACAATGTAGATGTGAATATTTCAAAATATGAGAGCACACCATCTGGTGGAGGGGATGTAACTCGAGGCCTGCAAGCATATTATTCATTTAATGATGGAACTGCTGATGACAGTCGTAATGGTTACAATGGCATCTTCAATGGTGGAACCCTTATTACAGATACTCCTAATGGAAATGGTAAGGCATTATACCTAAAAAGTACTGAGTATGTGAACATTCCATATGCTCCATTAAATGGAAAAAAGAACTATAGTGTCAGTTTCTGGGTGAAAGATTTTGGCGCAGGTTACCTGATTAAGAGCTATGATAGATATGCATATGGCCCATCTGTACAGATTACTGAAGGAATGAATCTAAGGGTATACACGGGCTATTCGGAGAATTCTTCTAATTATTTCACTTTTAATACCAGTTTGTCTAATTATCAGAGTGAGAAATGGACGATGGTAACCATCGTTACCAGCACAGAAGGAACCAGTTCGACAGGAACTAGCAGATTTTACATCAATGGTAAGCGAGTCAATATTGGAACCTCTTATACAAATAGTAACTCTGGAGCCAAATCCATGTCGATAGGTGACAAATCGGCTGATCCTTTAAAGATTGATAATGTCCGCCTTTACAGTGTGGCATTGACAGATGATGAAGTGTTGAATATTTACAATTACGAGAAATGAGAATAAATAGAGTTATATCGCTAATCATAATATTAACTGCTTTTGCCTATTTTTGCAAAGGTCAAGAGATTATGTATATAGAATATAAAGATGGTAGAAGTGTGAAGGAAGAACTATCTAATGTTGATAAAATTTCATTCCACCATTTGGATGAATTGCCATCAGATCCAGTAGTTAATGATATCTCAAGAGGGCTTGTAGCCTATTATACGTTTGACGATGGGACTGTGAAAGACTCTCAAAATCAGTATAATGGTTTCCTGACAAGTGGAACCTTCATTGCGGACACTCCGAACAATCATGGTAAGGCACTTTTTTTGAAAAGAGGAGAATGTGTATTTATCCCTTATGCTCCATTAGATGATACAAAAAACTATACTATCAGTATGTGGGTGAAAGATTTTGGAGCAGGCTACCTCTTCCAGACTTACAGCTCATATAGGTATGGCCCATCTTTTTATCTGACAGAAGAAGTGCAAGGAAGAATATATACAGGCTATTCTGAAAACTCATCTAATCGTACTACTTTCTCTTCTTACTTAACAAACTACCAAAGTGAAAAATGGCATTTGATAACCATTGTAACAAGTACTGTAGGAAACGATAGTAAAGGTACAAATGAACTATATATTGACGGCCAGTTGATAGAAACAGGTACATCATACACTAATAGTAACAATGGGGCGGTATCAATGGGAATTGGCAGCAGTGACACTGATCCCTTTAAAGTGGATAACGTTCGGATTTACAATGTCGCATTGACACAGGATGAAATTTCAAGCATCTATCAGAAAGAAAGACAACCAACGCCTATTACCGTTTCTGTTCAGAATCTATATTTTGACAAAAACACTGACAAACAGACTATCGAACTCACCAACAATTCTTTGAGGATGGTAGAATATAAGACTTCAAGCAAAATTGAGGATTTGAGCCTGTCGTCAGTCAACAGCTATATTCCTGCTAAAGAGAGCAAAAAGATTATCGTGTCCATTAAAGACAGAAATAAGATAGAGACTTTTACGACGGGAAGTATTACTATAGAGTCAGAAGGCATGTATTATTCTCTTGATGTGCAAATTGAGAAAGGTGTGGATGCATCGCCAGTATCGGAGGAAGTATCAAGAGGCTTGCAAGCTTATTACAAATTCGATGATGAAACAATTGCTGATAGTAGAAACGGTTATGATGGCACTTTAACGGGAGGTTCATTTACAACGGACACTCCTAATGGTAAAGGAAAATCTCTTTTCCTAAAAAAAGGAGAATATGCAACGATTGCTTATGCTCCATTTGATGGCAAAAAGAATTATTCGGTGAGCGTATGGATAAAAGATTTTGGTGCAGGTTCTATAATTAGGTCTTACGACAGATCCATGTATGGCCCGTCTGTTCAAGTCACTGAAGAAATGAATATGAGAGTTTACACAGGATATTCGGAAAATGGTTCTAATCGTCTAACTTTTAGCGCTGATTTTTCTAATTATCAGAGCGAATCTTGGACGATGGTAACTATTGTTACAAAAACTAATGGGAATAATTCGTCAGGAGAAAGTCGATTATATATAAATGGACAAAGGGTTAATTCTGGAACTTCGTATACAAATAGTAATTCTGGTGCTGTTGGCATGTCTATCGGTAGCAGTAATACTGATCCTTTGAAGATTGATAATGTTCGCTTGTATAGTGTTTCTCTGACGGATGAAGAGGTTGAAGCAATTTATAATGCTGAAAAGAAATAAAGATAATACAATGATTAATGTTAAATATTTTTTCTTATGTGTTCTGTTTTCTTGTACTCAGATATCAGTTCACGCACAAGGTAATACTACCTTTGACAATTTCATAAAGCAGAAGAACGAACAGTTCAACAACTTTATTAACAGCAAGCAAAAGGAATTCGATGAGTTCCGTCGGAAAAAGAACGAAGAATTTGCGGCTTTCATTGGTAGGCCTTGGCAACCATATAACCAACAGAATGGAATTCCTGCGCCTAAGAAGCCAGATCCTGTAACCCCCACTATTGCCCCTCGAAAAGATTACACTACACCCAGAGAAATTCCTCATGGGGATGTAATTCCAAAGGCCAATCCAAAGAAAAACGAACCGTTGGAAATTCCATTATCACGTCCGTCATCGAGACCAACAGCATCTAATATTAGACTCTTTAATACTCCTGTTCATGTTAGCATGGACAGCAGATTGAAGTTTAAGTTGAACGGTGTAGGAGAAAAAGAAATCAGTAAGCTGTGGACTCACCTGTCATCAGATGATTATACACCCATGTTCGAGGACTGTGCCCGAATATGTCAAGAATTAAACCTAAATGGATGGGCCACATGGAATCTGTGTAAGGCCGTAGGTGAAAAACTATTAGGAAAAGAGACAAATGAAGCTGTTGTAATGCAGACCTATCTGATGGCAGAATTAGGTTATGATGCACAGATAGCACGAGTTGGTAACAGATTAGTTACGATTTGTCCTGCTGATGTAGTATTATGTCGAATTGACTATTTATTGAAAAACAACAAGAGGTATTATATTTGGGCAGATGTCCCTGCTGGCAGTATAGTATATTCCTATCAAAAGAATTTTGCATCAGCTACTCGTGTAATGGACTTCTCTGGATCAACTTCTATTTTGTTAGACAAGCAAACAGGGGAAGATCGTACTTTTAAGTCAAAAATGGATAATCAGCCAGCTGTAACAGTTAAAGTTAGAATAAGCCTAATGGAGTGTTATAAAGAAATGCCCCTTATTAATGACTGGTCTTTCTATGCCAGCCAGCCAATGGATACGGACATCAAACGACAAATAGAGCCAGTGTTGAAAAATGCTATTGCTGGTAAGAACGAGCGAGAGGCTGCCAATATTCTGCTACATTTTGTCCAGACTGCATTTCATTATAAGACGGATGATGAACAATATGGATACGAAAAGACCGATTTCAAAGAAGAGCTATTCTTTTATCCAGCTTGTGATTGTGAAGACCGCTCTATTCTCTATGCAGATTTGGTCAGAAGTCTCATAGGGCTTGATGTTGTTTTGTTACATTATCCCAACCATCTATGTACAGCAGTTAAATTCAACTATCAAGTCAATGGCCATTATGTTAAAATAGATGGTATGCAATATGTTATATGCGATCCAACGTATATTGGCTCGTCAGTAGGTAGTTGCATGCCGAAATACCAGAAAGAGAAAGCTATTATATATAAAATAAGATAATCATGTCTATAAGGTCGATGTCATCTGTTGCTCGTCACATTATTATTACTATTATCGCCTTTATGGTAGTTGGCGTATTAGTATTAGTGACCATCAATGTGTCGTTTCTTAACCCCATCGCCCGGGTGTTTCAAGATTTCTCGATGACGGATATGTTTTACCAAGCACAGCAAAGTACTGCGAAACCTGACACCAGTCACGTTATTACCATTGTTGATATGACAGAGCTGTATGAACGAAAACGCATAGCAGAAACCATTGAACAGATACAGTCGAACAAGCCTAAAGTTATAGCTGTTGATATTGTGTTTGAAGGTTTAAAAGACCCTCAGGGAGATTTTATGATTGAGCGTATGGCAAAGATGTACAATAATAATGTATACTCCTATCGTCTGCTAGACTATAACGGACAACAACGACAGTTTACCAACGAGGTTCATTCGTTCTTTACAGATTCCGTTCATGTCATTGAAGGCTATACCAATATCCAGCGTCCATTATATGGAGGTGTCAAACGCGAACTTAGCCTCAGCCGAAAAACATGCGGAGAACAAAAGTCTTCGTTTGTTGCAACAATTGTCAATCAGTATGCTGATAAGCCTGTTGTGACTTTAGATGACGATGATTTGCAAATCAATTATTCTCCGATGTATTTCCCACGCCTGAAATATGATGCTGTAGCATCTCATCCAGAATTAATAGAAGATCGTATCGTCTTGTTTGGAGCAATGAGTGAAGAAAATGATATGCACTATACACCTGTAGGAAAAATGGCCGGAGTGGAATTATTGGCATACGCTACACAAACCCTTTTGACACAGCAAGAAATTAAGGAAGTTCCAAAGTCACTGCTCGCAGTAATTTCGTTTTTCTTGGTCTTTCTGACTCAACTTTTACAGGATTGCTACGAGAAGAGCATTGATAAACTGAAGAGTCCATTGTTTCGTTCGTTTCTATCTTCTTCTGTGGCATTGGGCATAATTACCTTTATATGGATGGTGCTACTGATGTGGGGCGCTTTTATATTGTTTAATATGGGCAATATCAGTCTGAATCTGGGATGGGCACTTTCTGCAATGGCATTTGTTGATGCTGCCCGTAGTTTTTATGACACCTGTTTAGAATCACTAAAAAATAAACTCGTATGAAAAGATTAATTATGTTTTCATTATGCCTGTGTACACTAACTACACTTATGGCACAACGGTATGTAGTCTATACGATGGTTGGCAATCCGTCGCAAATCGTCAAACAAAAACAACGCGTATTAAAATTACGCGACCAACTAACCCCATCGACTGTGGTCAACATCCCCTATGATGCAAAACTGGAGCTATTTGACGAGGAAAATCATAAGCAATATATCATTAAGACACCAGGACGAGCAACTATTAGTTCATTGCTGAAAGACAATCGCAATAGTGTGATTGCTTTGACAGATCGGTATTTTCGCTACATTCTCT
>Ga0310695_10014268_pt1 | contig 10761 bp, 7 predicted proteins | sample RumenRJG_04DNA_FD_203882 | JGI IMG/M metagenome (GOLD analysis project Ga0310695, IMG submission 203882) | Bovine rumen microbial communities from Lethbridge, Alberta, Canada - RJG_04 (v2) (version 2) | ecosystem: Host-associated > Mammals > Digestive system > Stomach > Rumen | place: Canada... | reverse complement strand
TCGTCGACGAGTTCGGTGACAATAGCGTGGATCTCTTCGTCACCTTCTGGGGATTGGTGGAGAGGAAACTGTTCCTCTGTGGCAAGGCAAAGGAAATTATTTATAACACACTCAATTCTAACAACATAGGTATTCCATTCCCTCAGCGGACCGTCTATATCAAGGAGATGCCTACGGACAAATAAACAAAAGAAGAAGACAATGAAGATAACATTTAATTCACCCATCATACTGACATTCGCCATAGCCTCGGCAATCGCCCTCGCATTGGGTATCCTCACCAACGACTGGACCACTAAGGTGTTTTTCTCCACCTATGATTCGTCCTTGCTCAATCCCATGACCTATGTCAGGAGTTTCACCCATGTGCTGGGGCATGCCTCCTTCTCGCATTACATCAACAACATGCTCTTCTTCCTCCTTTTGGGACCTATATTGGAAGAAAAGTACGGCAGCGAACGTATCATGATCGTCATCGGGGCAACGGCCATCATCACGGCCATCATCAACAGCATATTCACATCCTGTGCCCTATTGGGCGCTTCGGGCGTCGTGTTCGCCTTCATCATCCTGGCCTCCATGACCTCCTTCAAAGAGAAAGAAATACCCCTGACCTTCATCCTGATCATCTTCCTATACCTCGGCAGGGAGGTCTTCAATGGTATTTTCGCTTCGGACAATATCTCACAATCCGCCCACCTCATCGGAGGAGCCTGCGGCGCCATCGCCGGATTCATCTTCGCACCGAAGGAATGAACATCTAAGCGGATTCCAGCATCTGCCTGATTGATTATTATGCACCAAAAATCCAATCATTTGAGGAGATTATCATAATCATTTCCCCAAGGAAAGCATACCTTGCGCCCTGAAAAACATAAATTCTACATCCAATGAACAACACTCATTCACGTTTCAGAGGATGGAGCACAGCGGCGTTGATGCTTCTCCTCACTTCCTACAACGCATTGGCTGACAACCCGATTGTCCGCTACACCTACACACCCGACCCCGCACCGGTGGTCTTCGGTGACACCTGCTACGTCTACACCGGCCACGACGAGGATGGGGCGGAATACTTCGAGATGAACGAATGGCAATGCTTCTGGACGACCGACATGGCCAACTGGACCCCTAGGGGCATCATCATGCGCTACACCGACTTCAAATGGAGCACGGGTGAGGCGTGGGCTTCGCAATGCATCAGGAGAAACGGTAAGTACTACTTCTACGTCACCGCCGTGAACAATGCGCGGTGCATCGGCGTGGGCGTCGCGGACAACCCCGGCGGACCCTTCAAGGACCCTCTCGGCAAACCGCTCTGCGGACCGATCAACTGGGAACACATCGACCCGACCGTCTTCATCGACGAGGATGGCCAGGCGTACCTCTACTTCGGTAACCCGAGCGCCTACTACGTGAAACTGAACGAGGACATGATCTCCTACTCGGGCTCCATCCAAAAGACTAATATGAGCTCCGGCTTCGGACCGAACGGATCCATCTACACGGAGGGCCCTTGGTTCTATCGCCGCAACGGACTCTACTACCTCCTCTACGCGGCATCCGGCATACCGGAGGATATCGCCTACTCCACCAGCGACGGCCCGACAGGTCCTTGGACCTACCGCGGGAAGATCATGTCGAACAGCGAAAGCAACCTCGCCTTCACGAACCACTGTGGTGTGGTGGACTTCAAGGGTCACTCCTACTTCTTCTACCACAACCAATCCATCAGCCACAACGGATTCGACCGATCCACCTGCGTCGAGGAGTTCACCTACAACGCGGACGGCACCTTCCCTACCATCCACGTCTCTAGCCAGGGCCCGAAGCCTATCGCCTACCTCAACCCCTACAAGCGGGTGGAGGGTGAAACCATGGCCTACGAGGAGGGCTTGAAGATACAGGAAAACAGCGCATGCTCCAACAAGATATGCCTCGGCTATATCTCCAAGAACAGCTTCACCAAAGTGGCCAACGTCAACTTCGGAGCGGGCGGCGCCACTTCCGTGACCGTCAACGCCAGCAGTAACAGCAGCAGCGGCGGAAAGGTGGAGTTCCACCTCGACGGCAAAAACGGCGACCTCATCGCCTCCGTGGAAATCTCTTCAACGGGCGGATGGGACACGTTCAAGGACTTCGAGGCGGAGGTGACAGGCGCCACGGGCGTGCATGACCTCTATATCGTCTTCAAGGCAGATTCGGACTACCCTTGCAACGTGGACTACTGGCAATTCCTCGGCGACGGCTCTGAAGAGGAACTGGAGGAGATCGCGGAGGAGAAGCAAACGCCTTTCCATGGAACACCAGCCCCTATCCCTGGCAAGATCGAGGCGGAGGACTATGACCTCGGCGGCGAAGGAAAAGCTTACCACGACGAAAGCTCAGCGAACGAAGGCGGCGCCTACCGCAAGGATAATGTGGACATCGAAGAGACCTCCGCTTCCAACTATGTCGTGGGCTATAACATCAAGGGAGAATGGCTCGAATATACGGTCGACGTGAAGGAGAGCGCCGAATATGAGTGGACCGCCCGCATCTCCTCCACCTTCGAGGAGTCCGGCTTCCGCCTCTACCTCGACGACAAGGAGATCACAGACCGCATCACCGTGCCACAAGGCGAGGAATGGTCCGACTATACCTTCATCAAGGGCAAGACGAAGGAACTCGCGGCTGGCGAACATATCCTGAAACTGGCGGTGGAGAGCTCCTACTTCAACATCGATTACATCGAATTCAAGGGAGAAGACGCGACGGGCATTGCAACCATCAGTCTGACGCCGAACCTCCAACCAGGCGATTACATGATCTACAACGCCACGGGAGAATTCATCGGAAGCATCCGATTGCCGGAGGAACAATCCTTCCTCGAAAGCAACGGACCTGACCATGGCATGTATATCCTGGTATCCAAAGAGACGGGTACCCATTACAAGATCACTAAGTAAACATAAAATAAGATGATGATGAGAGCGGGTTGGGTTCTAGAAAGATCCAACCCGCTCGTTTTTCCATAGCTCATCCAACAACAGAGGACAACAAAGACTACCACCTAATAGCAAGCGGGGCCGCCACATCGTGACAGCCCCGCGTTCCTTTATATGTTCCGTACGATTAGAAACCGCTCGGCTTCAGCTTCAGTCCGCAAGTCTCCTCCAGCCCGAACATCAGGTTGAAGTTCTGGACAGCCTGACCGGAAGCGCCCTTCAGCAAGTTATCGATCATGGAGATGATCAACAACTTATTGCCATGCTTCTCGACGTGGACGATGCCCTTGTTCGTGTTCACCACCTGCTTCAGGTCTGGGTTAGCGTCCATCACGAAGGTGAAGGCTGAATCCTTGTAGAAATCCTTGTAGAGCTTCTGGATCTCCTCGATCTCCAAGTCGCACTCCGTATAGGAGGAGACGAAGATGCCCCTCGCGAAATCACCACGCACAGGCAAGAAATTGATATCGTGGTTGAAGCTAGGCTGCAACTGACGCATGGTGCGGTTGATCTCCAGCAAGTGTTGGTGCGTGAAAGCCTTGTAGATGGAGATGTTGTTGTTTCTCCAACTGAAGTGGGACGTTGCGCCCGGCTTCACACCCGCACCCGTGGAACCCGTGATACCAGTGGTGTGCACCTCGCCCTTCAGCATTCCCTTAGCCGCCAGCGGAAGAAGACCTATTTGGATAGCCGTGGCGAAACAACCAGGGTTCGCCAGCTTAGTGGCCTTCTTGATGCGCTCACGGTTCACCTCCGGCAAGCCATAGACGAATCCGTCGCTCTCGTCGCGGTAATCCTGCGAGAGGTCGATGATCTTCACACGGGAAGGCACCTCGTGCGACTCCAGGAACTTTCTGCTATCCCCATGTCCCGAGCAGATGAACAAAGCATCCACCTTATCCAAAGGGAGCTCGTCGGTGAAGGTCATATCCGTCTCGCCGAAAAGACCCTCATGGACGTCATAAAGTTTATTACCCGCATTACTGCTACTGTTAACGAAGACCACCTCCACCTGAGGATGGTTCAAAACGATGCGAAGCAACTCGCCTGCCGTATAGCCGGCACCGCCTATAATTCCTATTTTTACCATAATCAATCACAAAAAACGCTACGCGAAGTTAGGGATATTTTTTAAGTTATCAGACCAATGGCTTTATTGTTTAACTAAAATAGTGGATTTTAGTGCTGCCCTACCATGGCTTGTGAGCACTCAAGAAAGAATCTCTTTGCGCACTCGGAAAAGTTTGCGGTCCAATGGCACCTCCTCCATACTCAAAGACGACCGTCTCGCTGTAGGGTATATACGCCGGATCTTCCATATAATACTCTTTATTCTCTTCGCTCATAGGCTCGTCATACAGGATGTATGAATACAATCCCATGGCTACCCTGCGAAACCATATTACACATGAGGCTCTGTCTTTTCTGGTAATAATTCCGATACAACCCAACTCATCAAGACGGTCCTGTATCTCTTCCAACTCATCGGTGGTAAGTCCCACCAACGCCATAATAGAATCCTTCTTATCCTCAGCATCCTTGTCCCAATGCTCCGACCATGAAACATTCTTGGAGGAAACATGGAAGGTAAAGATATCACCGTGCTCAAACTCCAACTGAATGGTAGCCGAATCATCCAATGCCTGATTCGTATATTGAACCAACTCCTTCATTTTCACCGCATTCTTCTCATAATGCTCCGCCATTATATCCGGATCACAAACATTATTTGGAGCCTCAAACACATTGTAAACAACCACAAGGAGTATATCAATGACTCCCCATACGAAATAGACCTTCCAGCTGGTATTTGCAAAAGAAAAAGATTTTATAAAGAGAACGATTGAGGCACCAATAACAGGAAGAACTATAAAAAAGAGGAATAAGCAGATCAAATCTGCCATGAATTTATCATAGAAATGTAACAAAATAATGATTGTCGTCGCCAGCAACGGAATAAACTTCAAAACCTGCTTCATGCCTAAAAAATAATTAGTTCACGACCCAAAAGTAAAAAGAATATCTCAATATGAAAATATCTTATCCCCGCTGCGGTTATCTGTAAAAACAATTAAAAGTTTCGGTTATAATAGAAAATTATGTCTGTTTCGGTAAAAGTTTCGGTTATAGTAGAAACTTTATGGTTTTTATGGAAAAGTTTCGGTTATATTAGAAACTTTTTGAAATTTCCAGTAAAGTTTCGGTTATGATAGAAACTACCCCAAATTCGTCGTAACCCTAGATAAGTTCCAACGTCCCAACAGAAACGGTATTGTGCATGTACTGGCACCGGAGTTCCACAAGGTGTTGGAGAGGATTTGACGGTCAGGAAAATGTGACAGATTCCGCACTTCATGGTTAGGAAAATGTGATGATTTTAAGATTTTATGGTTAGGAAAATGTGAAAGTTTTATATATTTGCGGTTAGAAAAATGTGATAAAGCAATATGTATAGAACTGATATAGAGAATCTTAAAAAATGGAAAGATAATCCAGAAAGGCAACCGCTTATTTTATTAGGCGCAAGGCAAGTAGGCAAGACATGGTTACTGAAGGAATTCGGCAAACAATGTTTCAAAGACGTCTGCTATATAAACTTCGAGCAACCAGGCCAACTAGCCGACCTTTTCGAAGGCACAATCAACGTCGAACGCATCATAGATTACTTGGGCGTATATTCGGGCAAGAAGATAGAGAAGCAACGTACATTGATCATCTTCGACGAAGTGCAACAGGTGCCACGCGCCCTCACCTCACTCAAATATTTTGCCGAAGAAGCTCCCGAATACGCCATTTGCAGCGCAGGTTCATTATTGGGTGTGACGTTGCACAAGGAGACCTCTTTCCCTGTCGGCAAAGTCGATTTCATGACGCTGCAACCTCTCTCGTTCCTCGAGTTCCTGTTGGCTATTGGAGAGGAGCAGACCATAGATTTTGTCGGCAAATACTACGCGGAAGGGCTTCCCCAGACAGTGATCGAAAAGCTCATCGACCACCTGAAGACATATTTTATCGTAGGAGGAATGCCCAAAGCGGTGGACGAATGGGCCAAGAAACGCGATTTCAACCGCATCACAAAAGTACAGGAGGATATATTGCTGGCATATCAAAATGACTTCTCCAAACATGCTCCCACGAACATCGTGCCTAAACTGCACCACGTCTGGAATTCCATACCCAGCCAATTAGCGAAAGAGAACAAAAAGTTCGTCTACGGAGTCATACGCGATGGCGCGCGTGCCCGAGAATACGAAGATGCGCTGTTATGGCTGAAAGACAGCGGACTGATACGCCGTGTGGGGATGGTATCTGGCGGACGTTTGCCTCTCAAAGCCTACGAAGACCTCAAAAACTTCAAGATATACCATCTCGACGTCGGATTGTTGCGATGCATGTGCGAAATCGACCCAACGGTCATTTTGGGGGATGAACATGTTTTTTCCGAGTTCCGTGGTAGTCTGACCGAGCAGTTCGTGTTGCAGGAATTCACAAGCCTCAACATCGCAAAAAACATTTACTATTGGTCGGAGGGTGCGACATCGGAGGTCGATTTCATCTTCTCCCACAACGGACGGGTGATACCATGCGAGGCAAAAGCGGGACTGAATGTGCATGCCCAAAGCCTGAAAGTGTTCATGAATAAATATAACCCGGAAATAGCATTGCGCACATCGCTTAAAAATTTCCGCCAAGATAATGCGCTGATCAACTTGCCACTCTATGAACTCTGGCTATTACCAAAGATATTAGAGTAACCCAACTGTTATCACAAAAGGCGCACAAAAAAGCCGACAACGCAAAACATTGTCGGCTCCCATCATCATTAACTTAAAACATTTATTCACCCTTTGGCTCCTCCGGGATCACGATCTTGTAGCCTTTGCCATGCACATTGATGATCTCCACTTGAGGATCCGCCTTCAACAATTTACGTAACTTAGTGATATAGACATCCATGCTCCGCGCATTGAAATAGTTATCGTCCACCCAGATGGTCTTCAGGGCACGGTTGCGCTCGAGGATGTCGTTCTTGTGCTCGCAGAGCAAGGCGAGCAATTCGGACTCCTTGGTGGTCAGTTTCGTGGACTCGCCATCGATGGTGAGGAGTTGCTTCTGGGAGTCGAACGTGAACTTGCCCAACTTCTGGATAGGATCCGCAGCACCCTTCTTGCCGTTCACGCGACGAAGGATCGCCTCGATACGAAGCAACAGCTCCTCCATGCTGAAAGGCTTGGTGATATAGTCGTCGGCACCGATACGGAAGCCCTCGACGATATCCTCCTTGAGCGTCTTGGCGGTCAGGAAGAGAATAGGCACCTTCTCGTTCACCTGCCTGATCTCCTGCGCCAACGTGAATCCATCCTTCTTAGGCATCATCACGTCCAGGACACACACGTCATACTTACCCGCGAAGAATGCGTTGCCACCCTCTTCGCCATCCAGCTTCAGGTCCACATCGTAGCCCTTAGCGTGCAAATACTCCCTCAGCAACATGCCAAGGTTCTCGTCGTCTTCGCACAACAGAATTTTTATCTTCTCGTCCATATCTTATCTCGTCTTTTAAATTAAATATTTTTCTTAATAGGAATCTCAATGATAAACTTCGTGCCCTTCTCGTACTCGCTCTCCACCCGTATCGTGCCACGATGGTCGGTGACCACCTTCTTCACGTAGGCCAAGCCTAGGCCGAAGCCCTTCACGTTATGCACGCTGCCCGTCGGCACACGGTAGAACTTATCGAAGATACGTTTCAAGTTCGATTTCTTGATACCGATACCGTTATCCTCCACCGAGATGCACAGCTTGCCGTGCTCGTTCCACGTCCTGATCCTCAGCACCAGCGGTCCCTTGCTGTACTTCACCGCATTGTCCATCAGGTTGTAGATGATGTTGGTGAAATGGATCTCGTCCACCATCGTCTCGGAATCCTCCGCATCGAGCTCCGTCTGGATGTCGCCACCCGTGTTCTGCACCTTCAGGGCGAAGTTGCCGGCGATGGTGAGGATGAGGTCGTCGATGTCCATCAGCTCCAGTTTCAGGGCGGAGCTCTCCTTCTCGAAGATAGACATCTGAAGCACCTTGTCGATTTGGCGGGTCAGACGTTTCGTCTCATCGCTGATGGTCTTGGAGAGTTGGTCCACCATGCTCTTCGACTTGGAGATGGAGTCGTCGTTCAACATCTGTGCGGCAAGCGAGATGGTGGAAACCGGCGTCTTCAGTTCGTGCGTCATGTTGTTCATGAAGTCCGTACGCATCTCGGAGAGTTGCTTCTGCCGGGAGATGATCACCAAGGAGAAGACGAACGTGAACAGCAGGATGAGCGTGAAGATAATCGAGACATAAAAAATCTGATTCGACCCTAGGTACCTCGCCTTGGAAGGGGTATAGACCTTCAGCATGTTGGAGGTCGGTGCGGGATCGTTCGGGAAGAGCAGTTGCGTGTAGCACACCATGTCCTTCGGACTCCATCCATCCTCCTCGAAACTGCCGCTGCTATAAATCTCACGGCCCTCCTTGTTCACGACGCAACAATAATACTTCAATTCGCCCAACCCGTTGTTGTCCAGTTCACGGTCGACGAGCTCGTTCAGCTTCTGGAAGTCGATACGTTCCTCAATCGGTTTCACGTAGGTCTCGCTCAGCAGGCGGACCAGGATGTCGTCCAACAAAGCCCTGCTCTGCAAGAATCGTTCCTTAAGCTTGTTCTGGATGATACGGGAGGACTCCTCAATGGAATTCATACCATGCTTCATGGAGATGAAGACGGTAGGGCGCACCCGCACATAGGAGTTGAACGAAGAATCAGTCCGCTGACCAATCTTGCTCATCTGTCCGCCCCCCATAGGCAACGGGGCTACTCCCGGCTTCGTGGTGATGCGGGTCTTGGAAGAAGGGACCGCCAAGTTCTTGTTCAGGTATTGGAGCGTCTCCTCCTCCTCCAGCAGGCGGGCGACCTCGTAAAGGCTACGTTTCACAGCCTCACCGAACTGCTCCTCGCGCATCTCGGCGGTGGAGCGTATGTAGTAAGACTGGAGAAATATCAATCCCAAGAACGAAATCGACATTACAATACCCAATAATATGATCGTCGTCTTCTTCATCGACGCAAATATAAACAAACGATTTTAACATTTCGCGTGGCTTAACTTTATTTAATAAATAGGGGAGTAAATGGGCGGTTAAATGTGAAAAAATGAGTAAATTTGCATGAGGTGAATTATAAAATTCGCTAAATTTACATAGCAGACAGAACCATAGGGTTTAGAAAACATACATAAACCCCACCATAAGAGGAAGATAGCATAATGGAGAATATACCATCGATACTGGCGGATTTAGCACTGATACTCATATCAGGAGGCGTCATGACCATTCTATTCAAATGGTTGAAGCAGCCAGTCGTATTAGGGTATATCGTGGCTGGCTTCCTTGTCAGTTCGCAGATCTCCTTGACTCCTACTATCTCGGGCACCTCCGACATAGGCACATGGGCGGACATCGGCGTCATCTTCCTGCTTTTCTGCCTCGGCTTGGATTTCAGCTTCAAGAAACTGATCAAGGTGGGTCAGACCGCAGCCATCGGGGCCATCACCATCATCACCTTCATGATTCTGCTAGGGTTCCTTGTGGGTGTCTCCCTGGGTTGGGGCATCTTCAACAGCTTGCTCCTAGGCGGTATGATCTCCATGTCATCCACCGCCATCATCATCAAGGCATTCGACGACATGGGGCTGCGCAACCAGTCCTACACCCGATACGTCTTCGGCATCCTCATCGTGGAGGACCTCATCGCCATCCTCCTGATGGTGCTCATCTCCACGCTGGCCGTCAGCAAGTCATTCGAGGGGGAAAGCCTCATCATGGCCATCCTGAAACTAATATTCTTCCTGGTCGTTTGGCTGATAGGCGGCATCTATTTCATACCGATCATCCTACGGAAGGCGAAGAAGGTGCTGAACGACGAGACCTTGCTGGTCTTCTCGCTGGGCTTGTGCTTCGGCATGGTGCTCTTCGCGAAGACGGTGGGCTTCTCCTCCGCATTAGGCGCTTTCGTCATGGGCTCCATCCTGGCGGAGACATTGGATGCGGAAAGGATCGAACGGTTGGTGCGTCCTCTGAAGGACACCTTCGGCGCCATCTTCTTCGTGTCGGTCGGTATGATGGTGGACTTCGCCGTCATCACGCAGTACATCGTGCCGATCATCATCATCACCTTGGCGATCATCTTCGGACAAATCATTTTCGGCACCTGCGGTCTGCTCTTGGCGAACCAACCCCTGAAGACCGCTATCCAGTCCGGCTTCTGCCTCACGCAGATCGGCGAGTTCGCCTTCATCATCGCCATGTTGGGTATCAACCTCAAGGTCATCGACCCGTTCATCTATCCCGTGATCGTGGCGGTGTCGGTCATCACGATCTTCCTCACGCCTTACATCATGCGGCTTTCGGAGCCGGCCTACAACTTCATATCGTCCCACATGCCTGAGTCCTGGGCGAACGCCATCGAGCGTCGCTCCACCTCCGGGAAGTCCGCACACGTGCAAAACGTATGGTACAGCCTGCTGTCGCAGATCATCCGCATCATATTCGTCTACTCGATGCTGACCATCGCCATCGAACTGCTCTCCATCAAGTACTTCATACCATTCGTCACCAGCAAAATCGAAGGGTATTGGGGCGCCATCGTGGGTGCGGGCATCACCATCCTGATCATCTCCCCGCTGTTGCGCGCGATGGTGGCGAAGAAAAACCATTCGTTGGAATTCAAATATCT
>Ga0310695_10014267_pt1 | contig 10761 bp, 12 predicted proteins | sample RumenRJG_04DNA_FD_203882 | JGI IMG/M metagenome (GOLD analysis project Ga0310695, IMG submission 203882) | Bovine rumen microbial communities from Lethbridge, Alberta, Canada - RJG_04 (v2) (version 2) | ecosystem: Host-associated > Mammals > Digestive system > Stomach > Rumen | place: Canada... | reverse complement strand
AAGAAAAAGAACTCAGATCCCTGGGGGCTGGAAAATACCGGAGGGGCTTCGGGGAAAGGAGCCGGCATTTCACGGGTGGGAGTGTCCGGAAAGGAATCCGGCAGTTCCCAGGCAGGAGTGTCTGGAAAAGGAGCCGGCAGTTCCCGGGCGGGAGCGTCCGGAAAGGAACCTGGCAGTTCCCGGGCGGGGATGGCCGGAAAAGGAGCTGGCATTTCCCAAGCAGGAGTGTCCGGAAAGGAAACCGGAAGTTCCCAGACAGGAGTGGCCGGAAAAGGAGCCGGGACAGAAGGGAAGTGGAATAAAAAGACCCCGGCTCAGCAGGATCACTATCTGCTGGTAGACGGTTACAATATCATTTTCGCCTGGGACTATCTGCGGGAACTGGCTATGGTCGATATCAAATCCGCCCGCGACAAACTGATGGATATTCTCTCTAACTTTGCCGGATATCGTTCTGAAAAGATCATTCTGGTCTTTGATGCCTACAAAGTGACGGGAGGCCCCGGCGAGGTCCTCCGCTGGCACAATATTGATGTGGTCTTTACCAAAGAGGCGGAGACCGCCGATCTCTATATCGAGAAGACCGCCCATGTCCTGGCGAAAAAATACAGGGTTACGGTTGCCACTTCCGATGCAGTGGAGCAGATCATTATTTTCGGAGCCGGAGCATACCGCATGTCCGCAGGTATGCTGCTGGAAGAGATCATTTATACAGAGCGGGAGATGCGTGAACGCTACGACATTGCTTCAGACGAGGACTGACCGGGCCGGAACAGACAAGGATTGACCGGGCCGGAGCAGACGAGGACTGACCTGACAGGAACAGACGAGGACTGACCAGACAGGCTCCGACAAGAACTGGACATTGCAACGATATTGTGTAATATCCTGCATGATAATGTTTTTATTATTTCGAAAGTTTCAGTTCAAATCATTATATGCTTGGGGTATAATGAGCTTAGCAGAATTTTTTATTGACTCTCAGACAGCAGGCTGGCTGTCTGTCGTATATTCCCTGAAACGGGAAGGAAAGGGGTAATTATGGCACTGAATCTTTTCAAATGTAAAAAATGTGGAAGCATGGTTATCAAAATCAACCAGAAGGGATGTAATCCTTCCTGCTGCGGCGAGCCTATGCAGGAGCTTCGCGCAAATGAGACAGACGGCGCTAAAGAGAAGCACGTTCCCGATGTGAAGGTCGAGGGCGGCATCGTCAAAGTTCAGGTCGGCTCTGTTGCACACCCCATGCTTGAGGAGCACTACATCGTCTTTATCGCTCTGGAGACAGAGAACGGCTTCCAGATCAAGTATCTCAATCCCGGCGAGGCTCCTACTGCTGAGTTTGCTCTGGGCGATGAGAAGCCTGTCGCTGTCTATGAGTTCTGCAATCTGCACGGCTTCTGGAAGGCAGCTCTCTGATCAGATACCAGTCCTGAAGGGACGACAATAAAGTAGACGGTCCGGCCGCCCGGTGGGAGCTCCCTCCGGGCGGTTTGTCTTATGACACAGCCCGTATAATGTATTTTCCGCCTTGCGGCGGACACGGGCCGGTCGGGGAGTAGAGGGCGGCACGGCCGCCTCTACCCTATTATGACGCGGCCCACCCAATGCAGTTTTTCACCTTTTATGAAGCATCCATGGTAGATACGATATGAAAGACAATTCGAAACCTAAAAAGACTACACGTAAAAAGAACGAAGACCAGTATGGGAATTTTTCGTCCGGAAAGGCATTTTCCGGGAGACCTCTTCAGGCTAAGAAGAAAGAAACCGGCGCAAAGAGCGGCTCTCCTGCCGGGAAGGGCTTATCCTCCGGGAAGCCTGCCGCGGGGAAGGGCTTATCCTCCGGGAAGCCTGCCGCCGGGAAGAGCTTATCTTCCGGGAAGTCTGCCGCGGGGAAGGGCTTATCCTCCGGGAAGCCTGCCGCGGGGAAGGGCTTATCCTCTGTGAAACCTGCTGCAGGAAAGGATCCTGCACGGAAAGCGGATTCTGCCAAAAAGAAATCCCGCTGTCCTGTGTCGGCTCTCTGCGGTGGATGCACCATGATTGATATTCCCTATGATGAACAGATCCGCAGCAAGCAGGAGACCCTCGATGACCTGATCGGTGATTTTGTCATGCCCGATGAATTCATCCGCATGAAAGCTCCCGATCACTATCGCCACAAGGTCACTTCTGTCTTCGCGCCCGACCGCAGGGGTAAACCTGTCTGCGGCATATACCGGGCGGGCACTCACGAGGTGGTGCCTGTCAAATCCTGCCTGCTTGAAAACATCCAGGCGGACAGGATCGTGCAGTCTGTCTATTCTCTTTTGTCTGATTTTCGCATCCGCGTCTATGACGAGGACCGCGGCGCGGGCCTTCTCCGCTATGTCCAGATCAGGGTCGGACGTGTGACCAAAGAGGTGATGGTAACGCTTGTGATGACAGATCCCGTCCTTCCTTCGCGAAACACTTTTGTCAGGAAGCTGACCGCAATGCATCCTGAGATTACCACGATCGTGATCAATGTCAACGACCGTGACACGACCATGGTGCTGGGCAATAAGGAGACAGTGATCTACGGCAAGGGTTATATTGAGGATGTACTCTGCGGAAAGCGTTTTCGGATTTCTTCCCGTTCTTTCTACCAGGTCAACCCTCTGATGACGGAGAAGCTCTACAATATCGCCATCGACTGCGCGGCGCTCTCGGGAAAAGAGACTATTCTGGACACCTACTGCGGTATCGGGACGATCGGCATCATCGCGGCTCCTCACGCCCGCCGTGTCATCGGTGTGGAACTCAACGCGGAGGCAGTGCGGGACGCCGGGCACAATATACGCATGAACGGTCTGCAGAATGTCGAGATCGTTCAGGGGGACGCCACCAAATTTATGACAGAGATAGCTCAGAGCGGAACCTTTGAAAGCATGTCCGGCGAGGGCAGGGAGCAAGTGATAGAAACGACCGCTCCTGTTGAAAAAATCGATGTGATTTTCATGGACCCTCCCCGCAGCGGCTCCACGGAGGAATTCATGACGGCTGCCTGCTCTGTGAATCCGAAGAAAATTGTATACATTTCCTGCAGTCCCTGGTCTCTGCAGAGGGACCTGGAGTTTTTTGAACAGAACGGCTACAGAGCAAAGAAGGCTGTTCCCGTGGACATGTTCCCTTATACGGGCGGTATCGAGACTGTAGTACTACTGACACATAATTGAGCAAAGAGGGCTGAAAAAGCCTGTAAATCAAGGGGTTTCCGCCACCCGGGCAGTTTCCATGCCGGGTGACGGGGGCCCTTTTTATGACACGGCCCGTGTAATGTATTTTCCGCCTTGCGGCGGACACGGGCCGGTCGGGGGTAGAGGGCGGCACGGCCGCCTCTACCCTATTTGTTTGAGGGAACATATCCAGGGATGGGTTCCGGAGGGTTGTGGCTATGAGTCTACTAATAAGGGAAATACCAACATACCAACACGCGGGCGCTCCTGCGAGGGCGTCTTTTTTGTCTGCACAGTAGAGATGTGCACAGATATGTGGTACACTTAGCAAGTCTTAAGTCGATTTGTGAGAGGAGGTATATTTAATGAAGAAATTAATCATCAGCATGATGCTTACCATTGCGGTGTTATGTCTTGCAGCTTGTGGGGGCTCGTCTGTAAAGGTGGGCCCGTTCTCATCACTTATTTTTGACAGTGGTGATTATGATGATGCTGTACAGGAAGTATTCACATATTTTGACAGTTTCGAAGGCTGCACTATGACAGAGATCGGTTATGCAGGAGACGATGCAGTAAGAGCAGAGGCGAAAGCCCGCGGTCTGGCACCTGAGCAGGTTATGGTTCTGACATCGACTTTCACCACAGACAGTAAGGACCATCAGAACGGACTTGAGCCGGATCATACATATGAGGATTACAAGTGGATCCTGACCCGGAACACTTCAGCTGAGCCATGGAACCATGAAGATCATGGCTACGGCTAAATCAGCTAAGTAAGTTGAAAGGAGAACGAAATGGGATTGTTTGACAATCTTAAAATAATAGGGGAAGCAGTCGGAAGCCTTAATGAGATGGCTGCAGAAGCAAGCAAAACTACTCTTGAGAATTACGGTGAACCTGAATACTATCTGTATACAGCTCTTCAGCTGGGAGAAATGCACAGAAGAATCGATGTCACAGATGAAAAGGATAGTCTTAAGTACTATACACAGTCCAGTATATTTGCATTAAAGGGCAAGACGGAGATCATGGATGCTGACGGAAATGTAATTGCTCATCTGGAGAAAAAGCCGATCAGCCTCCACGAAAAGCATTTTGTCACTATGGCAGACGGAACCAGCTTCACTCTGTCCAATGAGCTGCTTCATATCATTAAAGATATTACCAATATCGAGGGTCTGGGATGGCAGCTCCAGGGTAATATTATTGGTCTGACTTTCAATCTTCTGGATGAGAAAGGTCAGCCTGTAGCAAGAGTCGAAAAGAGCGCGATCTCCGTTCATGACAAATACTCTATGGGCATTTATCAGCCGGACAAAGAGCAGATAGTTGTAGCTATCGTTATTCAGCTCGAAAAGATGATCGAAGCGCGCAGCGAAAACGGAGACTAAAGAAAGACTGCCAGTACCTTCTGAAGATACCAAAGAAGATATGACTGCATGGCGGGAAAGATTGACATGGTGGTCACGAAGTCGATCAGTCGTTTTGCCCGTAACACTCTCGTCTGCCTGGTCTTTGAATTTAAGTCCGGGATTGAAACAGAAGTACAAGTGTAGACCAAGCTATCACATGGCGCTCCTTAGGGGCGCTTTTTTAGTTTGTCAGATCATAATGGATTAATGTATTGTAAAGATGGTGATAGACTATTAAACACAGGAACAATAACGATAGATTGATATATAGTCTATATGGAATATCACACTTGGGAGAGTAAGAAGGAGAAAACAATGAAACAAAAACCACATAGGTTCCGGGATTTTTCCTATACCCTTATGAGTGACGGGACGGTAAGAATCGAAAGGTATAAAGGATCTGAAGAAGAAGTGATCATACCTGAGCAGGTGTATGGGCATAAAGTGACAGAGATTCGGACAGGGGCATTTCGCAACCGTCGTAAACTGGAAACAGTCACACTGCCTGAAGGTGTGCAAAAGATAGGTAAGAGAGTGTTCCTGAACTGCAAAAAGCTGACACTGGTTGAATTGCCGGAAAGTCTGACTCAAATCGGGGACAGCGCTTTTGCAAATTGCAGAAGTCTGGGAAGCATTATTTTTCCAGACGGTATCACATATGTTTGCAGGAAGACTTTTTCCGGATGCTGGAACCTGGAACAGGTTATGCTGCCGGAAGGCCTGACAGGCATTGGAAAAGAAGCATTTAAGTATTGCTATAGTTTGGAGGAAATAACACTGCCGGATCATATGACCCTGCTTGGCGAGAAAGCATTTAAGAATTGTTCAGCTTTGGAAAAAATAAACCTCCCTGAAGGTATGACGGTTATCAAAGAGGGGACATTTCTAGGATGCTGGAAACTGACGGAAATATCGCTGCCGAAACATATAGAGCATATAGGGCCGAAAGCATTTCGGGATTGTATCGCTTTGAGAAAAGTCACGCTTCCGGCCGGCCTGACCACTATTGGGGAGAAAGCGTTCTGCCACTGCTATCATCTTGCGGAAATCACATTGCCAGGTGCCGTAATGAGCATCGGGGAGAAGGCATTTCATGGCTGCAAGTGGTTTGAAGATTTTACTGCTATTGTCACTCGCAGTTCATATGCGGAGAATTACTGTAAGGAAAACGGGATGAAATACACGTTCCTTGACAGAAATGATCAGGAGGTGGGTAAGGATGGGAATTGAATTGAACATTCTCGGAATCAGAAAAATCAGAGACGAAGAAATTGAGGAATTATTCGGTAAAACCGGGGAGGCAATAGAAAAGAGCCAGTACTTTCGTACCCTTTTCCCTAAAGTATCATCCGGTTCAAGATACCGGTGCTATTCGAAAGAGGAGGCTGATCAAGAGCATCTCCGAAGCATTCGGCATATGATGTCTCCCATTTTGGATGCGCACGGGAAAGAAAGGTACGTATTCTGGGTAGAAGAACTAGGGTATTACTGGCATAAGGATCCATATGGCCGCATAAAAATAGAAGAGCTGCTTTTCGACCGCAGGGTATCTGTAGAGTGGGATCAGTCATTTCATGTGGTACCCTACAGTATTATCAGCGATTTCATGGACAGAAAGCCTCTTATGAAGAAGAAACGTGAAGAAATAATCGCATTTCTGTATGGATAGACTATTTAACATGATGGCAAAACCATCACCTGACAAAACCTTTTTTGACGGAAACATTTATGTGCCGGACGATTTCGAAATAATCGAACTTGCGTGATAAACTGTATGCGCAGTGTTTTTATAGACCATACCGGGTTCATTGTCCGGGAGGAAATAGTAAAGAATTATGACAGATGAATTTGAGCAGGAGTGCCGGCTGCTGTATGAAATGGGGCTGAAAGACAGCCCGCTCCGTCTTGAGTATGAAGAGAAGGTTCGAGACCTGTCCATTCTTCGTGAACAGATGGAAACAGAGGGAAAAACAAAAGAACAAATTGCCCTCACAATGCATGAGAGACGAAGGGAATTGGGACGTCTGTATAAGGAGGCCGCTCCCCCGCTGTTCCGGGAATACATTTATTATGCAACTGCCGGAAAATACGGTGATCCACTTGGTCCAACGTTCGAAATGCTGAGAAGGAAAAAGACGTATGAGCAGATCATAGAATCTGCATCCCGGCCGATTGAAGACCTGGATTCACGTTTGACTTTGGAGGGCTTCCGTCGCTGGTATTTCAGTAAGTACGCATCTACGGAACAAGAACAATGTGGGCATGAAACTTGGCAGCATGGAACATTGCGTCCCAATCAAATCCACAACAGTACGAACAATCGAGATTTGGAGAGGTGATTTCATTGAACAACATCTTTTATGAAATGATATTTAAGAGAAAGTCGTTTCATATTTTCAGAAATGTTGGAAACGAATCAATCGATGAATACGAACTCAACGATATACAAAATGCATATTCAGAGTTTACTCCCCTCAATCCCGAAATCAAAACCGCCATTCGCATAGTTGCCGAAAAGGAGACTAACTGCAAACGGGGAGGAGAATACTGCGTTCTGCTTTACAGCGAAAAGAAAGACGGCTATCTGCAAAACATCGGTTATCTCGGTGAACAGCTCGACCTTTATCTTGTATCCCGAAATATCGGAACGCTCTGGTTCGGAATAGGCAAAACAAAAGAAGAACCATTTGAGGATATGGAGTTCGTCATTATGCTTTCCATCCGGAAGATCAGTGATGGCTCTAAGTACCGCAAGGATATGTTTAAGAGTAAAAGAAAAAGCGTTGAGGAAATATGGGAGGGTGAACAGATCTCGGGGGTGACTGATATTGTCAGATTTGCTCCGAGTGCATGTAATTCTCAACCCTGGCTTGTAAAGAACGATGGCGATCTATTGGTTTACAGATACAAGAAGCCCGGTAAAAGAGGAATAATGCCTGCGGATAAGGTCTCATTCTATAATTGCATTGATATGGGTATTTTCATCTGCTTTATGGATATTTGCCTTGGGCATAGCGGTATTGATTTTGACAAAATATTATATCCGGATACCGGCGAAGATAAGGAATATGTTCTGAATGCAAAGTATAGATTTGATTGACAAATTCCAGTATATGAAGCGGATAGTGTTTTGCAAGAAATATTAACTCGGAAGCCGGATACATAAATAATACCAGTCGAACGATTTTTTAAGGTGAAGCAGAGGGTATGGAATACAAAATGATGACAATTGAAGAAAAAGCAAAACGGATCATCGAAGAGATCCAGCAGGAAAAAGGTCGTAGTCCTGGTCGTATTTTTAAAAATATGGCGCGGAAAGATTATATCAGCATCCACGGACCGGAGCATCATATCCTTGACGGGGCCTGCATACTGACCGCGTTTTACAATGCAGGCGGCAGGATTCAACTGGAAGAGTCTCTGAACAAGATTGCGCATGAAGGTCTTAGAATGCCCGGCGCAATGTGCGGTCTCTGGGGAATCTGCGGTGCCATAGCTTCTGTCGGAGCTGCTCTTGCGATCATAGACGGTACAGGTCCTTTATCTGACGACGGGACTTGGGGAGAGCATATGAAGTTCACTTCGCAGGCGATCGGAGAACTTGGCAGGATCAATGGTCCCCGATGCTGCAAACGGGATGCCATGATTGCATTCAGGGAGGGAGTCAGGTACATAAATGAACACTACAATGTTGTGCTCGAATATGAGGATCAGCTTTGCGGGTTCTCTGAACGAAATCAGCAGTGCCTGAGAGAAAAGTGTCCTTTTTACGCCCGGAAAGAAGGGTGAATATGTAGTTCCTTCCTCGATTATTATCTCAGAGATGATTATCCACTCTCACCCGACGATAACAGTTACGGAGCGAATAACGAGGCTGTGCAGCTGGATGCAGACGAAAAGAAGGAGTATCTGCCCGAATATCAGAAGCTGTTCCCGCAGTTTACACTAAAAGATATGGACGCTGTACGCAGGTGTTTTTTTGAATGGTACGACGGAAGCGGTGCATCATATCTTTATTCAGATTGGGATGAGAAATAAAAAACAGGATTTGCATAGGCGGTCAACTATGAAAAACGGGAAAAACCCAGATCCAAATGTAAACCATCCGATCGCAGGATATGACAAAGAGATATATGTGAAACCAACAATTACAAATCAGAATATCATTGTCGGAGATTTTACCTGCATTGCAGACTTCCAATTAAACCATTCGCCCTGCGGCAAGGAGCATGCTTGAAAGAAAGGCAGTGGACGTTCTTGGATCTGATGCTCATAGGACAGACCATCGCAGGCCAAGAGTGCAGGGCGGTTTAGAATATATTTTTCATAATACTCACAGAGAGTATGGAAACAGGGCAGCATTTTTAAATGCAGAAAGAATGTTTGATATGAATGAACGGATTATTTACGACGGATTGTATGGACTTGCTGTTGCTGATGCGCTGGGTGTTCCGTTTGAATCCGAAACACTGGAGAACATGCAGAAGCATCCTTGTATAGATATGATTGGATTTCATCATCACAATCAGCCGAAAGGTTCCTGGTCTGACGATACATCGATGTCTTTATGCGTGGCAGACAGCCTGAGCAAAGGTTATGATTTGACCGACATGATGAAAAGATTCTCATCTTGGTATAATCACAAGGAATACACGGCCGCCGGCAGGACATTTGATGTGGGACGGACATGCAGGAGGGCTATCATCAAATTTCAGGAAGGATTTCCGGCTGAATACTGCGGGGACAGAACAGTCGATGGGAATGGAAACGGTGCTCTCATGCGAACGTTTCCGATAGCACTTTATCAGTGCCTGAATTTCCATGATGACTGTATTTCTGATTTTCTGCTTCCGATTCATGAAGTGTCCAGTATGACCCATGCCCATGAAATAGGACTGATCTGCTGCGGCCTTTTCTCATTGATGCTGAAAGAACTTTTGACGGACAGTAATCGTTCCCTGCTGGATGCAGCTCAGAGTGCTTACAGCAAAGCTATGAGTACATACAGAGCTATGGACGGAGATTTCAAAGAATATCTGGATCTGTTTTCCGAGCCTGCAGAGATAATGAAGAAGACCGCTGATATGCTTCCCTCCTGGGGGTATGCCCTGAATACCTGGAATATCGCCCTTTGGAGCCTGCTGACTACCGAAAGCTATTATGACTGTGTCCTTAAAGCGATCAATATCGGTGGAGATACCGATACCAACGCCGCTGTGGCAGGCGCACTTGCAGGTGTTTACTATGGGAAAGAGTCGATTCCGGCAGAATGGATAGATGCTTTACTCAATAAACCGTTGATCGATGCTGTCTGCGGCAGATTTAATAAAAAGATATTAGGGGTGGAAAAAGACGTTGATGTCATAGATCAGTTTAATGGGAAATATGCATTTCTCAGTATGAAAACCCCTGTTCAAATAAGAATGAACGGTTATTGCTACCAGAATCTTGCAGCCGCGTTTTACGCACAGAGCTGTCCGGAAAACCTTCGCGGTCAGTTTGAATATGTTGATGCGAAGAGAGCAAGGAAACTGTACAACAAGCAGCCGCATGGTGAACGGACGGAAGAGCAGCTATATGAGGCTGTAAAAGCTATGTATGAGCAGAACCCGAAGGAGCGGAAGAAACTGCTGGATACTGCCCCATTGGAAATTATATTTGATACCACCGGCAGCCACGATAATGTCTTCGGACGGTGCCGGTGTAAAGACTGCCTGGATAAGGAGTACCGGAACCTGTATGGCAAGGTGCTGATGCAGGTACGAGGTGAATTGCAATGCTCTGAGATTCAGGAATAGTGATAACATACAACTAAGAACAATGCAGCAAATGGAGAAACAGAGATGGATAAGAAAGAAATCAGGTCCGGCAGTGCCGGCATCAACGGAGAAGTCAAGTCCGGTACTTCCGGTATCGAAGGGGAGGACAAAAAGCGTGATCCGCTCAGCGGAGAGTCCTGAAATAAGGAGATGTGGGTGTGCAGCAGCGAAAAAAGCCGCAAAGTAACATGACAGATGGCAGATAGCGCTCCTTCGGGGGCGCTTTTTTGGTGCTGAGGGGATGGAAAAGAAAAGGTGCGGACAATAAGGGGGGCATGAGATTTTTTGATTACAACAGGCTTGCAGAACAAGCCTGAGAAGGCGTTCCAGG
>Ga0310695_10014266_pt1 | contig 10762 bp, 6 predicted proteins | sample RumenRJG_04DNA_FD_203882 | JGI IMG/M metagenome (GOLD analysis project Ga0310695, IMG submission 203882) | Bovine rumen microbial communities from Lethbridge, Alberta, Canada - RJG_04 (v2) (version 2) | ecosystem: Host-associated > Mammals > Digestive system > Stomach > Rumen | place: Canada... | reverse complement strand
TTGAAGAAATAAAAAAAGTAAGGAAAGTTGATTCCTTACTTTTTTGTTGTGTCGTTATTCCGAAATTCCGAAATTCCGTTATTTCGTTATTTCGAAATTACAGATTGTCCTTCTCAATATCCTTGAAATACTTGTAAGTAGCAACCTTCAGTTCGTCAGTGGCGGGTTCGTCGCAAACGATGATGCCATGCTGGTGAGTCTGCAGGGCAGAGATGGTCCATGCCTGACAAACAGGTCCCTCGATAGCGGCCTGCAGGGCACGAGCCTTGTGGTGACCGTTGCAGAGAATCATGACCTCGCGGGCAGCCATCACAGTACCAACACCAACGGTCAGCGCCAGCTTGGGCACCTTGTTGACGTCGTTGTCAAAGAAACGTGAGTTAGCTATAATCGTATCGGAAGTCAGCGTCTTTACGCGGGTCTTGGATGCTAAGCTTGAGAAGGGCTCGTTGAAAGCGATATGACCGTCAGGACCGATACCACCAATGAACAGGTCGATACCGCCAGCCTCTGCAATCATCTCCTCGTAGTGAGCACACTCAGCCTCCAGATCCTTAGCGTTGCCGTTCAGAATGTGGATGTTCTCTTTGGGACAGTCGATGTGGTCAAACAGGTTACGAGCCATAAAAGAGTGGTACGACTCGGGGTGTGACTCGGGCAGTCCTACATACTCGTCCATGTTGAACGTCAGCACGTTCTTGAATGATACACGACCTTCCTTATTAGCCTTAACAAGGCAGGCATACATGCCCTCGGGTGAGCTGCCGGTAGGCAAACCCAGCACAAAGGGCTTCTCTGCCGTGGGCTTGAAGGCATTGATACGCTCAATGACGTGCTCAGCAGCCCACTGCGACATTTTCTGATAATCAGATTCAATAATTACTCTCATAAGTTTAAAAAATATAAAGTTTTTTGTCTTATCGGGTGCAAAGTTATAAAAAAAAGTGAAAAGTAAATAGTGAAAAGTGGAAAAATTTGCCTCTGCCATCTGAAATTTAATGTTTAATGTTTAATGTTTAATGTTTTTTTTGTACCTTTGCCCCATATTATAATAATATGAAGGAATTTGTTATCTCTGAGGTCAAGGCTGAGACTGCGGTGCTGGTGGGACTGATTACACAGCAGCAGGACGAGGCTAAGACAAAAGAATATCTGGACGAGTTGGAATTCTTGGCCGACACGGCTGGAGCCGTCACTGTGAAGCGTTTTACGCAGAAGGTGCAGGGTCCCAGTCAGGTGACGTATGTTGGCAAGGGTAAACTCGAGGAAATCAAGCAATATATCAAGCAGCAAGAAGATGCTTACGATGAATGGATGGACGCTCATCGTGGGTTCGATGGTTCGGTGGTGATGACGGGTGACGAGGATTGTCCGCAGCCTGTGGGTATGGTCATCTTCGACGATGAGCTGAGTGCTAAGCAAATCCGTAACATCGAGAATGAGTTAAAAGTGAAGATACTGGACCGCACGAGTCTGATTCTTGACATCTTTGCCATGCGTGCTCAGACTGCTGAGGCTAAAACGCAGGTGGAGCTGGCGCAGTATCGCTATATGTTGCCTCGTCTGCAACGCCTGTGGACCCACTTGGAACGTCAGGGCGGTGGCTCTGGTTCGGGAGGTGGTAAAGGCTCTGTGGGACTTCGCGGTCCTGGTGAGACGCAGTTGGAGATGGACCAGCGTATTATCCGCCAGCGTATTTCGCTGTTGAAGGAACGTCTGGTGGAAATTGACAAGCAGAAGACCACCCAGCGCAAGAACCGTGGGCGACTGATTCGTGTGGCATTGGTGGGCTATACCAATGTTGGTAAAAGTACGATGATGAACCTGTTGGCGAAGAGTGATGTCTTTGCTGAGAACAAGCTCTTTGCGACACTCGATACGACGGTGCGCAAGATGACTATTGACAATCTGCCTTTCCTGTTGGCTGACACTGTCGGATTTATCCGCAAATTGCCTTCTGATCTGGTGGAAAGTTTCAAGAGTACGCTCGACGAGGTACGCGAGGCAGATATGCTGGTACATGTGGTGGATATCTCGCATCCGGACTTTGAGGAACAGATTCAGGTGGTGGAGAAAACATTGGCTGATTTGGGCTGTGCTGACAAACCGTCTATGTTGGTATTCAATAAGATTGATGCCTATACATGGACACCGCAGGATGAAGATGATCTGACAGAGCCCACGCGTGAAAACATCTCTCTCGACGAGCTCAAGAAAACGTGGATGGCAAGGATAAGTGAAGAGGGAAGAGTGAAGAGTGAAGAATTTGCTACCGCCCCACTGTTTATTTCAGCGAAGAAAAAGGAGAATATCGATGAACTCCGCGAAGTACTTTATAAAAAAGTACGTGAGTTGCACGTCCAGAAATATCCGTATAACGATTTCCTGTATACGATAGAAGAATAATTGAACCAAACACAATACTGATTATGAGAGATTACAGACAACTGACACAAGAAGAGATTAATGTACTCGAAAGCAACAGCTGTTGGGCTGAGGACTGGAATAATGTTAAGGTGGCCGAAGAATTCCGTCCCTATAATTTCCACCGCGTGGTGTTTTATGGCGAGATCTGCCTGGGTGTGTTTGAAAAGACCGTCGAGGTGGCCAAAGGATTTACCAAGCATTCCGGCATCAACGACGCCACCCTGCGTAATGTCACCGTGGGTGACAACTGTCTGATAGAGAAGATAGGCAATTTCATCAACAACTATACGATTGGTAACGACTGCTACATCTCGAATGTATCGACGATGGAGACCACTGAGGGTGCTACCTTTGGCGAGGGCCACATGGTCAGCGTGCTCAACGAGATGGGTGACGGCAATGTGATGCTGTTCCACGACCTGAACTCACAGTTGGCTGCCTTCATGGTCAAGCACTTCAACGACAAGCAGCTGAAAGATAATATCATCCGACTCATCAATGAAGAGATTCGCTTCTCGCAGCCTGAACGTGGCACGTTGGGTAATGGCGTGAAAATCATCAATTCGAAAGAGATTACTAATACCGTTGTGAAGGATGATTGCGAAATCAATGGTGCTGCACGTCTCTCCGACTGTACCATCCTTTCGTCTGGCGACGCTTCGGTATATATCGGTACGGGCGTCATCTGCGAGAACTCCATCATCTCGAACGGCTGTTCGATTACGAACTCTGTGAAGATGCAGGACTGCTTTGTGGGCGAGGCCTGTCAGATTACCAACGGCTTCACTGCTGAAGCCAGCGTGTTCTTTGCCAACAGTTATATGGCTAATGGTGAGGCCTGTGCTGCTTTCTGCGGCCCGTTCTCAGCATCGCACCACAAGTCGAGCCTGCTGATTGGTGGCGAGTTCTCATTCTACAATGCCGGTTCGAATACTAACTTCTCGAACCACGCCTACAAGATGGGACCATTGCATTATGGAGTGCTGGAACGTGGTTCGAAAACAGCCTCGGGTGCATACGTGCTGATGCCTGCCAAGATTGGTGCTTTCAGCGTCTGCTTTGGTAAGCTGATGAACCATCCCGACATGCGCTGTTTGCCTTTTGCCTACCTGATGGCATACGGTGAGACCATGTATATCGTGCCTGGTCGTAACATTACGACTGTCGGGCTCTATCGCGACATCAAGAAGTGGCCCAAGCGCGACAAGCGTGCGCCGTCGTGCCGTAAGAGTATCATCAATTTCGACTGGCTTTCGCCATTCACCGTTGGTGAGATTGTAGAAGGTAAGAAGATTTTGGAGAACCTGCGTCAGGCAGGTGGTAACAACGTCTCTTCCTATAACTTCCAGGAGTATATCATCAATGCCTCGTCGCTGAAGAAGGGTATCAAATACTACGATATCGCCCTCCGTATTTATATGGGTGCCGTGCTGAAGCGTGCCGTCAAGGGCGGATGGCTGGGCCGTCCTACCTCTACTACTGGATTGGGCCGTTGGAACGACCTTAGCGGACTGTTGCTGCCTGACAGCGAGGAACAGCGACTCATTAAAGATATCAAGGACGGTAATGTTGAGAGTATTACCGACGTACTGGCTCGTTTCGACGAGATTAACGATAACTACCGTGTTTACCAGTGGGCATGGACCTATAAACTCATTCTTGACTATTATGGTGTCGACGAACTGACAGAGCCAACGATGCAGCGTATCCGTGAGGACTACGTGAAGGCCCGTCGTGCATGGATTGCCGAGATTCGCAAGGATGCCCAGAAAGAGTTCGATATGGGTGATGTCGAACAGGAGGTTTACGACGACTTTATCTCAAAACTTGATCACGAAATAGATTATGAAGACTAAGCAAAAGTTTTTTTTACTTTTTTACCTTTTTACTTTTTTACTTTTAACTGCCTGCAGTAAGTATAAGTATGAAGAGGTGAAAGGCGACCTGTCGAAGACGCGTATCTACACGCTCGACAATGGCCTGAAAGTGTACCTGAGTGTCAACGAGGAGAAACCCCGTTTGAATGCCTTTATTGCCGTGCGTACCGGTTCGAAGAACGACCCGGCAGAGACCACTGGTTTGGCGCACTATCTGGAACACCTGATGTTTAAAGGTACGGATAAGTTTGGCGTCACCGATGCGAAGGCTGAACAGCCGTTGCTCGACGAAATTGAGCAACGCTATGAGAAATATCGCACGCTGACCGATCCTGCCGAGCGTCGTCAGGCCTATCACGAAATCGATAGCGTCTCACAGTTGGCTGCCAAGTACTTTATCCCCAACGAATACGACAAGCTGATGTCGGCCATTGGTGCCGAGGGTACCAACGCCTATACCAGTTTCGACGTGACGTGCTACGTAGAGGATATTCCCAGCAACGAGATTGAGAATTGGGCCAAAATTCAAAGTGACCGCTTCCAGAATATGGTCATCCGTGGCTTCCATACCGAGCTGGAGGCTGTTTACGAGGAGTATAATATCAGTCTGACGCGCGACTCACGCAAGCAGCTGGCAGCCTTGTTGGGCAAGTTGTTCCCCAACCATCCCTATGGTCTTCAGACGACGTTGGGCTCTCAGGAACACCTGAAGAATCCTTCCATTGTCAACATCAAGAACTACTTCAAGAAGTGGTATCGTCCTAATAATGTTGCCATTTGTATGGCGGGTGACTTTGATCCTGATGAGGTCATTGCCATTATCGACAAATATTTTGGCGGATGGCAACCTGGTGAGGATGTCGCTCAGCCTGAGTTTGCCGCCCTGCCTGATTTGACGGCACCGCAGGACACTACCGTCATTGGTCCTGAGGCTGAGAGCCTTTGGTTGGGCTGGCGCTTTGAGAAAGGTGCCTCGCTGCAAGGCGATACGCTGAACGTCATTGAACACATGCTCAGCAACGGTACGGCAGGTCTGATTGACCTTGACATCAATCAGCAGATGAAGATGCTTGATGCCAATTGTTTCAGTTATCTGCTGCAAGACCACTCGATTGTGGCTATGACGGGTAATCCCCGTGAGGGCCAGACCCTCGATGACGTGCGCCAGTTGTTGCTTGCCGAGATTGAAAAGTTAAAGAAAGGCGAGTTCAGCGACGACCTGTTGCCTTCTGTTGTCAACAATCTGAAGTTGCAGTATTATAATGCCCTTGAGAGTAATGAGGAACGCGTCTATATGTTTGTCGATGCATTCATCAACGGCACGCCTTGGGAACAGGTCGTCAAGGCTCAGGAACGCATTGAAGGTATGACCAAGCAGCAGATTGTAGATTTCGTCAACCGTCATTTCAAAGACAATTATGTGGCTGTTTACAAGCGTCAGGGTGTCGACCCCAACCAGAAGAAGATTGACAAGCCTGAGATTACGCCTATTCCTACCAATCGCGATACGGTGAGCCAGTTCGTAAAGGACATCCAGAAGGCTGAGGTGAAACCCATCGAACCTAAGTTCGTCGACTTCCAGCGCGATCTGACCTTTGGCGATATGCAAGTAGGGGAGAAGGATGCCGTTACGCTGCCTTACATCTATGTTCAGAACGTGGAGAACGGCCGTTTCACCCTCTCGTTCCGCTATGACTTTGGCGAGGAGTCTGAGTTGAAGTATGCCTATGCTGCCGAGTATCTCGACTATCTGGGCACCGACAAGCTCACACCTGAGCAGGTGAAGCAGCAGTTCTATAAGTTGGCCTGCAACTACAGTATCTCCGTCAGTGCCCGCAATATCACCGTGTCGCTGAATGGTCTTGGTGAGAATATGCCCAAGGCTCTTGAACTGCTCGAGAACGTGTTGCAGCATGCTAAGGTAGACAACGAAGCCTGGCAGCAGTATATTGCTGTGCGTGAAAAGCAGCGTGCCGACAATAAACTCAACCAGCAGTATAATTTTGCCTATCTGGCACGCTATGGCCAGTATGGTCCCTATAATACCTATCGCAATGCGTTGACCGCTCAGCAGTTGCAGGCCATCAATCCGCAGGAGTTGCTCGACCTGTTGAAGCAGCTGAGCCAGTACGAGCACAGCGTGCTCTACTATGGTCCCGCTACAGAGCAGCAGCTCTGCGAGGCTGTTAAGGCCCAGCATGTTGTACCTGCCGCCCTGAAGCCTGTGCCCGAGGGTAAGCACTACACCCTGCAGACCACACCTCAGAGCGAGGTGCTGCTGGCGCCCTACGATGCCAAGAACATCTATATGCAGATGTACTATATCGACGACTACAAGTTCAATCCTGATGAGGCTGCTGTCAAGGAGGTCTTCAACGAGTACTATGGTGCCTCGATGGCCAGTATTGTCTTCCAGGAAATGCGCGAGAGCCGCGGTTTGGCTTATAATGCTTACGCAGGCTACTTCGATCCCGACTATAAGGACGAGAAGGAGATGGCCTTGGTACATATCATTACGCAGAACGACAAGATGATGGACTGTGTACACCAGTTCCTCAACATCCTTGATACCATTCCGCAGAGCGAGGCATCGTTCCAGATAGCCAAGGAGGCTGTCAGCAAACGTATTGCCAGCACACGTACTACCAAATATGGCCTGATTACGAAGTGGCTGTGGGCTAAGCAGCGCGGTATCGACTACGACGAGAACGAGCGCATCTACAAGGCACTGCCTGGTACGACACTCGACGATATTGTGAAGTTCGAACAGGCCCGTATGGCTCACAAGACGTGGCGCTACGTCATCCTTGGCAATGAGCGTGAACTCAATATCAAGGCCTTGGAGCAGATAGCACCCATCCGTCGTTTGACAACAGAAGAAATTTTTGGATATTAAAACATGAATCTTGAAACATGAAACTTTAAACAAATACAAGTATGGCTAAAAACGTAGAATTCAAGTACGCCCCGATGTTTCAGGTGGGCGAGGACAAGACGGAGTATCGTCTGTTATCGAAAGAAGGCGTGACAACCGCCGAGTTTGAGGGAAAGCAAATCGTAAAGGTCTCGAAAGAGGCCCTGACGCTCTTGGCCCAGCAGGCCTTTCACGACGTGGAATTCATGCTGCGTCGTGAGCATAACCTCCAGGTGGCAAAGATTCTCAACGACCCCGAGGCCTCAGAGAATGATAAGTATGTCGCCCTGCAGTTCCTGCGCAATGCTGAGGTCGCTGCACGTGGCATCCTGCCTTTCTGTCAGGACACAGGTACGGCTATCATTCATGGTGAGAAGGGTCAGCAGATATGGACTGGTTTCGAGGATGAGGAAGCCCTGTCGCTGGGTGTATTCAACACCTTTACCCAGGATAACCTGCGTTACTCGCAGAACGCTCCTCTGAACATGTACGACGAGGTGAACACCCGTTGCAACCTCCCTGCCCAGATCGACATTGAGGCCACCGAGGGTGCTGAGTATAAGTTCGTGATGGTTGCTAAGGGTGGTGGCTCTGCTAACAAGACCTACTTCTATCCGATGACCAAGGCTACCATCCAGAACGAGGGAACGCTCATTCCCTTCCTTGTTGAGAAGATGAAGTCGCTGGGTACTGCCGCTTGTCCGCCGTATCATATCGCGTTCGTCATTGGTGGTACCTCTGCCGAGAAGAACCTGCTGACCGTGAAGCTCGCTTCCATCAAGTTCTACGACGGTCTGCCCACCACAGGCGATGAGACTGGTCGTGCCTTCCGCGATATCGACCTCGAGGAGAAGCTACTCAAGGAGGCTCACAAGATTGGCTTGGGTGCTCAGTTTGGTGGTAAGTATCTGGCTCACGACATCCGCGTCATCCGTCTGCCGCGTCATGGTGCCAGCTGTCCTATCGGTATGGGTGTCAGCTGCTCTGCCGACCGTAATATCAAGGCGAAGATCAATGCCGACGGTATCTGGTTGGAGAAGATGGACTCGAACCCCTCTGAGTTGATTCCTGCTGAATATGCCAAGGCTGGCGAGGGTGCCAACACCATTACCATCGACCTGGGTGAGGGTATCGATGCCGTTCGCAAGGAACTGTCGAAGTATCCTGTATCCACGAGGGTAAACCTGAAAGGCACCATCATTGTGGCTCGTGATATCGCTCACGCTAAGCTGAAGGCACGTCTGGATGCCGGTGAGGGATTGCCCGACTATTTCAAGAAGTATCCTGTGCTCTATGCAGGACCAGCCAAGACACCAGAGGGCTATCCTTGTGGTTCGATGGGTCCCACCACTGCCAACCGTATGGATCCCTACGTGGACGAGTTCCAGGCCAACGGTGCTTCGCTGGTGATGATTGCCAAGGGCAACCGTAGTGATGTCGTCACCGAGGCTTGTAAGAAGTATGGTGGTTTCTATCTGGGTTCTATCGGTGGTGTCGCTGCCGTGCTCTCTCAGAGCAGCATCAAGAGCATCGAGTGCGTCGAGTATCCTGAACTCGGCATGGAGGCTGTCTGGAAGATTGATGTCGAGGACTTCCCCGCTTTCATCCTCGTCGATGATAAGGGTAACGACTTCTTCAAGACCCTGAAGCCCTGGTGTCCCAGTGGATGTAAGAAGTAAGATGTCAGATGTAAGAAATAAGATATCGATGTTTCTTCTGCTGTTGCTCGTCTCGTTGACGGCAACGGCAGAAGATAGTCCTATGCGGCAGGGCTGTCGACGCGGTACTCCAAGAACGATTACCCGTGGCATTGCAGAAGAACGCCTCCCTGGCGGTGACTTCTACAAAGGTGACCTCCACCAATTGGTGGTGATGGTAGCCTTTGAGGGTAGGGATTTCAAGGGCAACGAGACTGCAACGCTGGAGCTGTGGGACAAGATTTTCAATCAAAAGAATTTTAAAGAGGGTAAATTCTATGGTTCTGTGCACGACTACTTCTGTGACCAGAGTTACGACCAGTTCCGCCCCGTCTTCGACTTGGTGTATCTGAAGGTCGGCAATCCCAAGAAATATGCCAGCACTGCTGCGGATGATGAGAACTCGCAGTATCTGGTTGAGGATGTCGTGGACAAACTGAAGACATTCAACATCGACTGGGGCAAATACGACTGGAACGGCGACGGCTATGTCAACCAACTGCTGATTGTCTATGCTGGTCACGGCATGCATGACTCTTCTGGATCTGACCTGATATGGCCCCACCAATGGTGGATGAGTGAACACTTGAAAGATCGCCAACAGGGCGTCTATTGTAATCCCATTCCCGTTTCTTCTGGTAATAAGGACTATCTGATCGACTGCTACTGTGCCCTGAATGAGTTGACGAGAAATAACGATTACGGTTCGTTCGGCACCATCTGTCATGAATATTCGCATTGCTTTGGATTCCCCGATTTTTATTATGGTAGATCGGCATTTGTGTATGGCTGGGACCTCATGGATGCTGGCAACTACAATGGTGACGGTTACCAGCCTGCTGGCTACTCTGCCCATGAACGCTGGTTGATGGGATGGCTCACCCCCGTAGAACTGGATGAGGCGACAACGATAACCGATATGCCTGCGTTGGCCGACAGGGATTGTGCTTATCTGATTCGTAATGAAGGATATAAAAATGAGTACTATTTCGTGGAAAACCGTCAGCCGGTAGGGTGGGACGCTTGTCTTCCAGGTAGTGGCATTCTTATCTTCCATATTGACTTCGACCCAACAGTCTGGACCAGTACACAGGTAGGTGCCAATAATAATGCCCGCCAGCATTACGTGCTTTTCCATGCCAATAATAGTTCTTCATATGGCAGATGGGCTTATCCCTACGGAAGCAACAATTCGCTGACCAACACTTCAACACCTGCCGCCACACTGTGGCATGACAACAGTGATGGTACCCGGCTGATGAACAAGTCGCTCTACGATATGACAGTAGAGGGGGGCCTCGTCTCCTTCCGATTCGAAGCAGCCCCACCGACAGGCATTGCTGAACGCCCCAGTTCTCAAACCTCTACTATTCTTTACGACCTTGGTCCCTTATATATAATAAGGTGTGCTAATGGAGAAATAAAAAAGGTGATGAAACATTAAACGCTTCATCACCTTTTACTCTTACTTCTTAATTTTTAATTTTTAATTCTTAATTTTTAATTTTTAATTCTTAATTTTTAATTCCTAAACACCAGCCCGTCACCGAACTCGTCGATGATGATGGGTTTCTCGCGATTGACTTCATCAGCCAGAATCTTACGCGACAGGTCATTGAGCACGAGCTGCTGGATGGCACGCTTGACGGGACGGGCACCGAAGTCGGGGTCATAGCCCTCCTTGGCCAGATAGCTGATGGCAGATTCGGTAGTCTCCAAATGGATGCCCTGTGGTTCCAACATATCCGTCACCTTCTTCATCTGCAGACGAACGACGTCGGCAATCTGTTCCTGCGTAAGCGGCGTGAAGGTAATAATCTCGTCGATACGGTTCAAGAACTCGGGAC
>Ga0310695_10014264_pt1 | contig 10763 bp, 7 predicted proteins | sample RumenRJG_04DNA_FD_203882 | JGI IMG/M metagenome (GOLD analysis project Ga0310695, IMG submission 203882) | Bovine rumen microbial communities from Lethbridge, Alberta, Canada - RJG_04 (v2) (version 2) | ecosystem: Host-associated > Mammals > Digestive system > Stomach > Rumen | place: Canada... | reverse complement strand
CCGGGAAGTTGGGAAAACTATGGAAAAGAATAGGGGAAAAGAATGAAAAAAGAAATAGACCCTGACTTGTCCGCCGAGGAACTGGCGGACCTCATCCTCGAGAAGCCGGAAACGACAGAGCAATGTGGACGGGACGACTGGCTGAAACTCACCGGCGACGAGTGGGTAAGGCTGCTGTCCGAACTGCCGCAGTTCGCCGACAAGTGTCCGTGGAATCTGCTGCCTTACGAATGCTACAAGGAATTCTGCGGCTGGGAATATCTTCTGGAACGGCAACCGCAATTTGCAGAGAAGTGCAATTGGGAAAGGATGCCCGGCCACTCGGTGTTGACGCTTCTCAGGAAACATCCTTCCTTGGCGAAATATGTCGCATGGGACAAGCTCACTGGCATTAACTGGTGTTGCTTGCTCAAGGAAAGCCCGCAGTACGGACAGTATTGTGACTGGAAGAAGCTGGACGGCGGTTGGCTGTGGATGATATTTTCAAGTCAGCCGGCCCTTGCCAAGTATGCCGACGGAGAATGTTGGCAGAAACTGGATGGGTTGGATTGGGCGAGGCTACTGTCCAAGCAGCCCCAGTTTGCTGAATTCTGCGATTGGACAAAGTTGTCAGGCGAGAATTGGGGACTCCTTCTTGGGCATCAACCGCAATTCGAAGAGCATCTTGACTGGGTGAGCCTGGATGACTGGGGCTGGGGTAAGTTGCTTGAGCTTCAGCCGCAGTATGTCGGCCACTGCGAATGGGACAAGCTCAGCGAAACCGTCCGACGCTTTCTGCTCCGCGTCCAGCCCCGCATCATGGAGTACGTTGATGAATCCAAGATTGATTGGAGTGGATTAGGAGATGCTGTGGAAAAAGAATACCATGAACTACTCAAGAAACATGGTTTACCACTAGAAAGAGAAAACAACTGAAGCGAAAGCCAAGAAGAAGGAAATAGGCCATGGCAGTTAGGACATTCAAGGGGCGGGAAATAGCGTGTGGATGCATCTTTCCGCCATATCTCAGCGGTGTCTTCGGGAAACCGAACTCGACCCAGACCAACATTATCTGCATCGGGGGAAGTCCGTGTCACACGGAGTTAATTGTGTTTGATGGTGATTGCGAAGAGGAGTTTTACGAGTGGGCGAAGAAGAAGGGTTTGGTTACGATACGGAAGAACGGAGATGTGTTCTTTACGGACGATCCGATTGCGTATGAGCCGGATGGACAATCAAAATGACCGAGAGACAGGAATGAGAGATGTGGAGTAAGACGAGACAGGTGCTGGAAAACAGATTGGCGGATGATCTGAAAGGAAGGGTTTGTTACCACTATGATGTATATCGTGGAAAGAAGCATCCCGTCAAGCCAGATTGGTATGCCGAGGCGCATGTGATATCCATTCTTGTGGATGGCACGCCTTGGTTCTGCACCAACCAGGGGTTTTGGATTGAGAAGTACAAGTGCTATAATCCTGAACCGAAAGACGTTGACATAATACGCGAGACAGGGAAAGTCCCTTGCGAGGATGGAATGTATGCCTTGGAATACATCCACCAGTTCCTGAATGTGCTGCCCATCGACGAGGCAATCGCGCACGACAACTACTTCATCCGTCTGCTTGCTGTCTTGGACGCGCGCCTCGGCAAACGCCGGATCAAGGCGCTTGCCGACAACATCGAGAACGAGCCGGAGTGGTTCCTCAAGTGGATCCTGCTCCGCGCGGGGACACAGGGCCATGCCATGTGATTTTTCATGTCCAAAAAGGTTTTCTCAAGACAATATGTGTGACAAGGAGAACAGCAATGACCGAGAAACGGATTGAGACTGTTGGCGGCTACAGTTGGCCGTACCAAATCAAGGACGATGGAACCGCAGAAATCATCGGCAAGCCATCGCCTGAACCCGAAGGCGAGTTGGTGATACCCGATAAGCTCGGCGGATGCGCGGTGACCGGCATCGGTGCCTGGGCGTTCCACGAGTGCGACGACATCTCGTCGGTGACGATTCCCGAGGGCGTAATGCGCATCGCAGACGGCGCGTTCGCCGACTGTGGCGAGCTGACGAGGGTGGCGATTCCCGTCGGAGTGACGAGCATCGGGGAAGAGGCGTTTGCACGTTGCAGATGGCTGGAGGACGTAGTGCTTCCCTTCGGCGTGACGACGATAGAGGAGTATGCGTTCTACGGTTGCAGCGGCATGAAGGCGGTGACGATTCCCAGCAGCGTGGCAATCATCGGCCGGCATGCGTTCCGCGATTGCGACGGGCTCACTGTGAAGATTGAAAACGGCGTGACAAGCATTAGACCGACTGCGTTGACGGTGCGGGTATCCACCGGAGATGCCGAACGGGTGCGGAAGTTGCTCGCGGATGCGGAAGTAGACTTGTCGAGGATTTCAATCGAAGAAGCCAAATAGGGACATGGAAGAAGACGTTACATTGCTACGGGTACCGAGGAGCGTCAACAAGCGGCCCTGGAAAATCATCAGTGGCGGGCAGACCGGCGTAGACCGAGCCGGCCTTGTCGCTGCGATGTCGTACTGCATTCCCTTTGGCGGATGGGTTCCGAAGGGGCGCCTTGCCGAGGACGGCGTTGTTCCGGAGAACTTTTATGCCTTGCGGGAATGCGACGGCGGCTACCGCGAGCGTACCCGCGCAAACGTGGACAGCGCCGACGCTACGTTGATTCTCGTCGACGGGCTTCCGCTGTCCGGCGGAACGGCATACACGGCCGAATATGCTGCCAAGCGAGGCAAGCCATGCAAGGCCGTCGACCTCAATGCGGAAGATGCGGAGGTGCAGATACGCGAGTGGATGCTTTCGTTTGAAACCACGGTCCTTTTGGAGAAGACACAGGTTGTACTCAATGTCGCGGGCCCGCGGGAATCCGTTTCGCCCGGCATCTTCGAAAAAGCGAAGGAAGCGCTTCTCCATGTATTCGTGATGTTCCGCAACGGGTCCGGCGGCGACATCTGCCAGATCGACGACGATGGATCGCTTTGCGGATGGATTTCATCGGACTGGATAGGAGAGTAAGATGATGATGCTGTAGATGCTATTTTACGAGAAAAGGGGTATGTGAAATGACGGAGATTGTTCACAAATGACAATTGCCACAATTGTTCACAAATCACAAATGCAAATACGAAGGAGAAACTGAAATGAACGCGGCAGAAGAAATTGACGTGACGATTGAAGGCGTTTTAGCCGATGGAACGCCGGTCAAGGCAAAGTGCCGGTACCGGGCGAAAGACATTTCCGTCGAGCTGCTTTCCCCGTATCCCGGGCAGCATGCAGGACGCCACATCATGTTCATGTCCCCACGGACATATACGGCGAACGAGTACTGGAAAAAGGCCGCCTGGGAGCTGCTTGAGGAACTTGTGGCGCAAGGGCGGTGGATTTCTTCGCATCTGGACGAGGTGGGCGCTCGCCGACGGGAGGCGAAGCGGCGGATGGGCATTGTGCAAAAGTATGTGGAGGCGCTCGTCGCCGAACGGAAAGCATGGAAGAGGCAGCTTAAGGACGGGAGTGTGGATCAACGCACATATCAGCTGGGCATAGCGCCCATAAACAAGGCCATTCAGGCCCTGGAGTTGATTGCCTTTGAGCAGGAAGAGTCCAATTGGTTGCGAAACGGAATTGTCGAGCCGTTTTCCTGCTCGGCACGTCCCCCCAGCTCTTCGCGGCGCACGGATATGAAGAATGTGAATGTCTATTTGCGGGATTCGGCATTGGTGTCTAAGCGGGAAGACGGTTGGATATGCGTTCTCGAGACGCAAGTACCGAAGGTGGATCTCGCCGGCTGCGGTCTGGGATTGTCCGAAGACAATCCTGCGACGATTGATGTCGCGGCCTTTTCAGCATACCTGAAGCGGCACGACTGCGGCAAGATTGATTTCGTTTTGGACGCATGGCGCGAGATTGCTCGCGATGATGACACGTGGTGCGCCACCATGGCGTGAAATTCCATGGTCAAAATCCGGCACGAAATGATTGATAGTCATCCAAATCTCATTTTTTGGTATAATATCGGCACGGCAGAAAGGAGATTGGCTTCGTGATTGGTCGTGACAAGGTCACGCTCGAAGACCTGTTCCGCTGATCGAATACGAAAAGAATCAAGGTGAAATGAGGAAATGAACCATTAATCGTGTATAATGTACGAGCCAAGGAGTATTGTTATGTCATTGAAGATCTATTGCGGAAGCCGGATCGAGAATCTGGCGGAGAAGCTGAAAGAGCGCCTGTTGAAGGATCGGCAGGGCAAGGACCCGTTTGTGTTCACAAAGGTCGTGGTGCCGAACGGCAATTTGGCGAAGTGGCTGCAGATACGGATGTTCGCCAAGGAGCCGGATCTTTGCGCGGGCATCCAGTTCCCGTTCATGGAGAAGGAGCTGACGGAATTGATGAAGGCGGGCCTGCCGCCGAAAGATCGGGCGGACGTCGAGCTCCTGCCAGACCACGCCTACGCGAAGGCGATCGTGTCCATCCTGCTGGCTGGTCCGGAGGGACAGGAGGAGGAACAGGAGGAGTATGCCAAGCTCGCCCCGTTTCGCAAGTACATCATGAACTCGGATTCCGCAGATGCAGTCGCGGGCACCGAACAGAAACAGGCGGCGATGACGTGGCAGCTGGCGGACAAGCTGGCGGACCTGATGGACTCCTACGAGGTGTACCGCCCCGAGATCGTCGAGGCTTGGCTGGGAACCGGAAAGTGCTCATACGACTTGCGGAAGGGCGAGACCGCCGAAGCGGAAGCCGCGCTGGCGCGTGCGCTGTGGGGCGAGAAGGGAAAATTCAAGCAGGATGGCAAGCGGTTGTCATTGAGGCAACTGTATAACCGTGTCAAGGACAACGCCCCGGTCGAAAAGCCAAAGACAATCTATTTCTTCGGACAGTCAACGCTTTCCGTTCTTCAGGCGCAGATTTTGGTCTGGTTGGCGAAGACGCACGATGTCGTGGTGTTCTACCGCAATCCCTGCCGCGAGTTCTGGGGCGATATCGAGACGAAGAACGAGGAACGCAAGGCGTTGTTCCGCATAGGGCGCTATAGCGGCGATGATCCTGAAAAAGAATATGGAGACATTTGCGAGAATGACCTTCTCAAGACGCTGGGTATCGCTGGTCGCGAGACGTTGCGCTTGCTGGTCGATCTTGAGGAGTCGAATGAAGCCGAGCGGATCGGATTCGATTGGGAATCGATTGACAACGAAGGGGCTTCGGTCGGGACTGTTCTCGGGAATGTGCAGGAATCCATCCGGCGCCGAACGAGCGAAGTCGCGAAATGCCGACAGGACGCGTCGGTTCAGATTGTCGGCACGCCCGGCGTGCGCCGCGAGGTCGAGATGGTGTACAACGCGATTCTCGGCGCTGTCTGGAAACCGGAGAAGAGCGGGGAACGTCCGTGGGGGGGCTGTTCGTTCTCGGACATCGCCGTGATCGTGCCGGACATGCAGACGTACCGTCCGGTGATCGAAGCCGTCTTTGATGCGCGCGGCGAGGTGCCCTACGGCCTTCTGGACACGTCCGCCAGCGATGACAGCAATTACCTTCGCGGGTTCCTCTCCTTGATCGAGCTCGGGCGCAGGGGACTGAACCGCGAGCGGCTCTTCAACGTGCTGGAGAATCCATGTGTGCAGCGCGCGCTGGGATTTGCGCGCGAGGACGTCGTCTCATGGCGTGAGTTGACCGAGAAGATCGGCGCGTTCGACGGGTTCGAGCATGATGACGAGAATGGGTCGGGATATTTCGACTGGTCGTCGGCGCTGAAGCGCCTTCGCCTTGCGCGGCTTGCCGACAAGGTCGGCGACGGGGAGTGTGGCGACCTGCCGCTCGTCAACGACGGTGGCGACACGGCGCTCAAGCTCTCCGAAGTCGTGGAGCTGCTGTACCGCGACCTGACCGACATTCTGTTCGATCATTCCGGGAGACCGCGCGCTCTGCCGCTTTTGGCCGCACGCCGCGATGACGGGACGCGGGCGGACTGCTGGGCGGAGCGCTTGGTTCGCCTTGCGAAGACGTATCTTGCGGTCGAGAAGGACGACAAGCTCGAGAACAAGGTATGCCAGTCCGTGATCGGGACGCTCTATTCGCTTGGGGACATCTCCGGGAATCAGAGTTTTGAGCTGGCTGCATCCGCAGTGGAGCATTTCGTGAGCGGCATCCCCTGCCGCAAGGGCAGCTTCCTGACGAGTGGCGTCACGATCGGCGGGTTCTCCTCCCTGAGCGCGGTTCCGTTCAAGCAGGTTTACATGATGGGCATGGGCGCAGGCGGTTTCCCGGGGCGGGCAAGCGACACCACGCTCGACGTTCGCGGAACGGGATGGCGCCTGGGCGACGTCTCGATCCCGAACCGCAACCGGTTCCTGTTCCTCGAATCCATCATGTCGGTTCGCGACCGGCTGGTTCTCAGCTACCCAAACAAGGACATCGAGAAGGACGCGGAGCTGTTTCCGTCCGGCATCGTGCTGGATGTGGAGAAGTTCATCGGCAATCACGTGCTGGACTACGACGCGCAGACAGAGGAGAAGGAGCCAAAGTTCCAGGAGTTCCACATGGATGTCCTGGAGAACGGCAAGAAGAAGCGCTTGGGTTATCCGCTTTTGGAGCGTGGGGAGGCGGGGGCGCGCAAGGAGTGCGAGAAGTGTCCAACAGACGACATCGTCTGGGTGGATGGCGATCCCTTTGCGGGGCTGCTGCTGACGTACTCCAAGGCGGCGCGGGAACTGGCACGCGCGCGTGCCGAGGGGAAGGGGGCGAAACCTGAAGTCAAGGCGGCCACGGAGGAGAAGGCAAAGCCGAGGGTTGAACTTTCTGCGAAGGTCCTGGCGGAATTCCTGAAGAATCCTGTCCGCGCAGTGATGCGTTATCGCTTCGGCATCAGCGTGGCGGGTTATCTGGAATCCGACCTTGACCCGGATAGTCCGCTGGGTTCCCTGGACGGTCCCGATGAGTGGAATCTCCAGGCCAAGTGGCTCGATCCCGATGCGACCGGGGAAGTTGAAAAAGAGTTCCGCCGCCTGCAGCTTGCAGGGAAGATGCCCACCGGATTCCTCGGCGAATTCGCCAAAAGCGTGATCCTGCAGAAGGCCGGGGAGCGACTTGACGCAATCAAGGATTTCATTGCGGACTTTGCACTCTCCGACGGCAAAGACAATACGCTGCATCTTGACAGCCCGGCTGAGTTTGGGACTGGTGGAGCGGATGAACTGAAAGTGCGCTTTGTCGCCGAGATCCCGAACTGGAAAGAAGAGTCGGGCGAAGTGTCGGTGCTCGTGACGGGATGGCTGGGGGAGAAGGTACCCAAGTTACCGCCCGATAATTGCTTTGAAGCCTTTCTTGCCTATCTGATGGGCTTGCACTCAGGGAAGTGCACGGCGCAAAGATTGAAGATTGGTGTTGTCGATCTCAAGAACGGAACGACAGGCACCTGGGCATGGAGTGGAATCGACGCCGAGAATGCGGACAAGTATCTCGAAAGGCTCGCGCGGTCTTTCCTGACGTATGAACATGACGGCAAGATGGTTGACTTCACCAGCAAGAAACTTTTGAAGGCTTTGGATAAGGCCAAGCAACCGTATGACTGGTCTGAGATACTGGATAGCCTGACTGCCGAAGAGTACGACAATTCAAGCCATTCCTTCAACAACGACCTCGTGTTGGAGCAGAATCTTGAGCGGTTCAAACGAGAACCCGAAACTGGCGAGGAGCTTGAGGAAATATACAAGGATCGCTACGAACTGCCATTGAACGGCATTCGTATGGAGACTGCTGAGATGGAGGCGGACCATGAATGAAGATATCATCAAAGAGCGTCTAGGCGAATGTGGCGAGGATGGCATCTTTCACGACGATAAATTCGTCTGCAACCGGATACACTATGATAAGGATGCCATCATCGAGGCGTCTGCAGGTACAGGCAAGACCTACACGCTCCAGAGCATCGTCCTCAAGTTGCTGCTTGAAAAGGAGGCCGCGCCGGATAAGAGGATCGGCAGCGTCAAGAACCTGCTGCTCGTGACGTATACGGAGAAGGCGGCGGGCGAGCTCAAGGACCGTATCCGTAAGGTGCTTGAGGAGGCAGATTGCCTGCCATCGGACTTTGACGAAGTCACGATCTGCACGATCCATTCCTTCTGCCGCAGTCTCCTGACGGAATACGCCTTCGAGAACCGCGTCCCAATGCAGGTGGAAATCGGAGGGTCGGATAAAGACCTCATCCACCGCGCCGTCCGGACGGCTCTTTTCGGCGACGATTTCAGGGCACGCTACGGGGAGTCTTACGACGCCTATATGAAAGCCGCAGACTTGACGACCACGGACGCTCTTGTCGCGGCGGCGGAAAATGAATTGGAGGACAGTGTGCGGTTGGGTCAGTCGCCACGCGATCCAGATGATGCCTGCAGCGATGTGCGCCAAGACCTTCAGAAGGCTGTCAAGGCTACCAGCTTCAATTTTGACGATTTAACCGTTCATGGCGGAGATAAAGGTTTCCAGCCTGCATGTAAGCTTGTCGAAACAAAAATCGACGGTTTTCGTTCTGAAGACTTCTTAACGTTATTTGACGCTGTTTCGAGCATTACTGGGGTGTCAGTGCGGCAAGGCTCTTCATTTGAGAAGTTAAATCCGCGCATCAAGGCTGACGGGGAATGGACGCGCCTATATGAGATTCGTCCAGACTTGCGTAGATTCGCCGAAACGACGCAAAATGCACGCACAGTTCTTTCGCGGCACATTGTAGGCGATCTCGCATTCATCGCATGGCCGGTGTTCAAGCGCCTTAAGGAGGAAGTGTCCGCACTGACATTCGACGATCTTGTGAATCGTGCGCATGACGTCATTGTTGCAGAGTCCGAATCGGGTGAGAAAAGCGAGTTGCTCAAGTCCATCCGCCGCAAATACCGGATTGCGCTGGTGGACGAATTCCAGGACACCGACAGCAAACAGTGGGCGATATTCAAGAGTATCTTCTCGCATGATGTCAACAAGATCGACGACGGACCCAATCCGAAACAGGGAGCGCTGCTGGTCGTCGGCGACCCCAAGCAGGCTATCTATTCCTTCAGGGGAGCGGATGTTGGCGCCTATCTAGGAGCGAAGCGGGAAATCACAGGCGGTGATGACGAGAAGGCCGAGAAGCTGGACACAACATTCCGTTCCTCGCCAAAACTCGTCGATGCGTTCAATAGGATATTCGGCAAGAAGGTGGGAGCCGATCCTTCCTGGTTCGAGGGCATGAAGGAGGGTGACGGAAGCATTGCCTACGAAGCTGTCAATCCGCCGCCACCTGGAACCAAGAAATTCGATGGAATCGATTACCATTCAGAGTTCGGCGAGCCGGTGGAGTTGCTGGAGTCAATCCCAGAGGATAAACCACCGAAGACTCCGTCGTCCACCAATTCGGGATATGGAAATAAAACCCGCTGCCTGCCCGAGTTTCTGCGCAACGCGGCGCGGGAGATCAAGCGACTCGTATCGCTGGAGTATGCCTATACGACTGTGGACAAGGACACGGGAGACAAAGAACCGCACTCGTTCTCCTATCGCGACATGTGCATTCTTGTGCGCGGGCATGCCGATGCGGACAAGGCGCGGGAGATCCTCGCCGCCGCCAACATTCCTTTTTCAATCTACAAGGAGCAGGGAATCTATGCCTCTGCCGAAGCCGAGGCGTTGCTTGCGCTCTTCGACTTTCTGTCAGCGCCCAGTCGGCGCGGACGTCTTGAGGCGCTTTTGCTGACGCCGCTTTTCGGGTATAGTCCTGATCAGCTCGAGGCCCGTCGCAAGCAGGAGGACCGCGAATTTTCCAGACGGCTGGATGTTTGGCAGGAGCTTGTCTCCAAGAAGGAGTGGAGCAAGCTCTTCGAGAGCGTGATGAACGACACCTTGCTCGCGCATCCGAGCAAGGACGATTCTGACTTCGACCGCCGTTGGGCGGCGACGCGGCAGATTCTCGACAAGCTGCTGGAAAGTGTCGGGCGCAAAGCGCAGACCATCGACGAGTTCGCGGACGTTCTTCGCTCCTGGCGTCAGGACGACAAGCGCGCGGGCGAGGACGGGGCGCTGCGGCGCAAGGAGTCCGAGGCCGATCGCGTCCAGATCATGACGATGCACGTGTCGAAGGGGCTTGAGTACCCCGTCGTGTTCATCGCGTGGGGATTTGGAGAGCTTGCATATCAGGCAAAGGACGAGGAGAAGGAAAAGGCCATTCGCGAGGAGAAACGACTTCTCTACGTGGCGCTGACCCGCGCGGAGCATAAACTTTACCTTCCCTGGTCGCAATGGGCGCAGCATCGGAGAATAACAGGTACGGACAAGAAGACAAAAGAAAAAATTGAAGTATGTGAAACCGGCATCGGCAGCGTTGGTTCGGCGTTGCTGATTCAGGAGAGCAATCCAAATTCAGGCTTCTTTGCCCGCGGCATTCGCACGTTTTTCGAAAGCGACGATGCGGCGAAGGAGGCGGTGATCAGGGTTTCGAAGCGTGCCAAGACTGTGGAATCCGCGATCAAGGATAAGGCCAATGCCGAGACGGAAGAAAAGACTAAGGTTGGGGGAGACGGCAACGGCGCGGCTGCTGGAATCAAGGTTTACGAGCTGGATGCCAAGGCGCTTGCACGGCAGAAGATCGATAACGATTCGTATTCGTCCGTCCATCGGAAGGCGAAGCAGTCGGCGGAACCTGAAGGTGACTCCAGAAACGACGAAAACAATGACGATGTTGCATCGCTGAAGAAAGAAAAGACGCTCCTGCCGCGCAACAACATCTCGGGCGACG
>Ga0310695_10014261_pt1 | contig 10764 bp, 11 predicted proteins | sample RumenRJG_04DNA_FD_203882 | JGI IMG/M metagenome (GOLD analysis project Ga0310695, IMG submission 203882) | Bovine rumen microbial communities from Lethbridge, Alberta, Canada - RJG_04 (v2) (version 2) | ecosystem: Host-associated > Mammals > Digestive system > Stomach > Rumen | place: Canada... | reverse complement strand
CGCAGCGGCTGTAGGTGCTCTTTTTTATCGTGAAAAAGATATCACTTACGACCCAATCCTTCTTGACCTTGAATGTCGGTCCCCATTCTAGCCTGTTTTCCTCCCACTTGCCACGGAAACTGCCCGATGGACCGGGCCATTTCTTGCCCAGAATGGTCTTTAATTTGTTCTTCTTGCCGACGACAACTTCATCCAGTTTCACATTTTTGTCCTTGACGATGATGGACAGCGGCTTGCCCACGCTATAGGTGGAGTGGGGAATTATTGCTTTGTCATAAGAAACATGAGTGATGGACAGGTCGTTCCTCTTGCCATGAGGGATTGTTAGGGAGAAATGCCCCTGGGCGTCGGCAAGCGTGCCGATGGTGTCACCAACAAGCGCTACAGTGGCATACTCAACAGCCTCGCCTCGCTCATTGGAAACGCGTCCTGTGACAATAGTCTGTGCCATCGCGCACTGGGCGATGATGGCAGCCGAGAGTATGGAAAACAAGCGTGTCATGACAGACGGTTATTGATCGAGCAAGCGGATGCAGTCGAGGATGGCGGCTCGCTTCTCTCTGTTAGTGCCGTGTACTAGATGGCGCACAATGCCCTGCTGGTCAACCACGATAGTCAACGGGAATCCTTGACCATGTATCCATGACATCATGTCACGGGCCTCGATGAGGTGGGTCCAGGTGAAGTGGTGCTGCTCGGTAATCTTGCGGGTCAAAGCCTCGTCGTGGTAAGTGGCCGAGAAAAACATCACGTCGGGAAACTGTTCACGCCAGGTCGAGAGTTCGGGCATCTCTTTGCGGCAGGGACCACATCCCTGATACCACATGTTCAGTACCCACACCTTGCCCTTAACGTCCTCATTGGTCCACATCTTGCCATCCACGTCCTTCTCGCTGAAGGCGGGGAACGGTTCTCCAACAACAGGTTTTGCCAAATCACTCGACTGGCTGGTCACCTGTATCATTTCCCGCGCCTGGTTATATTTGTCGAGGAATGCTTGACCGTGAAACACCTTTTCGACAGGTATGGCTTGACTGGTGATGGATTCAGGTAACTCGCTGGGGTAGATATAGGCAATCATGCGGTTCTTCTGCCCATCATCGACCATAATGATCGACGAACTGCCGCCATCGTTGATCTCTGGAGTCTCGGTGAAGAAATAACCATTGATTATTACCTTGGCTTGAATGGTGCCTCCATCCTCTTGAGCCATGGTAGAAAACGTCAAGACTGCGGCAAGCAGCGTCAATAGAATCGTAATAGTTTTTTTCATTTTATTCAGTTCGTTTTGGTTAATAAGTTGCCACAAATGTAATATAACATACCGACAGGGCAAGCACATCAAGCCGCACCGTCGGTGATATTTAAGACTAAATAAGACTTATTTAAGACGGTTAACACCTGCGGTATCATCAATAACTGCCGTGTTCACATGACCGTTGCAGCCGTAGCCGTAATAAGTAGAAACAAGACGTGGAAAAGTAGTTTCTCAAATGAGGAATTAGAGAAAGGAATGAGGGCAATGCTCTCGCTGGTCACCTGCCAGTGCTGCCCCGATGACACGCTCCATGTCCATCCAATAAATGTCGTTTTCATTGTTGTGATGCCATATTGGATGAAAAGACTGCATGACAGCGATGATTTTTTCTGATTGAATGATTGTGATTGCTGCTTGAATTCAATGGCAAATGTACAAAATGAATTGGTGTGGTTGACAGGTATTGGTAATAGAAATGTGGGGCGGAAATGTTAGTTAATCTTTAGCGCTTTGAATTTTTGTTAAAACGTGGGGTTAATCAATCATTATGGACTAAATAATTGCAAAATAACGTGTGTGAACTCGCAAAGTATCACTAAATTTGCAGGTCTTTTTGCACAATGATGACTACGATACTATTGACATTGGTAATTGTGGGACTGGCTGTCGTGCTGCTGGGCGTGAAGATTTTCTTTGTGCGTGGCGGCCGTTTCCCTAACACCCACATCCATGACAATGCCGAGATGCGCAAGCGTGGTATCACTTGTGCCCGCGACAAGGAATTTTACAAATAACACAATAAAGAAAAAGTCAAAGTAAAGAAACCGAACAATGAACTTCATTAAACATTACACCAAACTTGCTATGCTGGCTGCCGTCATGGTGCTGGCTGCAACCTCCTGCAACGAGAAGCAGGCTGCCGATGCCCCCAAGGCTAACAACGGTGCCGCACTTGAGACCCTCAAGATCCGCTATATCGACGAGGATTCCATCATGGCCAACTATAACCTGGCCAAGGACATCAACGAGGCTATGCTGAGGCGCCAGAACCAGTATGACGCGGCCCAGAAGCAGCGCGGCAACGAGATTAACAAGTTTGGCAATGCCATGCAGCAGAAGTACCAGAATAACCAATACCTGACTGAGGAGGCCTTCAACGCCGATCAGGCCAAGTTGCAGAAGATGCAGGCCGATGCCGAGAACTACCTGGGCAATCTGCAACTGAGCATCCAGAACGAACTCAACCAGAGCCAGATCCAGTTGCTCGACTCGATTGACAACTTCTTGAAGGATTATGCCAAGAAGAAAGGCTTTGACATGGTATTGCGCAAGAGTGCCACGCTCTATATCGACGAGAAGTATGACGTGACCGAGGAAGTCATTGAGGGCCTGAACAAGCGTTACAACAAGGTGGGTGGCAAAGTCGCTCCCGCACCTGCCAAGCCCGTCGAGAAGACCACAAAGGCTCCTACCGTCAGCACCGAGAAACCGGCTACTCCCGGCAAGGTTGACTTGAAGAAATAAACAAGGTTTTGTTCAATAGATACTTTAAAGAAAATCCGTTCCAGGCACCGCATGTCGCAGGAACGGATTTTTTTCTTAGGATATTCAGTCTTTTATAAATCAATAATCATTAAGTTTTTTTATTATGAAGAAATTAGCATCATTACTCACCATCGCTCTCATGCTTGGCGCTTGCCAGAGCAACAACCAGAACAATGCCGGCACTGCCGACGAGGCAACCGCTACTGCCGCCGATAGCCAGAAGACGACTCTCGTAGCCTATTTCTCGGCCAGTGAGGCTCACATCACCGCCCAGGTGGCCAAGACCCTTGCCGAGGCTGCCGATGCCGACCTGTTTGAAATCGTTCCCGAGCAGATCTATACCGCCGAGGACCTCGACTGGCGCAACGAGCAGAGCCGCTCGACCATCGAGATGAAGGACTCGACGGCACGTCCCGCTGTGGCCAGCAAGGTCGAGAACATGGCACAGTACAACACGATCTACGTGGGTTTCCCTATCTGGTGGTACACCGCTCCCAGAATCATCAACACCTTCCTGGAGCAGTATGACCTGACTGGCAAGACCATCATCCCGTTTGCCACCAGTGGCGGCAGTGACATGGGCAAGAGCGGTGAGGACCTGCAGAAGGCCAGCGCTCCCGCTGCCAACTGGATCCTTCCCGGTAAGGTTCTCAACGGCAATCCTCCCGTCGATAGCCTCAAGACCTGGATCGCTACTTTGAAGTAAAGTCAAGGCACATCAAAATAACAACTCGGGCAACGATAACAACCGATAGAAGGGTTGTTAAAGTTGCCCGAGTTGTTGTGTTATATATCCGTCAGGATCGGTTGGTGAGTTAACCGAAGTTGTCGTAGTGGATCGATGAGGGATCGACGCCCAGCGAGTCGAGCACGTCGTTGACGGTCTTGCTCATCATCGCGGGACCGCACATGTAGTACTCGCAGTCCTCGGGGGCCTCATGGCTACCCAGATAGGTGTCGCGCATCACGGGAGCGACAAAGCCCGCGGTGTACTTCACGCCAGCTTCGTCGGCCACGGGGTCGGGACGGTCGAGGGCGAGGTGGAAGTGGAAGTTGGGGAAGTCCTTCTCCAACTGCAGGAAGTCCTCCAGGTAGAATACCTCGCTCAACGAGCGGGCACCATAGAAGTAATGCATCTCGCGGTCACGGCAATTGAGCGTGCGGGTCATGTGCAGAATCTGTGCGCGCAGGGGGGCCATGCCGGCACCACCGCCCACCCAGATCATCTCCTTCTTGCTGTCGAAGATGGGGTGGAAGTCACCATAGGGGCCGCTCATGATGACCTTGTCACCAGGCTTCAGGGTGAAGATGTAACTCGACGCGATGCCCGGCATCACGTCCATAAAGCCGGTTGCGGGTTTGGGTTTGAACGGCGGGGTGGCGATGCGCACCGTCAGCATGAAGCGGTCGCCCTCGGCGGGATAGTTGGCCATCGAGTAGGCGCGCACGGTTGCCTCGTCGTTACGGCACTTGAGGCTGAACATGCCGAATTTCTCCCACGTGGGCAGGTACTCGCCCAGCGATTCCTTGTCGATGTCCTTGTCATAGTCCATCTCATACTCGGGAATGCGGATCTGGGCATAACTGCCGGGGATGAAGTCCATGTGCTCGCCCGGGGGCAGTGCCACGATGAATTCCTTGATGAACGACGACACGAGTTTGTTGCTCACCACGGTGCACTCATACTCCTTGACCGACAGCACGCTGTCGGGGACCTGGATGGAGAGATTGTCCTTGACCTTGACCTGGCAGCCCAGGCGCCAGTGGTCCTGCTGCTCCTTGCGGGAGAAGTGGCCCACCTCGGTGGGCAGGATCTGGCCGCCACCTTCGGTCACCTGAACCTTGCACTGGCCGCAACTGCCCTTGCCGCCACATGCGCTAGAGAGCATCACGCCGTTCTCGTGCAGGGTGCCCAGCAGGGTGTTGCCGCTGTCAACCTCGATTTCCTTGGTACCGTTATTGATGTTGATTTTCACTTTGCCCGAGGGCACCAGGTAGTGCTTGGCCACGAGCAGCAGGATGACGAGCAACAGGGTGAGCACCAGGAACACCAGCGCGCTCGCAAATACCGTAGTTGAAATGTTGGATATCAGTATCATAATCGTTGTGTCCTCCTTTATCCTAATCTAATGCCCAGGAAACTCATGAAGGCGATGCCCATGAGACCAGTAATGATGAATGCGATGCCCACGCCGCGCAAGGGCTTGGGAATGTCACTGTAGGCCAGTTTCTCGCGGATGGCGGCGATGCCCACGATGGCCAGCAACCAGCCGATGCCCGAGCCGGCGCCATAGACGGTTGCCGTCCATGCCGAGCCGAAGTCACGCTGCTGCATGAACAGCGAGGCGCCCAGGATGGCGCAGTTCACCGCGATGAGCGGCAGGAAGATGCCCAGCGACGCGTAGAGCGAGGGCGAGAATTTCTCCACTGCCATCTCGACCAACTGGGTGGCCGACGCGATAACGGCGATGAACAGGATGAGACCCAGGAAACTCAGGTCCACGCCTGCCAGGGCAGGACTGAGCCAGGTCATGGCACCCTCTTGCAGGACATACTTGTTGAGCAGGTAGTTGATGGGCAGGGTCACCACCAGCATGAAGGTGACCGCGAGCCCCAGGCCGAAGGCCGTCTTCACATTCTTGGAGACTGCCAGGAACGAGCACATGCCCAGGAAGTAGGCAAATATCATGTTGTCGATGAATATCGACTTGATAAACAGATTGAGTTCTTCCATTGTTCTTGTAGTGATTTAATGGTTAAACATGCTCATTAGTTCTCTTGCAGGTCCTTGTTGTGGGCACGATGCCACCAGATGATGCAACCCACGGTGATCAGCGCCATGGGGGCGAGAATCATCAGGCCGTTGTTCTCGTAGCCGTGGTCATAACACCACTGCGGCACCACTTGGTAACCAAACAGTTTGCCGGAACCCAGCAGTTCGCGGAAGAAGGCCACAACCAGCAGGATAATCGTGTAGCCAAGGCCGTTGCCCACACCGTCGAGGAACGAGGGCCAGGGACTGTTGTGCATCGCGAAGGCCTCCAGACGGCCCATGAGGATGCAGTTGGTGATGATCAGGCCGATGAACACCGACAACTGCTTGCTCACGTCATACTGATAGGCCGTGAGAATCTGCTGTACGATGATAACAAGCGCGGCGACCACCACCAGTTGCACGATGATGCGTATGTTGGTGGGGATGGTCTTGCGCAGGAACGAAATAATCACGTTGCTGAACGCCAGCACGGCGATCACCGAGATGCCCATCACGATGGCGGGCTCCAGACTGGCGGTGACGGCAAGCGAGGAGCAGATACCCAGAATCTGCACCAGGACAGGGTTGTCCTTGGACAGCGGGTTGAACAATGCTTCTTTATTTTTCTTTGATAACATAGTCGTGAAGTGGGCTTATTGGGGTTTAACAACGTTAGTAATCTCGCCAGGAACTGCGACTTGAGTCTTGCCCTGCAGCCTCTTGAGGAAGCCCTCATAGCGTGACAGGCAATCGTCGAGCATGTCGCTCACACCGCGGCTCGTGATAGTCGCACCGGTCAGGGCATCGACTTGCTCGGCGCCGTTGGTCGATGTCTGGCCTTTCTTGAGCACGACCACGTTCTTGAACTCACCGTCCTTGAACAGGTGCTTGTCCATGAACAAGTCCTGGAATTCCTTGTCGGCGATGCGGGCTCCCAGGCCCGGGGTCTCGCCCTCGTGCGAGAAGTTGGCACCATAGATGGTGTTGCCGTCATCGTTCATGGCGACATATCCCCAGATGGGGCCCCACAGTCCGGCACCATAGACGGGCAACACATACTTGATGCTGCCGTCGTCCATCTTGCACTTCATCACGGGCAACTTGCGTTCGGCGTCGGTCAGTTTCACGTTGGTCTTCATCTGCACGTCAAATGCCACGTTCTCGGCACTGTCCACAATGTTGCCCTCGCCATCAACCAGCAGGTCCTGGATGATGTATTTCTCATAGGTCTCCTTGACTTGTGACTCGTCGGGGGCGGCGATGTGCAGCGCGCTCAGGATCTGCTTGCGCGTGTCGTTGGCGATGTTCTCGTCCTGCTTGGGCTTGAGCGCCATGTAGATAAGGGCCAGCACCGAGCCTACAAGCAGCACCATTACTGCTGCATACAGTATCTGATAAATGTTACTGTTCTTATTCATTGTCATGCCCTCCTTTATCCTCTAGTGGCGGCGCGGCGGGCGCGGCGCTTGATGTTAAACGAAACCACGCAGTGGTCGATCAATGGCGCGAAAGCGTTCATCAGCAGGATGGCGAGCATCATGCCCTCGGGGTAACCACTATTGTAAACACGTATCAGGATGGCAAACACGCCGATGAGCAGGCCATAGATGTACTGGCCCACACGGGTGCGCGCTCCGGTCACGGGATCGGTCGCCATGAACACTGCACCGAAGGCAAAGCCGCCCAGGCACAGTTGGGTGATCGGGTCAAGCATCGAGGCGGGGTAGGTGGCGCTGGGCAACGCATGCACCAGTGCGGCCATACCCAGACCGCCGACAAATACCGAGCACATGATTCTCCATGAAGCGATGCCCGTGATGAGCAGGATGGCGGCGCCAATCAGGATGGCAATCACCGAGGTCTCGCCCGGCGAACCGGGAATGTAGCCAAACAGAGCGTCAAACATGCCGATGGGCTGGCCCAGGACGTCGGTCATCACAGGATCGCCCACGCTGGTGGCCACCTGTCCCAGCGGCGTGGCGCCGGTGAAGGTGTCAACCACTGTGCCACTGCCCATGCCCAGGGCGCTGTCCACCTTGACAAACGCCTCGTCGCCGCTCATGCGGGAGGGGTAGGAGAAGAACAGGAAGGCGCGGGTGATCAGGGCCACATTGAAGATGTTCATGCCCGTACCGCCAAAGATTTCCTTGGCAAATATCACCGCAAACGCTGTGGCGACAGCCGTCATCCACAGCGGCGTGTTGATGGGAACAATCAGGGGAATGAGAATACCGGTAACGAGGAAACCCTCCTGGATCTCCTTGTGATGAATCTGTGCGCTGATGAACTCAATGCCCAGACCCACGGCATAACTGACAACGATAACCGGCAGCATAGCCAACAGGCCATACAGGGACATGGTGAACCAGCCGGTCGAGTTCTCGCCGATGGCAAGATAGTGCTGGTAACCGATATTGTACATGCCGAACAGCAATGCGGGAATCAGGGCGACCACCACGGTGATCATGGTGCGCTTCAGGTCATTGCCGTCGTGGATGTGGGAGCCCGACCGCGACGTGGTGTTGGGCGTGAACAAGAATGTCTCCATGCCGTCATAGACCGACTCCAGTTTGGCCAATTTGCCGCCGGGTCGGAACGATGGCTCGATCTTGTTCATGAAATTCCTTAATGCTTTCATATCAATGAGAATATTGTTGAATAGCGATATTAGTTGACTTTATAATACAAATGTGTGGGCGTCACGACATCTCGGCGCGCAACTTGTCCAGACCCTCGCGCACGATGCGCTGCAACTCGAGTTTGCTCGTGTCGGCAAACTCGGCCAGTGCAAAGTCCTCGGGCGCGATCTCATAGATGCCCAGTTGCTCCATCTTGTCGATGTCGCCGCTGATGATGGCCTTGATGAGGAATTCTCCGTAGATGTCCATCGGCAGCATCGCGTCATACTCGCCCGTGCGCACGATGGCACGCTCGCCGCCCTTGATGCGGCTGTCCATGCTGACGGCCGGCTTGAAGCCGCGCAGCCACGTGGTGAAGGTGCGGTAGATCGAGAAACGGTTGGGATTGACCGATGCCCAGCCCATGAACTCGTCGGGCTTGCTGTTCTCGGGAATGACGGTGATGTGGCGGTAGGGGGCACGGAGCCACTGGTCGGCCTCGACCTTGACACCGGTGAGCACGTTGCCGCTGATGATGCGGCTCTGGGCCACATTGGTCAGTTCATTCTTGAGCACGGTTGTCAGGTCGGCACCCATGACCGTTCTCGCATATCGCGGCTGCTGCACCATCTCACCGTCGATAGCCACCACGGTGTCGTGGCTCACCTTGCCGGTGGTGAACAGTTCGCCGATGCGTGCCAGGGTGACGATGTCCATCGTCCAGATTGTTTCGCCCTTGTTGACGGGCTTGATGTTGGCGGCCTGGATGCCGGCATTGCCAGCGGGGTGGGGGCCGGTGAAGGTGGTTACCTCGGCGCCAGGAGCGTCAATGCCTTGGCCCTCGCGGATGCCGATGTAAATCTTGCCGTCGGTCATGCCCTTCAATACCTCGACGCCTCTGGTAATGTATTGCCGCTTGTCGCCCAGGACCACATCCAGGTCGGGAGCCAGCGGGGCGGAGTCAAAGGCGGTCACAAAGATGTCGCGCGGGCGCACGTCGGGCGACGGCACCGTGTCATAGGGACGCTGGCGCATCATCACCCACAGGCCCGACTCGAGCAGTACCTCGATGGCAGGGCGCTTGAGGTCATGGGCTATCGGGTCCTTGCCGCCATCGGGCGTGATGATGACCGCGTCGATGTGGCGCCGCTCGCCACGGCGCACTTCCTTGACGGTTCCACTCACGGGGGCGACAACCTTGATGGCCTCATGATTCTTGTCGTGGTAGAGGGGCTCGCCGCAGGTGACATGCTCACCCTCCTTCTTCTCCATGCGGGGGATAATCCCGTGGAAATCATCGGGAACGACAGCAACACTCTGGGCTGGGGCCGTCAGGGATATCTCTTGTCCCTGGATAGCACCCAAGAGGTTAATGTCGAGCCCTTTCTTGAGTCTTACAGTTGCCATGATATGATTAGTTTTGGTGATATTATAAATAATGTGTTGCAAAGGTACTAAAAAAGATTAAAAATAGCGCACTAGGGGCCAGATTTTCGATGTTTTTATCTCTGGCTATTCATGTGCCTTGCTGCCGATTGCCGCGGCATGGCCATTCAAGAGCCGCGTTTTTTTGTGGCACGGCTTGATGGCAAAAGGAGATTGTTAATAAAAAAACAAGAAAAAAAACACTTGAAATGTGGTGTTTTCAAATATTTGTGATAAATTTGCGTTAATTTTTTGAGCAAAATGGCTACTTTCAAGTGCTAAAAGTGCCGCCATCTGTTGCAAAATTTGTTGTGTTTCAAAGGCTTGTGATTTAACCTCGCAGGTTTCATGATGCGCAAAACCATGACTGTGATAACAAAACTTTAATAACTAAATTTATAATTTTATTAATTCATTTTTAAAACCAATTTAAATTATGGCTGAACAAACAAACATTCAGAAGCCACAGACCGCTGCCAAGAAAGAAGTGGCCAGCAACGTTAGTGGTATCAAGAGCGCATCGCTCGTCATTCTCGTTTGCTTTATCTTAGCAGTTCTTTTCTACCTCTTCGTCCTGGGCAATCCTGCAAACTTCAAGGATGCTGTTGCTAAGGAAGGTCCCCTCAACCTGCTGGGTACCGTGTATAAGGGCGGTGTAGTTGTGCCCGTGCTTATCACCTGCTTCCTCACTGTGATTGTTCTGTGCGTTGAGCGCTGGATCGCTCTGGCTAAGGCTAAGGGTAAAGGTAACACCACCAAGTTTGTCGAGGACGTGAAGGCTGCCCTGCGCAACCACGACCTGGCCAAGGCTGAGGACCTCTGCCGCAAGCAGAAAGGTACTGTTGGCGCTGTTGTTTACGCAACCCTGCAGAAGTACAAAGAGATGGAGAAGGACACCATCCTGAGCAAGGAGCAGAAGGTCGCTTCCATCCAGGCTACCCTCGAGGAGGCTACCGCACTGGAGATGCCCGCCCTGCAGCAGAACCTGCCCGTGCTGGCAACCCTGACCACCCTGGGTACCCTGATCGGTCTGTTCGGTACTGTGTTGGGTATGATCAAGTCGTTCCAGGCTCTGTCCGCTTCGGGTGCTCCTGACTCGACCGAGTTGTCGACCGGTATCTCTGAGGCACTTGTGAACACCGCTCTCGGTATCGCAACCGCTG
>Ga0310695_10014256_pt1 | contig 10766 bp, 7 predicted proteins | sample RumenRJG_04DNA_FD_203882 | JGI IMG/M metagenome (GOLD analysis project Ga0310695, IMG submission 203882) | Bovine rumen microbial communities from Lethbridge, Alberta, Canada - RJG_04 (v2) (version 2) | ecosystem: Host-associated > Mammals > Digestive system > Stomach > Rumen | place: Canada... | reverse complement strand
GCCGTCTGGCGCTGAATGAGGCTGCGCGTGCCGGGCATGGGAACGTGACGCTCGAGGAGTACGATGAGCCCGCGGCCGACCACACCCCCTTCGACCAGCTGGCACTCCGCGAGCAGATGGCGCTCGTACGTCGCCTTATCGACCGCCTGCCCGAGGTGCAGCGTACCATCATGCTCCTGCGCGACATTGAGGGCACCCCCTACGCCGACATCGCCCGCATCATGCAGCTCGGGGAAGGCCAGGTACGCGTCTATCTCCATCGTGCCCGTGGGCGCATCAAACGTTTAATAGAAGAAACAGAAAACTATGGACTATAAATACATCGAACAATTGCTCGAAAGCTATTGGGCCTGCACTGCGACGGAGCAGGAGGAGCGTATTCTGCGCACCTTCTTCCAGCAAGACCAGCTGCCGCCCCATCTGTATCGTTATCGCAGCCTCTTCGCTGCGGAGGAGCAGATGGCATCGACTCGCCTGTCCGACGATTTTGAGCGTCGGCTGTTGGCGCAGATAGGCAGCGAGGCTACTCCGTGCCGTGCGCGTCGCATCAGCCTGTCGCATCGCCTGCGCCCATTCTTCCACGCCGCAGGCATGCTGGCGATAATCCTGGCTGTGGGAATGGCTGCCCAACGCACTTTCGAGGCCCGCGACGAACGAGTCGAAGAACGCTTCTCCGAGGAGACGGCAGTTCCGCTCGACGATGCGGCCGTGCTCCAGCCCAGCCAGCAACAGGCTGCAGCGCAGTCGTCGGCGTCGGCGCTGGACACCCTGACCACCGCCGGGCACGACCACGAGGCCGAGTCCAAGCAGTAGCGCCACGCATCGAGACGAATCATTTTTTTGCTTTTTATCTCTAAAAAGCAGTGCTTATAAAAAACCAGATACGCAGGAAGCTGTGAAGCCCCCCTCTATCGCAACTTATTCATAACATACTAACGTTATCAGAGGCGGCCGTGAGGTCGCCTCTGATGCTTTTGCCCGTGAGAGGTCGATGTGTTCCGAAATTGTAAATATATCGTACTTTTTCCCGAATTGACGCTTCTCGCACTCCACCCCAAAATGTGGCAAAAATGCCCCTTTTTTGCCCCATTTTGGCATGAAGGGTGTGCTGGTGCGATGCTAATCGCCTGGTATTCAGCACTCCAAAATTTCGCGTTTTTGGGAGCTTCGTGTCCCTTGCTTGGAAATACGCGATTCTCGTGCGACATGCAACGTGTTGCATAGGTCGGAACAGCGTGTTCCATGAGCCAACGCGGCACGTTGCTCCGAGCCTCGCGACGTGTTGTTCCGTCGGTCGTGAAATAATGTGTAAAGAAAAGCTCACTACCGTAGCCGCTCGTCCATCTTGCTGCAGAGACTCCGGCTATGGTATCACGCGATAGTGGGCGCGTGCCTCGGCTCGGGACACCAGGTTGAAGTGCCACCACTCCGAGCGCAAGGGCGTGAATCCGGCCTGTTTCATTACCTTGCGAAGCAGCTGCCGGTTGGCCAGCGCCTGCATGCTGATGATGCCTCGCCGTACCAGTGCAGCCTCGTTGTCGATGTGCGCCTCGGGCCCCAGATGGTCCACGACGGTGCCCATGTCGAGCGTGTCGCCTGTGGCAGCCTCGCAGAGCGTGATGTCCACCGCCAGGCCATAGTTGTGCAGTCCGCCGCCGTTGCGCGGGTTACTCACATAGTTTTGCTGTGCTGTCCCCTTGACGGTGTCCCACATCTTCTGCTGTATGTGCATGGGGCGTGCCGCATCATAGACCTTCAGCGACAGTTCGGGACGCTGGGCGCGCAGCAATTGTTGGGCTCGCAGCAACGCCCGTGCTGCCTTGGGGTGCAGGTAGGCCTCGCGAAGGTCGGCGTAGAGGATGCGGCCAGTGAAGTTGTCGGGCCGGCTGTACATCAGGCTTACGTGGATGGACGTGTCCTGTTGCTGGATGTCCACGAAGCCCAGTCGTGCTATCTTCTGAGCCGTGGGGCTGGGCTGTGCACCCGCTGTCAGGCTCAGGCACAGTGCTGTGAAGAGGAATATGTGTCGCATTGCAGGATTCTTTTCTGCAAAGGTACTTTTTTCCCGCGACCTGCGAAAGTTTTCGCTCCTGAATCTTGCCTGTTCCGAAATTCTTCCTACCTTTACACCCCGTAATCTCTCATTCTGTCTCTATGCGACGCATCCTGTCCCTCCTCCTGGCTTTGTTCCCTGTCCGTGCTGCATGTCAGCCCCTGTTCCCCTGTGCCGAGCGGCTCCAGTCGCCCTATGGCGTCTGTACCCACATCACACGTCCCGGTTGGGACTACGAAATCCGCGACCGCGAGCTGCAACTCCTGGCCGAGACGGGCATACGCTGGGTGAGGTCCGACCTCGACTTTCACCGTTTCTTCACCTCGCCCACGGCCACCGACCCTGCCGTGTTCAGCCGTGTGCTGGACAGCACCGAGGGCCACGGCGAGCATCTGCTGGGTATCCTCACTTGGCAGGGCAGCTACCCCTGGGACGACGCGCGCTACGGCTGGCGGGTGGCCGAGCTGGCACGCACGTTCGACCGTCGCATCACCCACTGGGAAGTGCTGAACGAGGTGAATCTCTTCCGCGGTGTTGACAGCCTTTGCCCGCGCTATGTCTCCACCCTGCGCCTGGCCTACGAGACACTGAAGCGCGTCAATCCCTCGAACGTGGTGCTCTCCAGCGGGTTCGGAGAGTTGCCCGAACCCTTCATCAGCGACTTCTCCTCGCTTGGCGGCTGGCGATACTGCGACGTGTTCAACTTTCATTCCTACTTTACTCCCGAGGGGCTCATTCCCTGTTTCGAGCGGCTGCATGGGTATATGCAGCGCGACGGATGGAAGCGTCCTGTGTGGGTGACCGAGTGCGGCATGCACACGGCGCGCGACCGCACCTCGTCTGCCGACTTCTTCACCAGCCTCCTGCCCGCTGCTCTGGCTCGGCTGGGTATCCGGGAACGGAAAGTCTGCGTGGGCGTGCTGCGCAATCCCGCCACGGGCTACAGCGCGCTCTACGACGACGAGGCTTCGCTCCTGCTGGCCCCTTACTGCCGTCGCGTACGCTACATCGACTTTGCTGCACTCGAGACGCTTGATGTGCGGCGAACTCCAGTGCTCGTGGCCACGCGCGACGAATACTTCCCCCGGCGCTGCCAGCCTGCACTGGTGGACTACGTGCGCCGCGGCGGCACCATCGTCCTGGCGGGCGGCATGCCATTCTATTACGATGCCAACACGCCTGAGGGCACTTACTTTGACCGCCGCGAACGTGGCACCCGTGACTATGCCGCCCTGCACATGGCAGCTGCCAACCGATGGTCGTCGCCCGAGCTGCAGGAACGTCTGCCCGAAGTGCCCACCCACTGGGGTGCCACCGGCCTGGTGGCATCGGACTATGCATGGCAGTTTGGCGAGCAGTCTCCAGCCCGCTATCTGGACGACAGCGCCTTGCATCCCGGCGATTCGCTGCTCCCCCTCGTCACCGCCGGCTCCGAGAACTTCCGCCTGCCCGTGGCGGGCATTTATCGGTTGAACAGCGACCTGCATGGCAACATCATTTTCCAGACGCGCATGTATGCTATGCCCATCCCCGACCGCGAGGCTGAGCAGGCCCGCCGCGTAGGGCGTCTGTTGCTGATCTCGCTGGCCTATGGCGTGGAGCGTGTGTTCTGGTACAACCTGCGCAGCCGCGAGAAGGATCCCCATTATAGTGAAGATTGTTTCGGGCTGATCCACAGCGATTTCAGTGAGAAACCATCGATGCAGGCCTATCGCACCCTCGTGCGCCTCTGTCCCGAGGGCAGCTCGCGTCCCACCCTCGATCGTCGGGACGACCTCTTCCATGCCGAGTGGCAGCGGTCCGACGGCCGCCGAGTCCATGCCCTATGGAGTTCGGTGGGGAAGCGGCAGGTGAGAGTGCGCATGGGGGACGGCGCCTGCCTCTGGGACCACCTGGGCAATCCGCTGCGGCGGCGTGGCGGCCGGCTCACGGTGGGCTGCGGAATTACCTATGTCGAGGGCGAACTGAGCCTGCCGTAATGCACGGCGATAGTCAAATCGTCAGCTTTCAGCATGAAAAACCCCACGTTGAGGCGATTTTCTCGGTGTGGCATTTCGTAGATTCGTGACTTTTTCTTACTTTTGTCGTGCAAAAGGGTAATTTATATGAAACATCAGACAATCGACATGCTCAGGCTCTTCCTTTCGCTCTGTGCTGTAATGTGTGGCCTGCTCCCACTCATGGCGCAGCAAAAGTCGCTCCACCAGCTGCAGCAGGACTTTGTGGACTGCCGCTTCGGGATGTTCATTCATTTCAATATGCCTACGTTTTGCAATCAGGACTGGCCCGACCCGGAGACTCCCGTCGAGCGCTTTGCACCCACACGGCTCGACTGCCGGCAGTGGGCTCAGGCAGCCAAGAGCGCACGGATGGCCTACGGATGCCTGACCACCAAGCACCACAGTGGATTCTGCATCTGGGACACGAAGACCACCGACTATAACGTGATGAACAGCCCACTGAAGCGCGATGTGGTACGGGAATATGCCGATGCCTTCCGCCAGGCTGGCCTGGACGTTTACTTCTATTACAGCATTCTGGACACACATCATGGCCTCCGCCCCCATCAGATTACCCCGAAGCACATCGAGATGGTAAAGGCACAGCTCACTGAGCTGCTGTCCAACTATGGCGAGATCAAAGCGCTGATTATCGACGGATGGGATGCGCCCTGGAGCCGTATTTCGTATGACGATGTCCCCTTCGAAGACATCTACCGCCTGGTGAAGACGCTTCAGCCGGACTGCCTCGTGATGGATCTGAATGCGGCCAAATACCCGCGCGAGGCCCTCTTCTACACCGACATCAAGAGCTACGAACAGGGTGCCGGGCAGAAGATAAGCACCAGCGAGAACCGTCTGCCCGCACTGGCCTGCCTGCCCCTGCAGAGCAGCTGGTTCTGGAAAACCAGTTTCCCCACCGACCAGCTCAAGTCGCCGGAGACCCTGGTACGTGAGATGATCGAGCCATACGGCGATGCCCATTGCACCTTCATCCTCAACGTGGCGCCCAACCGCGAGGGCCTCATGGACCAGAACGCGCTTGATGCGCTCAAGGAGATAGGCCGCCTGTGGACACGCACTGGGCATGTCGCCGACGTGCCCGAAGCCGAGGCGCCCATCGTGAGCACCAATCTGGCCAAGAACCGTCCGTCTCGCGGCTCATGGAGCGACGATTATGCCATCTACGACTTTGCCAACGACGACGACTTCAACACGTGCTGGAATGCCAATCGCGAGGTAGAGACCCCCTGGTGGAGCGTACAGCTGGGCCACGAGATGCCCCTCAACATGGTGGTCATCACCGACCGCAATGCCGACCGCCTGCAGCGCTATCGCATCGAGGTGGAGCATGGCGGCCGCTGGGTCACCGTCTTCGAGGGAGCGGCTCCCACGTCGGAGCGCGTCAAGATACACCGTTTCCCCACCACCTTCGGCAGTCAGGTGCGCCTCACTGTGCTGGAGTGTAAGGGGACGGCGAGCATTGCCGAGGTGGGCGTTTACTGCGAACCCCGTTAGTCCGGCCTCTTGGCACTCTCAGGAAATACTATTAACCACTCAAATACGACAGAAAAATGAAACATCTGAAAAGAGTAATGCAGCGTGCAGGCCTGCTGACGTTGGCTGTGGCTGCGCTGGCTTCGTGCAAGAACGACAAACTCACCGTCACGGGCAACCTGACGAACACGGGCGACACCCTGCTTGTCTTTAAGGCCGACGAGGCTCCCGATACCATTACCGTGAAGGAGGGTAAGTTCACCTATCAGACCAAGGTGGATAAGGTGCAGACGCTTTACATCGTGCGTCCCGAGACGGCAGCCATCGTCCTGCTGGCCGTCCCCGGTGAGAAGGCAGAGGTGAGCGGTGACATGATGGGCGACTATACCATCACCGGATCCAAGTTCTTCAAGGACTTCGATGCCCAGCAGAAGATGCTGAAGGATGCCACTCAGGACAATGTGGTGGAACTCATCATGAACCACGTCAAAGAGAACCCCAACAGCGAAGCGGCCCTCTCGCTCATCTCCATCGTGGGCTATGTGGCTCCCGACAGCCTGGATTCCTTCCTATCCCTGCTCTCCGATAAGGTGAAGAACGGACGCATGAAGCCGTACTTAGAAGAGCAGATTGCCTCCGTGAAGGCACAGGCCGAGAGTGAGTCGCAGGCACAGGCTTTGCAGGCAGAAGGCCGCGAGGTGCCTGACTTCACACTCAACGACCTCCAGGGCAATGCCCTCTCGCTCTCCTCGCTCAGGGGCAAGTATGTTATCCTGGACTTCTGGGGCTCGTGGTGCGGATGGTGCATCAAGGGCTTCCCCGAGATGAAGGAGTACTATAATAAATATAAGGGCAAGTTCGAGATACTGGGCATCGACTGCAGTGACTCGGATGAGGCCTGGCGCGGTGCTGTCAAGGAGCACGATCTCCCTTGGCTGCATGTTTACAATCCCGAGGACAGCGACCTGCTTGCTCAGTACGGCATCCAGGGATTCCCCACGAAGATTATCCTCGACCCGGAGGGTAAGATCGTGAAGACAATCGTGGGCGAGGACCCCGCCTTCTATACCCTGCTCGACGAACTATTTGGCAAATAACCCATAAAAAACCATTAACTCATTAAACCCATAAAACTATGTTAGACAGAAGAGATTTTCTCAAGAGCGCCGGCCTCCTTACGCTGGGCGCAACGATGATGCCCGAAGTGGCAATGGCAAAGAAATCTAAGAAGGCAAAGCCCGGCAAGAAGCAGATAGGCTTCCAGGCCTATTCGCTCGGTCCGGAGCTGGCTGGCGACAATACCGCAGCGGGACTGAAGCGCCTGCACGATATGGGCTACACCTATGTGGAACTGGCCGGATTCGAAGGCCACTCGGCCAGCGAGCTCCAGAAGATGGCTGCTGATGCCGGCATCAAGGTTGTCAGCACTCACCTCAACCCCAATACCAACGGCGAGAAATACTCGAGCTCGAACAAACAGATGATCGTCGACTTCTGGAAGAAGCAGATTGACGAGCACGCTCCGTTCGGAATGCAGTATATCGTGCAGCCTGGTCTGCCGCGCATCGACACCATCGACGACGCCAAGCGGGTGGCCGATGTATTCAACGCTGCAGGCGAGGTGGCCAAGAAGGCCGGCCTGAAGTGGGGCTATCATAACCACAACCGCGAGTTCAACAAAGTGAAGGGCGAGGGTAGTCCCGACCGTTTCATCGAGGAAATCTTCATTACGGAGACCGACCCGTCGCTGGTGGCCATCGAGCTGGATGTCTATTGGACCGTGATGGGACAGCAGGATCCCGTGGAGTGGATCAACCGTTACAAGGACCGCATCCAGCTGCTGCACGTCAAGGACCGTCTCGTCCTGGGCCAGTCAGGAATGATGAACTTCGAGCAGATATTCAAGAACTTCAATGCCAATGGGCATAATACGTTCTTCGTGGAGATTGAGGATACGCGCAGCGGCAAGCAGATGCAGCGCATGGAGGAGAGTGCCAACTATCTGCTGGCAGCCGACTTCGTGAAGTAACTGTCTCCTTTGTATTTCAGAAAGAGAATGGGGTGGAGAGGCTCGCAGCCTCTCCACCCCATTCTCTTTGTCTTGTCCGTATGGCTACCCGAGTCAATGCTTCAGCATCTTGCGCCCGTTCTGGATGTAAACCATCGCGTGGGGGGCGGTCGTGAGCTGCATTCCTGCGAGGTTCCACATCCGGGGCTGCGGAGCGGGACGAAGGGGCACCGTGATGTTGGCTATGCCGTCGGGCAGCTCCTTCACCCATGCCAGGATGTCGCGTGACATGTTGCCCTGTACGCGAAGCCAACCGCCCATTACCGTTCCGGCAGTGAAGGGATTCTGGCTCGAAAAGTCGTTGTAGAAGAGTACGCGCCCGTCGGATCGTGTCACTCGGACGTCATCGAAGCGTGCCGTCTCCTCTGAGCTGTATGTGTCGTCGTGTGCCTGTCGGAACCCGAACTTCCCATAGGTGAAGTCGCCGGAACGCTCGTCCACCAGAATATTGTTAATGTATGTCTTGACGTACTGCTCTTTTTCAATCTCAAGGCGGACGTCGAAGGCTCGGTTGCGCTGAATGCGAACATCGCCCAGCAGGTTCACCTCGTCAAGCACCGAAGCGCCTCCGCCAGCCCAGCGGTGTGGGCGCAGTTTGGGAGTGGCGGGTTGTGAAACATTGAACTGCCACATATAGTAGTTCCGCTCGTCGGATGCTGCGAAGCAGATGCTTCCCGAGAGTTTCTCGATGAGGACGCGTGCCTCGATGGTGTAGGACATGCGTACTTCTTCCTGCTCGGGCTGTCCTCCGTTCTGCTCGATCAACGCATCGTCCACGAGGAACATCGACTGGTTGGGGCGCAGGCTGAGTGTGAGTTGCTGTCGGCCGTCGGCTGTCGTGGTCAGGTTGGCCGCTTGGCATTCGCCCGTGTGGGGGTTCATCAGGCTGGCAGCCTCCATCGGTGTGTCTATGAGTATGGTGTTCTCGGCACTCGAGGCATCGATGTTGCCGAAGTAATAGACACTGTGTCCCTCGATTATCTTATGGATATAGTTGAAGGGGTGCTTGCCGCCCTGGAAGGCTATGTCGGGTGTCTTCCCACCCTGTGACAGGGCCTCGCGCAGTGTCTCGGCCGTGGGCTTCTCTACGAAGATTACTCGTCCTGCTCCCTCGGCGCCCTCCTGCATGCGAGCCATGATAGCCTGTACCTCGTCGTTCCCCTCGGGGTCGGCCGATTCTGAGGGCTTCTGGGTGGTGAAGATAATATCTACCCCGGCGGCCCATGCCTGTTCGATTTTCTTCATGTTGGTCGTCGAGATGGTCTTCACGCCGGGGAGAATCAGGGTGGAGAAGCGTTCGCTGTTCACCTCGTTTTCCATCAGCAGCCGTCCCTCTGCCACGCGGCATCGGTCGTCGATCACCTCGGGATGCAGGTAGGTGAAGTCCACTCCCAGTTCGTCTGTCAGCAGACGCGACACTTCGGGATAGTCCGTTCCCGGCACGTCCACGCCACCCTCGTAGTAACCCTTTGCTCCGTCCAGATGGTGTCCTGCATATTGCGTCTGGATGGGGTAGAGCATGGCTACGTCGGCCACATGCTGTCCCGGGCGAGCCAGCAGATAGTTCAGGCGGGAGAGGAAGCGGTTGAAGCGTGGCAGGTTCTTGTTGTAAAGCGCGTTGCGCCACGAGAGCTCGGGCAGGAAGGTGACGTTTGCGTCGTTGTACCACACGGCGTGAGGTATCAGATGGTTGATGCCTTTGGTGTATTGCTCGATGGCCACCTGGTACAGGGTCTCCATCGGTATGTTGCCCATTGCCCCGTAGGTCTCGGACATGACGTATGCCTTGTCCCAGTTGTTGGCCGACGAGGATACCACCTTGTAGAAGTTCTCTGTGGGCCGTCCGCCGCCTATCTTGTCGATGCCTGGCATGCTCAGGTACTTGCCCACCTTCATTAGGTCGCCAGCCACACTGGTCGGGTTCGGGATTTCCTCTTGGTCCTGATGTCCGGTGGCCAGGATGTTGTGCTCGTCTGCCCACGTGCTGATGGTGCCCATGAAACCGCGTGCATACAGTTCAGACCGCATGGCGAAGAGCATGTTGCGAGCGGCTGCGGTGGTGGGGCCAATGTCGTACCAGAGGGCGGGGTAGAGCGTCTCGGGCGAGAAACCATACTGTGCCTCGAACTTTGCGTTGAAGTCGCCTGTCCACATGCGGCCTTGTGCACGATACATCGTGGGCTCGTCGAAGAAGGTCGATATCACGGTCTGCCCGAAGGCATCGGGGAAATGCTTGTAGTATGCCCCGTGCGTGTCCTGAATGAAGAGGCTGACGGCCTCGGAGGAGAGGTAGTCCACGTTAGGGTCTCCGTCCGTCACACACTGGAAGAGCATCACCTGCCAGCGGCCTTCGGGAGCCGTCCATGTGAGTTGGTTCGCCTCGTTGAGATGCTCGCGTAGGTTGATTATTTCATTCGTCGTCCTGTTCCACGCCACCAGGCTCATTACCTGTCCCTTCACCGTGAGCTTGCGTGATATGGCGGTCTCTCCCGTGACGGTGAACTCCGACTTGTCCAGTCGTTTAACCGTAGCCTCGGGGTGATTGTTCTTGAATGTCGTTACGCCCGAACCATTGATGGCGCCCATGCTCCCGCTGGGGAAGCCATACTCATCGTACACCGACATGAAGGCTCCCAGCGAACGGGCCTTCTCGATGGCACGGCCATAGAGCGTAAAGTATTCGGGCGACAGGTAGCCGGGGCGGAAACCTTCGCCGAAGGGCAGGATGGCACATCCGCCGTAGTAGTCTGTAGTGACCATGTGTTCCAGCTGTGTCTCCAGCTGGTTTCCTTCAACCGTCGTGTTGTTCCAGAACCACAGGGGGATGGGGCGCCACTTCATGCCGGGCAGGCTGAAGTCCATCGTCGTGTAAGTGGCTTCTGCGCGGCTGCAGAGTGGCAAGTGCAGCATTGTGGCCATCATGATGCCGATAAACATTCCTTTTTTCATCGTTGTGTTCTTTTTTGTGAATACATTGTCATTTCAGGCATTTATGCCTCGTTCTCAGTGGCAAAGTTCGATGTTTCGCCCGATATGTCGCCTACAATAAGTGACATAATAATGTAGTTTTTTGGCATGCAGGGCAAAATATACAATAAGAAATGTTTCCGTATTTCAATAAATAATATTACATTTGCGGAGAAAAACT
>Ga0310695_10014255_pt1 | contig 10766 bp, 9 predicted proteins | sample RumenRJG_04DNA_FD_203882 | JGI IMG/M metagenome (GOLD analysis project Ga0310695, IMG submission 203882) | Bovine rumen microbial communities from Lethbridge, Alberta, Canada - RJG_04 (v2) (version 2) | ecosystem: Host-associated > Mammals > Digestive system > Stomach > Rumen | place: Canada... | reverse complement strand
CGAAAACGGAATTAGCCCCCTTTCGCTACAGCAAAAAACGTTGTCTCAAGCCTCTAAATGAAGAAAATGACACCTCTTAACATTTATTATATGTCTTACTCTTGTTTATGTCTTAGAAATCGGAAATACTCAAATAAATTTGGTATTTCGCTCACTTATTCGTACCTTTGCAGCGTTTTTTCGAGTAAACAGTTTTATGAGAGACAGAATTACAGGAGCGAAAGCGCTGATGAGGGCGTTGCAGGCTGAGGGCGTGAAGACGATCTTCGGCTACCCCGGCGGCACCATCATGCCCGTCTACGACGCGCTGTTCGACTACACACGAGGTGAGAAGAAATGTTTTGACCACATACTGGTGCGTCACGAACAGGCTGCCACCCATGCCGCCGAGGGCTATGCCCGCGTGAGTGGCAAGGTGGGCGTGGCGTTAGTGACCAGCGGCCCTGGCGTGACGAATACCCTGACGGGCATTGCCGACGCGATGCTCGACTCGACGCCCATTGTCGTGATTGCCGGACAGGTGCCCATCACGGCATTAGGTACCGACGCGTTCCAGGAGGTTGACCTCGTGGGCGTGTCGCAGCCTATCTCGAAGTGGTCGTACCAGATACGCCGTGCCGAGGACGTGGCGTGGGCTGTCAGCCGCGCTTTCTATATCGCCCGGACGGGTCGCCCAGGCCCCGTGGTGCTCGACTTTGCGAAGAACGCACAGACGGAGGAGATTGACTGGGAGCCCCGGAAGGTGGACTTCGTGCGCTCGTACGTACCTTATCCGAAGCTGGACGAGGAGGCCGTACGTCAGGCTGCCGAGCTGATCAACAACGCCAAACGACCGCTGGCACTGGTAGGGCAGGGGGTAGAGTTGGGTAACGCCCAGGAGGAGCTGAAGGCGTTCTTGGAGAAGGCCGACATCCCTGCCGGACGTACGATGTTAGGACTCTCGGCACTGCCGTCGAACCATCCGCTGAACGTCGGTATGCTTGGCATGCACGGCAACTACGCCGTGAACCTGAAGGAGCAGGAGTGTGACGTGCTCATCGCCATCGGTATGCGCTTCAGCGACCGCGTGACGGGTAACACGAAGACCTACGCCAAGCAGGCGAAGATCATACACCTGGATATTGACCGCTCGGAGATTGACAAATGCGTGAAGACCGACGTGGCCGTGGTGGCCGACTGTAAGGAGTCGCTGCCCGCACTGACGGCCCTGCTCAACAGCAACGACCACGCGGAATGGCGCGAGTCGTTCAAGGAGCTCGACGAGAAGGAACGGACGAAAGTGATTGAACCGGCCATCCATCCGAAGGAGGGACCGCTGCTGATGGGCGAGGTGGTGAACGCCGTGGCCGAGCAGGCAGAGGACGACGCTGTGCTGGTGACGGATGTCGGTCAGAACCAGCTGTTTGCTACCCGCTACTTCAAGTATCACCATAAGCGCAGCCTCTGCACCAGCGGCGGCTTGGGAACGATGGGCTACGGTATGCCGGCAGCCATCGGTGCCACCTTCGCTGCAAAGAGGATAGAGGAGAGAGGAGAGAGGAGAGATCGTCAGGTGTGCTGCTTCATGGGCGACGGCGGTTTCCAGATGTGCATCGAGGAATTAGGCACCATCATGGAGCAGAAGGCACCGGTGAAAATGATCCTGATGAACAACCACTACTTGGGCAACGTGCGCCAGTGGCAGGATATGTTCTGGATGCGCCGCAAGTCGTTCACGAAGATGCTGAATCCTCGCTACGAGCTGATAGCACAGGGCTATGGCATTCCCTATCAGGCCGTTACCGACCGCAAGGACTTGGCAGCCGCCGTGGAGCGGATGCTGACGACGGACGGCCCCTTCATCCTGGAGTGTGCCATCAAGGAGGACGACGACGTGCTGCCAATGACGCCGCCGGGCATGAATGTCGATGATATGATGCTGGAGATTTAAGTGAAGAGTGAAGAGTGAAGAGTGAAGAATTTGCTACCGCTTAGATATGGAGAAGAATAAATTGTATACGTTGCTGGTCTACTCAGAGAACGTGGCCGGTATACTGAACCAGATTACTGCTGTGTTTACACGGCGGCAGGTGAACATTGAGAGCCTGAACGTGTCGGCCTCCAGTATTCCCGGTGTGCATAAGTACACCATCACCGCCTGGAGCGATGAGGATCAGATTATCAAGATTACGCGCCAGATAGAGAAGAAGATAGACGTGGTGAAGGCCAACTACTTCACTGATGACCAGCTGTTCATCCGCGAGACGGGACTGTATAAGCTGTCGACGGAGAAGGTGATGGCGAATGCCGAGATCTCGCGCACCATCAGGCGCTTCGGTGCCAGCATCATCGAGGTGAACCCCACGTACGTCATTGTCATGATGTATGGCGTGACGGAGCAGATCATCGAACTCTACCGCGCCCTCGACGCATTCGACTGCGTATTCCAGTACACTCGCTCTGGCCGTATCGCCGTCACACGTGGCAAGCAGGAGCAGGTAAGCGCGTTTTTAGAGGAAAGGGAGCGGCATCATGGATAAAGTAGGACGCTATGAGTTTATGGCCGAGCCGTTCCACTGCGACTTCTCAGGCCGACTGTTCATGGGGCACTTGGGCAACCACATGCTCAATGCCGCCGACTTCCACTCCACCGACCGGGGCTTCGGCATGAAGCGGCTGATGGAGATTAACCGATCGTGGGTGCTCTCGCGACTGGCCATTGAGATGGACAAGATGCCGCTGCAGTACACCCGTTTTAACGTTGAGACATGGGTGGAGTCGGCCATGCGTTACTTTACCTCGCGTAACTTTGCTGTCGTCGGCAACGACGGAAAGGCCTACGGCTATGGGCGCAGTATCTGGGCGATGATCGACACCGGAACGCGCCAGCCGACAGACATCTTCTCTATAGACGACGGCGCTATCAAAGACTGGATTATTGCTGACAAGCCGTGTCCCATCGATAAGGGCGGGCGTGTCAAGATGAGCGACGATGCCGAGCTGGTGCGTACGATAGAAACGTATTATAATGACGTAGACATTAACGGCCATATCAATTCGGTGAAATACATTGAGCATGTGCTCGACCTATGGTCGCTCGACTGGTATCGCGACCACCAAATACGCCGCTTCGAAATTGCCTACGTGGCCGAGGCCCACGCTGGCGACCAACTGAGCTTCTACCGCGAGACAGTAGGGGAGAACGAGTTCTGTGTACGCATCGTCCGCACCGACGGCACTGAGTGCTGCCGAAGTAAGGTCGTCTTCCGATAAAAGTCCTCTGCTAAAGCAGTTCCTTAGGCATCAACTGTTGGGCACGCTCGAAGTCTTCGGGCGTGTCTAATTCGTATGAGAAGTAGTTGGTGGTGTCGACCACACGGAAGGTGTGGCCCTGGGGAATGAGCCGTTCGAAGGCGCGCTCGTAGAAGATGTCAATAAGGCCCTCGTTGAGAATCATCTGGTCGAGCTCGCGGTAGAGGGCGTCGCTGTAGTCGGCAGTTATGCGCTCAATGCCTACAGACTCGCCCATAGCGTCGGCGGGATTGCAGGTCTTGCTGATTTCGGTGATGTTCTGATTGGCATCGACCACCACCTTCATCTCCTCGTCGCCCAGCTCATGACGGTTGACGGCCAATGCCGACTGGGGCTCGCGGCCTATGCGCACGACGGCGGCGGGGTCGCAGAGTATGTCGCTATCCATCAGCAGGAAGTCGCGGCCACGGACCACCTGACCCGCCATCCACAGCGAGTAGATGTTGTTGTTATGCTCGTAGTCGACGTTGTCGAGGAAGTGGAAGGTCAGGGTGGGGAAGTGCTGGGTGAGGAAGTCGCGGATCATCACGGCACGATAGCCCGTGACGACGACGAACTCGGCAACGCCGGCCTGCAGCATCGCCTCGACGGTGCGCTCCAAGAGCGTACGTTCGCCCACCTTCAGCAGGCACTTGGGCTTCGTGTCGGTCAGAGGGCGCAGGCGCTTAGCCATACCAGCAGCTAAGATGACGCCCGTCAGCTGTGCGGGCGTATGGGGATATGTGTTGTTATTCATATATCTTTACGTCGTGAATTTGATAGTTGTCGTTCATCGTTTCGAGTATTTCCTCCTCAGTAGACAGGTTGAAGTCGCCGGCGATGGTGTTCTTCAGGGCGGCGGCAGCCAACGAGTAGTCGAGAATCAGCTGGTCGTCGTCAGGATAGCGGCGTAGGGCGTGTAGGAAACCAGCCGAGAAGGCGTCGCCCACACCCATGGGGTCGACCACCTGAGGAATGTCGACAATAGGGGCGTTGAGCATACGTCCCTCCGTCCAGAGCAGGGCGGTGAGGAAGTGGTGGCTCGAACTGACCTCGTTGCGCATACCGATCATCATCTTACGGCAACGAGGGAAGCGCTGATGCAGGTCTTCGTACCAACGGCGGTAGGCGTCGAGGTTCATGTCGTAGTCTGACGAATCGGGCAGGAAGGGAATCTTCGGATGACCGGTAATAAACTCATACTCAATGACATCGCCAAACATCACGTCGGCATGTTCGGCCATGCGGTTCAGCGTCTCGACAGGAGTAGCACCCTCGTAGCGCCACAGGTTCTTGCGGTAGTTCAGGTCGATGGAGATGGTCAGCCCCATCTGCTCGGCCACGTCGATAGCCTCGAACGTAGCGTCAGCGGCAGGCTGCGTGATGGCGGCCGTGATGCCCGAGACATGGAGCACCTGGGCATCCTTCAGCGCCGTGCGCCAGTCGATCATGCCAGGCTCCAGATAGTAGTAGGCCGAATTGGCACGGTCGTAGCCGACGCTGGCGTTGCGCAGGCTGGCGGCCTCCTCGAAGTAGTAGACGCCGATGCGGTCGCCACCGTAGATGATATAGTCGGTCCCCACGCCTAACTCGCGCAGCTTCATAGCGCCGGCACGCCCCATCTGCGACGACGGCAGACGGGTGACGTACTCCACGTCGTCGCCCTGCATGGCTAAAGACACAGCTACATTGGCTTCGCTGCCACCATAGTTGCCGCAGAACATACGGCCCTGCGACAGTCGTTTCTTATCCTCCTTTGAAAAGCGAAGCATGAGTTCGCCAAAAGTTACAATCTTATTTCCCATTGATTAATCATTTGTGTGTGTTGGGCTGCAAAGTTACGAAAAAACTCCGAAATCCCACTACCTGACGACGATTTTCTTACCATCGACGATATAAAGTCCCCGACCAACCTTCGTCACACGCTGACCAGAAAGGTTGTAGACCGTCGTATTGGTGGGTGCTGCAAAAGGGACGATGATGCCGGTGGCGGTGAAGAGCGTAGCCCCCACGTTCTCGGAAACGACAGAAGGAATGGCCTGAACGTCGGCAACGGTGTAGTCGTAAGGCACGGTGACGGTAGTGCCGAAGGACGAAGGGGTGCTGCCCGAGGCAAAGTAGTTGTTAGTCCGCCACGTGACGGCTTTGGCGCCCGACTGTCCGTAGCTCTTGCTGGCACTGATGGCGAAGTAGTTGCCCTCGATGAGGAACTCCGAGTTCTTGCGCGGGTTGATGCAGTTGCTGCCCGTGGTGGTGGTGAAGTAGTTGTTGAGCATGTGAATCTTACCCACGCGGGCCATCGGCATACGGGCGCGGCAGTTCTTGCCCCAATGACAGAAGGCGAAGGTGGTGTTGAGATAGCCCGTCGTCTCGCTGTCGCTGCTGCCTATGAGATTGGTGTTCTGGTGCATATACGAACGATCGGTATAACTGAAGGAGCACCAGCTGACGGTGTTGAAATCTGACTTCTGCGTGATGTCAAAGTTGCCGTCCATACCGTCGGTGAAGTCGCAATGGTCGACCCAGCAGTTCTTGGTCTCGGTGAACGAGAGAAGGTCGCTGCCACCAACGTCGATAGAGCCTGGACCGACGAACTTCAGGTTGCGGATAATGATGTTCTGGCATTTCGAAAGGCTCAGGACGCCCGAGTTGCGGTAGGCCTCGTTCCTGTCGCCCGTCATCTCGATGATGATGCGGCGGGTGTTGTATTCGGCCTCTTCCTTCACTGTACTGCCGTTGGGCAGCGTGCCGCCACCGCCGCTGGTGCTCATCGAAGGCACGCCGGCGGCATTGAGAGCGTCGATAATATCCTGAGTGGCATACCATGTCGTACACAGACGAGCACCGTTGATGCCTATCAGGGTCTTGTTCTTATAGCTTGACAGACCGATCTTGCTCGAGACGAGGAAGTCGCCCTGAGAGCCGTCGAAGATGATGACGCTGTAGTTCTTGATGGCATTGGCAATGGCACTCTTCATGTCCTTTCCTGTCGAGGTCAACGTGGTGACCTTGTCGGCACTCACGCCTGTGACGGGATAGGTATAGCAGCCGCCGCCAGTGACATCGTAGGTCGAGGCTGCATTGGTGCGTGAGGAACGGGTGCAGAAGCCGAAGGGGCGCTGCTGGTCGTAGTCGTTGGCCAGCAAGGCGAGCGACACGAGGAGGAAGGGGATAGTCAGTAATCGTTTCATTTGTAGATTTGTTTTTTAATTAGTTTTTGTAGTGATGGTTTCTTGTGGCCGCTCAACGATGCCCCTGATGGTGATGGGCTGTTTCTGATAGTTCTCCTGAGCGGTGATGGCTACGGTGTCGGCATAGAAGCGCATGTTCAGACGTACGGCACCCATCCAGTCGACAAAGTGCAGCTTGGCCTGCAGACTGTCGCCTTGCCAGGCATAGCAGGCGCCGACGTGGAAAGGCGGTCGGATGGTGCTGAACTGGTTCTGGACGGCATAGCGGGCATTCAGCGGATAGATGCTGACAGCAGACGTGGCCCATTGCTGATAGCCCATCAGCACACGGGCGGTAACGTTGCGGTTGTCGGTAATCATCAGCACGTCGTCGGCATCGAAACGCAAGGCCTTCCACTTGAGCGGGTTCTTGTCGAGACGGATGGTCAGACCCTGATAGTCGCCCATCAGCTGATGGGTTGGCTCACCCATGAGAACGGGCAGTGAGTCGGCGCGTTGCAAGAGCAACCGATAATCGTCGGAAGGCGGCAGGGGCTGGGCGTGCATACCCTTGAACAGCGTCTTCCAGATGTAGCCAAACTGGCGCCCGCCGCCAGCGAGATTACATTGGTTGATGACGATGACAGCATCCTGACGCGGCACGACGACGACGTACTGACCGTAAGCTCCGTCGGCACGGGAGGCCGTAGGATAACCGCAACGCCACATCTGGTAGCAATAGCCGTCGCCGTCCTTGCGGCTGACGTGCTCGCGCATCATAGCGTCGACCCACTCGGCGGGAATGAGCTGCTCACCTCGCCAGCGGCCACGTTGCAGCAGCAGCTGTCCGAACTTGGCCAGCGACTCAGGCTGTATGTAGAGTCCCCAGCCGCCGGTGACAATACCCTCGGGGCTGAGTTCCCAATAGACATCGGTAATGTTCAGCGACTTGAACACGCGCTGACGCAGATAGTCGAGCACGTTCATACCCGTCACCTTCTGGACGATAGCCGACAGCAAGTAAGTGTCGATAGAGTCATACTGGAAGCGCTTGCCCGGGTCGGCATTCATCGGGTGAGCTAAGTAGTCGCGAATCCACTGACGGCTGACATTGCGCATCTGGGTGTCGACGGTAAAGCCCGACCGCATGGTGAGCAGGTCTTCGACGGTGATGCTGGCCAGTCGCCAGCTGACCAGCTTAGGCAGATGTTCCGGGAAGAAGGTTACAAGACGGTCGGTCAGTTGCAGTTTCTTCTCGCCGATGGCAATACCGACGGCAGCAGCCACGAACGTCTTGGAACACGAGAACTGCGTATGTTTGTATTCCGGACGGAAAGGCACTGGGTAAAGCTCGCCAATCACCTTGCCGCTACGCATGACGATGACGCCGTGAATCTCGGCCTGAGGCAATGCCAGTAGTGAATCGAAAAAGGCGCTGACCTGTGCCGAGCGCAGACCGACAGCCTCGGGCGACGTGCGCGGCAAGTCGTTGATTTGGGCTTGCGCAGACAGGCTACCGACCACAGAAAGGATAGTAAGTATGATTTGTTTCATAGAAAGAACACTTGCGGACTCCCGGTAAGGAGCCCGCAAGCATGTTAGTTGTTGACAGAACCGCCGACAATGTCGAGCAGTTCGTTGGTGATGGCCTGCTGTCGGCTCTTGTTGTACTGGAGGTTCAACTGGCGCAACAGCTCGTCGGCATTGTCCGTCGCCGTCTGCATAGCCACCATACGGGCGGCATGCTCAGAGGCCACACTATCGAGCAGAGCTGTGTAAAGCGACAAGTGAGCCAACTTCGGAAGGAGCTGCGACAGAACAGTGTCCATATCGGGCTCGACGATGAAGTTGTCGTTCAGCGGCGGCACCTCCTTGCCCTCGGCGTTCACCTTCGGCTTCTTCTTGCGGTTCTTTTTCAGATACTCCTGGCTCTCCTTCGTAGCGGCAATCGACGTGAGGTCGCGCTCATGATCGCGTTCCAACTCCTCTTCAACGTCGATGGGCAGGAAGGTCTTACGGGTCAGCACCTGCGAACCGGCCGACTTAAAGTGATGGTAGACGAGTTCCACCTTATCTACCTGGCCTTCAGCAAATTTCTTGCCCAACTCCATAGCTATGTCAATGCACTGGCGCACGTTGGGCTTGTCGGCCAAAGCCGAAAACTCGCCTTGTACGTCGTAGCCCAGCTTCTGAGCCTTCTCATAGACCTTGCGGCCAATGGGATAGATCTCGACGCCGGTAATGCCCTGCCTATAATAGTCGGCCACGATGTGCTGCATCATCTTGATGACGTTGGCATTAAAGCCTCCGCAGAGCGACGAGTTGCTGGAAAAGACCACCAGAGCCACACGATGAACGGGGCGTGGCTGGTCGTAGATGGTCTGTGCCTCGGCTTCGGCTGCCAGGAACGACTTCAGGATGTGCTCCAGCATCGACTCGTAAGGCAGCATATTCTGGATAGCTACCTGCGCGTGGTGCAACTTCGACGACGCCACCATCTTCATGGCCGACGTAATCTTACGTGTGGAGTTGACTGAGGCTATGCGCCCTTTAATCTCTTTTAAACTTGGCATGTTTTCCTTTTATTGACCATTGACCACTGACCATTGACCATTAATTGGTGCACAGCCAATGTTCAATGGTCAATGTTCAATGGTCAATGAGTTATTTGTAAGTTCCGGCGATATCTGCCATAACGGCTTCAATCTTGGCCGTAGTTTCATCGTCAATCTTTCCGCTGGCGAGAGTTTCAATGACCTCAGGATTGGCAGAACGCAACTTGTCGAGGAACTGGTCCTGGCACTGGCGCACCTTGTCGATAGGCACCTGGCGCATCAAACCATGCACACCGCAATACAAAATAGCAATCTGCTCGCCGACGGGCATCGGGCTGTACTGTGGCTGGATGAGCAATTGGTTGTTCTTACGTCCGCGGTCAAGGGTCATGGCCGTCACAGCGTCCATATCGCTTGAGAACTTCGAGAAGGCCTCGAGCTCACGATACTGTGCCTGGTCAATCTTCAGCGTACCGGCCACCTTCTTCATAGACTTGATCTGTGCCGAGCCACCTACACGGGATACGGAGATACCGACGTTGATGGCGGGACGGAAGCCTTGGTTGAAGAGGTCGCTCTCAAGGAAGATCTGACCGTCGGTGATGGAGATGACGTTCGTCGGAATGTAAGCCGACACGTCGCCAGCCTGGGTCTCGATGATAGGCAGAGCGGTAAGAGAACCGCCGCCTTTCACATGACCTTTCATGCACTCGGGCAGGTCGTTCATGGCTTCGGCCACCTCCTGCTGCTCGTTCATCTTGGCAGCACGCTCCAACAGACGGCTGTGGAGATAGAACACGTCACCAGGATAAGCCTCACGTCCGGAAGGACGACGCAGAATCAGCGATACCTCACGATAGGCCACAGCTTGCTTCGACAAATCGTCATAGACTACCAAGGCTGGCAGACCACGATCGCGGAAGTACTCGCCAATAGCAGCACCGGCAAACGGAGCATAGTACTGCATAGCGGCAGGGTCAGCAGCCGTAGCGGCCACAATAATAGTATATGGCATAGCGCCGTGCTCCTGCAGCGTACTGACGAGGGCAGCAACGGTAGAAGCCTTCTGGCCGATGGCCACATAGATACAATAGACAGGCTTGCCTGCCTCATAGAAACTCTTCTGGTTGATGATGGTATCAACGGCGATGGCGGTCTTACCCGTCTGACGGTCGCCGATGATGAGCTCACGCTGTCCGCGACCGATGGGAATCATCGAGTCGATGGCCTTCAAGCCTGTCTGCAGCGGCTCCTTCACGGGCTGACGATAGATAACGCCGGGAGCCTTGCGGTCGAGCGGCATTTCGAAAGCATTAGCCAAATCGATGTCGCCTTTGCCGTCGATAGCCTGTCCCAGAGGATTAATGACGCGTCCAAGCATGTTGTCGTTGACACGGATGGAGGCGATACGTTTTGTACGCTTCACAACCTGTCCTTCCTTAATACCCGACGTAGGGCCAAGGAGCACGCAGCCCACATTGTCTTCCTCCAAGTTCATCACGATAGCCATCGTGCCGTTCTCAAACTCCAGCAGTTCGTTGGCTTCAGCATTACGAAGACCGTAAATACGGGCCACGCCGTCGCTGACGGTGAGCACGGTGCCCACCTCGTCGAATTTCTCGGCGCTGGAGATTCCCTTCAACTGGTCGAGCAGCACCTGGGATACTTCGCTTGGTTTGATTTTATCTGACATTTGTTTTTACTTTTTAAGTGTGTTAAGAATGTTGTTGAGCTTGGCCTTCACGCTGGCATCCATGCGATACGTGTCGTA
>Ga0310695_10014254_pt1 | contig 10767 bp, 7 predicted proteins | sample RumenRJG_04DNA_FD_203882 | JGI IMG/M metagenome (GOLD analysis project Ga0310695, IMG submission 203882) | Bovine rumen microbial communities from Lethbridge, Alberta, Canada - RJG_04 (v2) (version 2) | ecosystem: Host-associated > Mammals > Digestive system > Stomach > Rumen | place: Canada... | reverse complement strand
CACTCCAAAAGGAGCTCCTCCTTGCTGCCAAAAATCTCATAAAGGGTACGTTTGGAGACCGATAACTCCTGCGCCACATCATCCATCCGCACAGAAAGATTGCCACACCGCAGAACAATCTCCGATGTGGTCTCAATAGCCCTCTCACGAATCTCCTCCCTATTTGACGGATTGATTATCATTATTCGTCCTTTATTTCAGGGCGCAAAGATACAAGAAAACTCCACGCACCGCGCAGAGTTTTCCGACTAAAATACTCTATTTAGCCATTTTTAGCACTTGCCGACAAAAGCGGACCGTCCCGTTTATCTTATTCTGAAAGAAGGTCCTTGAGAAATGCGTCAAGGTCTTCATCCAAGCCTTGCATGAGGCTCTGGCTGAGCAGGGTGTTGTCATCGTCAAAGAGCATGAGCTCGGCCACAGTCTCGCGGTCATCGTCAACCAGGACAAATGAGAATGGTTTCCAGATGGCAAGGTTTTCCAACGGCTGCACCTGGTCAATATCCTTAAGGATACGGCGCAACGCCTTTTCCATTACCTGGTAAAAATCCTCCTCGGGTATCTCAACCAGGTCCGATAGTCTGGTGGTGGCCAGATCGCGGTCATCATCACTTACGGTCACTTCGCCCGTTTCACGTATGGGCATGATATGGATGTCCGTTACAACCGACTGTTCTTTCGGACCACGGAACTCTTTCAAAGCCTCGTTAATGAGTGTCTTGATTTCCTGAAATGATGATTCGCTCAATCTCATAGCTGTATGGTTTTTTGTTGTTTACAGACCTTGGCCGTGGCAGTTCTTGAACTTTTTGCCGCTGCCGCACGGGCAGGGGTCATTACGTCCCGGTGTCTTGTCCACACGGATAGGTTCACGAACCTGTTGACGGGTGTCGCGTCCGGCTGCTGCACGCTGGTTTGGATCTCCCAGATCGCTGCTGCGGTTCTCGGTGTACTGACGGCGCTGCTGACGGTTCTGTACCGGGGCCTCACGTACCTGTTCGGGATCGGGCTCAGGAATCTGGCCGCGCATCAGGATTGATACTGTTTGGTCATTCATCTTGTTGACCATATTGTCAAACAGGGTTACGGACTCCAGCTTGAATATCAGGAGCGGGTCTTTCTGCTCGTAGCTGGCATTCTGGACGGAGTGCTTAAGTTCATCCAGTTCACGAAGGTTCTCTTTCCAGCACTCGTCTATGGTGTGCAGCATGATTGCCTTCTGGAACGATGTAACCACGCTCTTGCCGTCACTGTCATATGCCTCCTTAAGGTTGCACGGAATCTGATATACGCGGCGGCCGTCAGTAATAGGAATCAGTATGTTCTGATAACGGTCACCCTGCTCCTCGAATACCTTCTTTATTACAGGAGTGACTATCTGGGCCATGCGGTCGCACTTACGCTTAAAGTTGTCCATTGCGGCTGCAAAGATGCGGTCCGAAATCTCATCCTGTTTCATCTTTTCAAACTCCTCCTCGGTGAAGGGCAGCTCTATGGCCAGCACGCGGAATGCCTCCATCTGCAGGCTTTCGTAATCGGCGCAGTTCTCAACTGCTCCGGCTGAGCGGTCCCAGATCATATTGGCTATATCCATGCCAATACGCTCTCCAATCAGGGCGTGACGGCGCTTTTCGTATATTACGGTACGCTGCTTGTTCATTACGTCATCGTACTCAAGCAAACGTTTACGTATACCAAAATGGTTCTCCTCAACTTTCTTTTGAGCCTGCTCAATACGCTTGGTAATAAAGCTGTTCTCAATCATCTCATCCTCCTCAAGTCCCAGCTTGTCCATGAGCGGAGCTATACGGTCCGAACCGAACAGACGCATCAGGTTATCCTCAAGCGAGATAAAGAATACCGATGAACCCGGATCTCCCTGACGTCCGGCACGACCACGCAACTGGCGGTCAACACGGCGGCTCTCATGACGCTCGGTACCTACGATAGCCAGACCACCGGCCTCACGAACCTCGGGTGACAGCTTGATATCGGTACCACGACCTGCCATGTTGGTAGCAATGGTTACTATGCTCTTTTGACCTGCTTTGGCTACAATGTCGGCCTCCTTTTGGTGCAGCTTGGCGTTCAGCACGTTATGCTCAATCTTACGCATGGTAAGCATACGGCTAAGCTGCTCGCTTATCTCGACCGATGTTGTACCTACCAGTACCGGACGGCCTTGGCCTACCAGCTTTACTATCTCCTCTATTACGGCCTTGTACTTTTCACGTTTGGTCTTGTATATGCGGTCATTCTGGTCTATACGAGCTATTGGCTTGTTGGTGGGAATTACCACAACATCCAGCTTGTAGATATCCCAGAACTCACCTGCCTCGGTCTCGGCCGTACCGGTCATACCGGCCAGCTTGTGGTACATACGGAAGTAGTTCTGCAAGGTAATTGTGGCGAATGTCTGGGTTGCGGCCTCAATGTTCACACGCTCCTTGGCCTCCACAGCCTGGTGCAGTCCGTCACTCCAGCGGCGTCCCTCCATAACACGGCCTGTCTGCTCATCCACAATCTTTACCTTGCCGTCCTCGGTCACAATGTAATCAACATCGCGCTCAAACATGCAGTAGGCCTTGAGCAGCTGGTTGATTGTATGTATGCGCTCGCTCTTTACGGCGTAGTTGGTAAGCAGCTCGTCTTTCTTGGCAAGACGCTCCTCCTGGCTCAGGTCAGTCTGTGCCTCAAGCTCTGAGAGTTGTGATGCGATATCGGGCAGGATAAAGAACTCCGGGTCCTTGTTGGTGCCGCTAATAAGCTCAACACCCTTATCAGTAAGGTCTACGCTGTTCAGTTTTTCATCAATTACAAAGTACAGTGGCTCAACAGCCTCAGGCATACGCTTGTTCTGCTGTTCCATGTAAATTTCCTCGGTCTTTTGCATGCCGACCTTAATGCCCGGCTCACTAAGGAATTTTATCAGAGCCTTGTTCTTGGGCAGGGCCTTAAAGCTACGGAACAATGACAGGAAGCCTTCGGCTACCTCATCCTGATTCTCGGAATGTACCTTCTTGCGGGCATCGGCCAGATACTGCGTAGCAAGACGCTTCTGAGCCTCAAAGAGCTGCTCCACCTGAGGACGCAACTGCTCAAACTGCTGGTCATCGCCCTTTGGTACGGGACCGGATATAATAAGAGGTGTACGGGCATCGTCAATGAGCACCGAGTCAACCTCATCCACGATTGCATAGTTGTGTCCGCGCTGTACCAGCTCATTGGGATTTCCGGCCATATTGTCACGCAGATAGTCAAAACCGAACTCGTTATTGGTTCCGAACGTGATATCGGCACGGTAGGCGTTACGGCGGGCCTCGGAGTTGGGCTGATGCTTGTCGATGCAGTCAACTGACAGTCCGTGGAACATATAGAGCGGGCCCATCCACTCGGCATCACGCTTGGCCAGGTAATCGTTCACTGTTACCACGTGTACGCCGTTGCCTGTCAGGGCGTTGAGGAATACCGGCAGGGTGGCCACAAGGGTCTTACCTTCACCGGTTGCCATCTCGGCAATCTTACCTTTATGCAGTACCACACCGCCAAACAGCTGTACATCGTAGTGAATCATATTCCACACGGTGTCGTTACCACCGGCAACCCAGTGCTGCTGCCACAGAGCCTTGTCGCCGTCTATGACAACAAAGTCATGTGTTGCTGCCAGGTTACGGTCAAAATCGGTTGCCGTTACCTCCACCTGCTCGTTCTCGGTGAATCGGCGGGCGGTCTCCTTTACTATTGCAAAGACATCGGGCAGGACCTCATCTAGAACCACTTCATAGCGGTCCAGGACCTCCTTTTCCAATTTATCTATCTGGTTGAACAGAGGCTCTCTTTCCTCTAGTTCTGTCTTTTCAACCTTAGCCTTAAGTTCCTCAATACGTTTTTTCTCAGGTATGACAAAATCACGCACCTTCTGCTTGATCTGCTGTGTTGCGGCGCGAAGCTCATCATTTGAAAGTTTTTCATACTTGGGGTAAGCTGCCTTTATCTTCTCCACCCACGGCTGAATCTCCTTGATGTCGCGGGTCTGCTTGTTTCCGAACAGCTTACCAATAAATTCGTTAAATCCCATTATGCGGTTTTTCTATTTGTTACTACTTTGTATTCAATGGCAAAAATCGTGCCGAAATGCAAAAGTAGTTATTTTTCCTTTATTTCAATAGATTGCTTAGCCACAATCTGAGCACTGGGTCACCTATTATTATTCCGGTTTCGGTCTGTTCAATCAGTTCCTTGTCAATCAGAGCCTGTTTAAGCCTTGCAATATTTGACGGGGATCCTAAATTATACTGTTCCCTTACCGATGACTCACCGAACCCTTGACTTATCCCATCAATGACTGCTCTTAAAAAATTAAGTTGATAACTTGTAAGAGACTGTGTCTGTTCAAGGAACGTTCCGGAGTTCTGTGAAACAAGATCATCTACGCCGGCATTAAAAGTGGCTTCAGTTGCGTCACGCTCTGTTAAGAGTAGTATGGAATAAGCAAGTTGCTGAACGTATGATGCCTGATATTCAACAGTCTGGCATATACGTTCAATCATGGAATCGCTTATACTTTTTCCAAATGCATCGAATCGGCTTTTTATGTAGGGAATCCAGGTCTCCAACGGTATAGGTTTAAGATTCAATATTTCTCCAAAACGATAAAACGGATAGCTCTTTTTCTGAAAGAGTTTCATCATCATGTGCATCTTACTACCATAAAGACAATAACTTACACTCTTCTGTCCTTGCCATGCCGTTCTCAGTTTTTTTTGGACATTCAAGGAATCCGGGAACTCCCCTATCTGTTGGAACTCATCAATACATATTATTATGTCACATTTTTTACGCTCAGCTATCGTCTGTGGTAAAGACAGGATTTCCTGTGGAGTATGCGTTTTAGGAGTAATGCCAAGTGAGACAGAATATTCTGCTGTATGGTCAGGATTAACTGATATCTTTGGAGTCAATCTCTCTATAAAGCCTTTTGCAAGTTTCTTCCATTCATCAATCTTAGAGGCGGTCTGTTTGAGCAACTCGCTGGAGAAAACGTTATAAAAGTCGTATTCACTCCTGCATGCAAATATGTCCATCCTTACTATTATCCGTTCCTTTTCATTCGAGAAAGAGGTGGCCACCTTATTCACCAATGATGTTTTTCCCCAGCGCCGGGGAGACATCAGAACGGTGTTAACACCGTATTTTATATTAGCCGATAAGCGCTCAATCTCACTCTCTCTACCTATAAAATGGACATTATCGGCAGGTACTCCAAAAACAAAAGGTTTCTCCATAACAATCTAATTTTCAGCAAAAATATGATATTATTTATAAATACACAAACTTGTGTTACACAATATTGTGTTACACACACTTGTGTTGTAGCAATTGGAGACTATCCCCCTATAAACTCTTTTTATCTTTTAAATCTGACTCTGAATTTCAAGGTTCTTAAGTCAGAGTATGGTCTTTTCCAAAATTTCAGACTGGATTCATCCCGTACCTACATTTACTGGACCGATCGTGTCGATCTGCCTTCCGATACCATTCTTGAATACGGCCAACCTATATAGTATATTCTATTAGACCGTTTTACATAATTTGCATAAAAATGTTTTGACCTATTTATAAAATAGGTAACTTTGCAGTTCATACTCCCCCCTCCCTGCGGAGAGGGGCTTTTGATTGAAAATAAATACATTAAACAGGAAAATATGAAGATTCCATTGCGTAGTGACCAGTGTACAGTAGGACGCCGCATGGCTGGAGCCAGAGCACTCTGGGTTGCCAACGGTATGAAAAAGGAGCAGATGGGCAAGCCTATAATTGCCATTGCAAACTCATTCACGCAGTTTGTGCCGGGTCACGTACATCTTCATGAAGCCGGCCAGATAATCAAGAAGGAGATTGAGCGCTTAGGTTGCTTTGCTGCCGAGTTCAACACCATTGCCGTTGATGACGGCATTGCAATGGGCCACGACGGAATGCTCTACTCACTGCCCTCACGTGACATTATAGCCGACAGCGTTGAGTATATGGTAAACGCCCACAAGGCCGATGCCCTGGTATGCATAAGCAACTGTGACAAGATCACTCCGGGTATGCTCATGGCTACCATGCGTCTTAACATCCCTACCGTATTCGTAAGCGGCGGCCCCATGGAGGCCGGCGAGCTGGGCGATGCACATCTGGACCTTATAGACGCCATGATAAAATCAGCCGATGAGAGCGTATCGGACGCCGATGTGGAGGCAATCGAGCGCTCAGCCTGCCCCGGTTGCGGATGCTGCTCAGGTATGTTCACGGCTAACTCCATGAACTGCCTTACCGAGGTTTTAGGTCTGGCTCTGCCCGGTAACGGCACTATCCTGGCTACGCACAAAAACCGCGTCCAGCTGATGAAGGATGCAGCGGCACTCATAGTAAAGAATGCCCTCAAGTACTATCAGGACGGTGATGAGAGTGTCCTGCCGTTAAGCATAGCCAAGAAGAAGAACTTTGAGAACGCCATGAACCTGGATATAGCCATGGGCGGCTCTACAAATACAATCCTGCACCTGCTGGCTGTGGCCTGTGAGGCCGGTGTTGACTTTAAGATGGACGATATAGACCGTCTGTCGCGCCACGTGCCCTGTCTGTGCAAAGTGGCTCCCAACACCCAGAAGTATCACGTTCAGGATGTAGGCCGCGCAGGCGGTGTATTAGGTATCCTGGCAGAGCTGGCCAAGGGCGGTCTGCTGCATACCGATGCCATGAACGTGACCGGCATGACATACGGACAACTGATTGAAAAGTACAGCATACTCAAGGCCGATATTGACCCGGAGGCCAAGCGCATATACTCCACCGCTCCCGCCTGCAAGTTCAGCAATGAGCTGGGATCACAGGACTGCACATACAGCACTCTTGATACTGACCGCGCCAACGGTTGCATACGCGACCTGCAGCACGCCTACACCAAGGACGGAGGTCTGGCAATCCTTAAGGGTAACATTGCAGTTGACGGCTGCGTTGTCAAGACCGCCGGTGTTGATGAGAGCATCTGGAAATTCTCAGGTCCCGCCAAGGTATTTGACTCACAGGAGGACGCCGTTGACGGCATACTGGGCGGCAAGGTTGTAGCCGGCGATGTGGTTGTAATCACACATGAGGGCCCCAAGGGAGGTCCCGGAATGCAGGAGATGCTCTACCCCACATCTTACATCAAGTCACGCCACCTGGGTAAGGCCTGCGCACTGATAACTGACGGAAGGTTCAGCGGCGGTACATCGGGTCTGAGCATAGGACATATCTCACCCGAGGCTGCCAACGGCGGTGCCATAGGTAAGGTTGTAGATGGTGACATCATTGACATAGACATACCAGCACGCAGCATCAACGTACGTCTGAGCGATGCTGAGCTGGCAGCACGCCCCATGCGTCCGCTCACCCGCAAGCGCGTGGTGGCCAAGAGCCTCAAGGCATACGCTAATATGGTTAGTTCGGCCGATAAGGGCGGAGTTAGGATAATTGAATAATCAAGACATGAGTAATATGATATCCGGAGCCGAGGCGATGCTCCACGCATTGCTTGCCGAGGGCGTGAACACCGTATTTGCATACCCCGGCGGCACAATAATCAAGGTGTTTGACGCACTGTATGACCACCGCAAGGACCTCAAGCAGATTCTGGTACGTCATGAGCAGGGTGCCGCGCATGCAGCACAGGGTTACGCCCGCGTATCGGGCCGTACCGGTGTGGCTATCGTTACCAGCGGTCCCGGTGCCACAAATACCATAACCGGCATAAGCGATGCCATGCTTGACAGCACACCCCTTGTGGTTATAGCAGGTCAGGTAGGTACCGAGGCATTGGGCACCGACGCTTTCCAGGAGATTGACCTGGTGGGTGTTACCCAGCCTATCACCAAATGGAGCTATCAGATACGCCGCGCCGAGGATATAGCCTGGGCAGTGGCCCGCGCATTCTACATTGCAGGCTCCGGCCGTCCGGGTCCCGTGGTGCTTGACTTTACCAAGACCGCCCAGATGCAGCAGATAGATTTCAAGCCTGCCAAGATAGACTACGTACGCAGCTATATCCCCACTCCCGATCCTGTTGAGAGCCAGATAAACGATGCCGTACGTCTGATTGACAGCGCAAAGAAACCGCTTGTACTGGTAGGTCACGGCGTAGAGCTTGGCAATGCCGAGCAGGAACTGGCCGCTTTCATCGAGAAGGGAGACCTTCCCGCTGCACGTACCCTGCTGGGCCTCTCCGCGCTCCCATCGGACCACCCGCTCAACATGGGTATGCTGGGAATGCACGGCAATCTGGCACCTAACGTCAAGACCAACCAGTGCGACGTTCTGATTGCAGTGGGTATGCGTTTTGACGACCGCGTTACCGGCACGCTCTCTACATACGCCAAGCAGGCCAAGATAATACACCTGGATATAGACAAGTCGGAGTTCGGCAAGAACGTAAAGCCCCATGTCACTGTACTTGGAGACTGCCGCCAGACCCTAAGGCTCATAACCGAGCGTATGGCCAAGGCTACCCACAAGGAGTGGATAGAGAGTTTCAAGCCTCTTGACAAGGAGGAGTTTGATAAGGTGATAGAGAGTGCCGTCAACCCGGGACAGGGCCAGCTCAAGATGGGTGAGGTTGTGACCGAGGTAAGCAAGCAGTCTCCCGCCAACTCCGTTCTGGTAACCGACGTAGGCTTGAACCAGATGTTCTCGGCCCGTTACTTCAAGTACCGCATGCCACGCAGCATTGTAACATCGGGCGGTCTGGGAACCATGGGATTCTGCATGCCGGCAGCCATAGGCGCATCATTCGGCGCCCCTGACCGTATGATACTGGCATTCTTTGGTGACGGCGGATTCCAGATGAACATACAGGAGCTTGGCACCATAATGGAGCACCAGGCTCCCGTCAAGATGATACTGATGAACAACACCTACTTAGGTAACGTACGTCAGTGGCAGCAGATGATGTTCCAGAGCCGCTACTCATGCACTCACATGATGAACCCCGACTACAGCAAGATAGCCGCTGCTTACGGCATACCTTACCGTCTGGTTACAGACCGCAAGGAGCTGAAAGACGCGGTTGCCGATATGCTCAAGGCCAAGGGGCCGTTCCTGCTTGAGGCCTCTGTCATGGAGGAGGAGAATGTTATGCCTATGATAAAGCCCGGCAACAGGGTTGATGAAATGATATTTGAAATTTAAATAACTTTGGCTATTGGCCATTAGCCATTGGCTACCATCCGGTGCGCTAAAAGCCAACAGCTAAAAGCCAAAGTAAAAAGATGGAGAACGAAAAGAGACTTTACACGCTGATAGTTCACTCAGAGAACATAGCCGGTATCCTGAATCAGGTTACCGCCGTGTTCACGCGCCGTCAGGTCAACATAGAGAGCCTGAACGTATCGGCATCATCAATACCCGGTGTTCACCGGTACACCATCACAGCTATGGCCGATAAGGAGAGCATAGCCAAGATAGTGGATCAGATTGAGAAGAAGGTGGACATCCTGCAGTGCCAGTACTATACCGACGATGAGATATTCATGCAGGAGGTGGCACTATACAAGGTGGTTACCAGCGTTCTTACCGAGAACCCTGAGATATCCAAGATCATACGCCGCTACGGCGCCAAGCTGATTGAGGTAAACTCCACATTCTCAGTAATAGAGAAAAGCGGACTGACCGAGGATATAACGGCTCTCAACCGTGAGCTCTCCGCACAGGGCGGTCTGCTCCAGTTTGTAAGTTCCGGCCGCGTAGCCATAACCCGCGCCCGGATAGAGCACGTGAGCGAATACCTGGACAAAATGGCTGCCAGATATGGGCAGAAAGCCCATAACTGACAGCCATTTTGACCTTGGCCGTTAGCTATTGGCTATTGGCTCAAGCCAACAGCTAAAGTAGGAGCGTAAGCTCCGTAACAGCTAAAGTTATTATTAACAACTACATAAACAAAACACAATTATGAAAATGAACTTTGGTGGTGTCATTGAGGAAGTAATGACACGTGAGGAGTTCCCGCTGGAGAAAGCCCGCGAGATACTCAAGAATGAGACAATCGCAGTTATCGGTTACGGTGTACAGGGCCCTGGACAGGCTTGCAACCTTCGTGACAACGGTTTCAACGTTATCGTTGGCCAGCGTCAGGGCAAGACATTTGAAAAGGCAGTAGCCGACGGTTGGGTTCCCGGCAAGACTCTGTTCTCAATCGAGGAGGCTGCCCAGAAGGGTACCATCATCTGCATGCTTCTGTCCGATGCAGCTCAGATGCAGCAGTGGCCCAACATCAAGCCTTACCTGACAGCAGGCAAGACTCTCTATTTCTCACACGGATTCGCTATCACCTGGAATGACCGCACAGGCGTTGTTCCTCCCAAGGATATCGATGTAATCATGGTTGCTCCTAAGGGTTCAGGTACATCACTGCGCACCATGTTCCTTGAGGGCCGCGGTCTGAATAGCTCATACGCTGTATATCAGGATGCATCAGGCAAGGCTCTTGACAAGGTTCTTGCTTTTGGTATCGGTATCGGTTCTGGTTACCTGTTCGAGACCACATTCGTACGTGAGGCCACATCTGACCTTACCGGTGAGCGCGGTTCACTGATGGGTGCTATCCAGGGTCTTCTCCTTGCTCAGTATGAGGTTCTCCGTGAGAACGGCCACACTCCCAGTGAGGCATTCAACGAGACCGTTGAGGAGCTCACTCAGTCACTTATGCCTCTGTTCGCTCAGAAGGGTATGGACTGGATGTACGCC
>Ga0310695_10014253_pt1 | contig 10768 bp, 4 predicted proteins | sample RumenRJG_04DNA_FD_203882 | JGI IMG/M metagenome (GOLD analysis project Ga0310695, IMG submission 203882) | Bovine rumen microbial communities from Lethbridge, Alberta, Canada - RJG_04 (v2) (version 2) | ecosystem: Host-associated > Mammals > Digestive system > Stomach > Rumen | place: Canada... | reverse complement strand
TTCCTTTGTTCTGAACATATTCACTTCATTGACACATTTCGTGAGTGCTTCTATTTCGCCATCCTTCAAATTGTGACCAAATGTGTACTCTTTAGGCTCGTCTTTATTTAATGCTGCTTTTCTTTCCGCCAGTTTCTGCTCCATGTCGTTGATGAAGGCATCTATCTCAAGTTCCATCTGGGCCTTTTCCTTCTGCTTGCGTACATTTTCATCAAAACTACGTATCTTCTTACGCTGCTCGATTCTGTCAAGAAGGATTTTGGCGTACTTCTCATAGAGTACCACCTTATATATATAAGAGAAGTAGGGATTCTCGGCATCATAGATGGTATTGTCTTTCTTGAATGTCTGAAAGTCTGCTTTCAATGGATTACGATACCACTTATTAACAGCATCAGGGCCAATGTCCTCTATAAACAGACTGTCCCAAATGAAATCAGGTTTATCGAGAGCGTCTTGGATATGCTTCACATGAGGGCATTCTGCGTAGGTGTCCGTAAGGATCTTTACCGCTTTTGCATATTCTTCCTCTTCCAACTTAACCATATACTCGTCTGATGCACCCTCGGCTGTTCGCGTCAGACGTTCTTCAAGACTATCGAGTGCTTCTTTTACAAAAGCATTAATCACTCCTTCCTTCTCATGTATGATAGGTTCCCAACAATTTTGTGTATCTTGTGTATCCATTATCCTGTATTTATTCTTTTCGGAGTGCAAAGATACTCAAAATATAGTAGAATAAGAACAAACAAGAGAAAAAGAAGAAAAGATTAACAGTTGGTCGCTTTTCTTATTCTTGGTTAAGATTAACACCTAATTAACGCCCTTGAAAAGAAAAATCCTCTGCAAATCACTGATTTACAGAGGATTTTGAATGTTTCTTTGTAGTCGATAGGGGAATCGAACCCCTATGCCAAGATTGAGAATCTTGTATCCTAACCATTAGATGAATCGACCGAGTGGTGAGCGTAATCAAGCATGCTTGAATTACCGAGCCACGAGGGAGATGACCTTTAGGTCAATCGACCGTGCAGCTTTATCTCACTTTGTTCAAAGAGCGCGCTTTTCGCAGAGAAATCCCACCGGCTGCGGAAGGAGGGGGATTCGAACCCCCGGTACGGGAACCCGTACGGCAGTTTAGCAAACTGCTGGTTTCAGCCACTCACCCATCCTTCCAAAAGGAGGTTTTAAGCTTCAACCGTGGGGTTATCTCCTTGATTGCGGGTGCAAAGGTACTACATTTATTTGAACCCTGCAAATTTTTAAGCGACTTTTTTCACTTTTCCTTTTATTTTTCAGTTTTGTCGCGAATGATTGGATGTTTTCGAGCGGAATACGGGACTCGAACCCGCGACCCTCGGCTTGGGAAGCCAATGCTCTACCAACTGAGCTAATTCCGCCGGACACGACAAAATGTCATGAAAAAAGAGTCAGTACCTTGTAGGGAAGATGACTGACTCCTTATGGAAAGTGAGCCGATAGCCGGACTCGAACCGGCGACCCACGCATTACGAATGCGTTGCTCTACCAACTGAGCCATATCGGCAGCCTTTCAAAGAACTCTTTGCTTCGTATTTGCAGGCCTTGAGACCGTACATTTTCCGAAAGCGAGTGCAAAGGTAATACTTTTTTCTGTAACTGCAAAATATTTTCCGTGAAAGTTTTGCAGGTTGCGGTATTTTTACCCGTTCAGTTTCTCTTTCAGATATTTTCCTGTGATACTTTCCTCGCAGGCGGCTATCTGTTCGGGCGTGCCGCAGGCCACTAGCTGACCTCCGCGATCACCTCCGTCAGGACCAATGTCGATGATATGGTCGGCACATTTGATGATTTCCATATTGTGCTCGATGATGAGGATGCTGTGGCCGCGTTCTATCAGCGCATCGAAGGCATGCAGCAGGCGCTGGATGTCGTGGAAGTGCAGACCCGTCGTGGGCTCGTCGAAGATGAAGAGGGTAGGCTCTTGTTTCTCCTGTCCGATGAAGTAGGCCAGCTTTACACGCTGGTTTTCACCGCCGGAGAGCGTAGAGGAGTTCTGACCGAGCTTGATGTATCCGAGGCCGACTTCTTCGAGCGGCTTCAGGCGCGAGACGATGGATTTACACCCGTCGAAGAATTCAATGGCCTCGCTGATGGTCATATTGAGCACGTCGTAGATATTCTTGTCCTTGTAGCGGACGTCGAGGATGTCGTGTTTGAAGCGGTGACCATGACAGGCTTCACACTCGAGGACGAGATCGGCCATAAACTGCATCTCGACGGTGATGACACCAGCGCCCTTACACTCGTCGCAACGTCCACCGTCGGCATTGAATGAGAAATACTGCGGCGTGAAACCCATCTGCTTGGCCAGCGGCTGGTCGGCAAAGAGGTCGCGGATGGCGTCGTAGGCTTTGACGTAGGTGGCAGGGTTGGAACGGGTGGATTTGCCGATGGGATTCTGGTCGACGAACTCAATGTGTTTGATGCTCTCGTAGTCGCCCTCCAGACCGATGTATTCTCCTGGTGCGTCACATACGTCACCCATTCGGCGCTTGAGGGCAGGGTAGAGGATGCCTTTGACGAGCGACGATTTGCCCGATCCGGATACGCCCGTGACAACGGTCATGATGTTCAGCGGGAAGTCGACGTCGATACCCTTCAGATTGTTCATGCGGGCACCCTTGATGGTGATGCGCTGATTCCAGGGACGACGGCTGGTGGGGACGGGGATTTCGTCGGTATGCGAGAGGTAGCGGAGGGTGTAGCTTTTCCCGACGGCCGAACCGTCGGGCACAGTAGCGGCTGAGGAATCAGAGGCGGCCGAACCGTCGGGCACAGTAGCGGCTGAGGAATCAGAGGCGGCTGGTGCGGATGCGGGCAGTGGACCGGCGTAGACGATTTCACCACCGAGGCGGCCGGCATCAGGGCCGACGTCGATGAGGTAGTCGGCAGCACGCATGATTTCCTCGTCGTGTTCGACGATGACGACGGTATTGCCGAGGTCGCGCAACTCCTTAAGTACCTTGATAAGTCGGTCGGTGTCGCGTGAGTGCAGTCCGATGCTGGGCTCGTCGAGGATGTAAAGCGAACCTACGAGCGAAGAGCCTAGGGACGTCGTCAGATTGATGCGCTGACTCTCACCACCAGATAGCGAATTCGACATGCGGTTGAGCGTCAGATAGCCCAGTCCGACGTCGAGCAAGAATTGCAGGCGCGAATTGATTTCCGTCAGCAAGCGACGGCCAATCTCCTGTTCCTGTGGCGTCAGTTCCAGCTGGTCGAACCACTGCTTCAGCCGTACGACAGGCAGTTGTACGAGGTCGGTAATGCTGCGACCACCGATCTTGACGTATTCCGCCTCGGGCTTCAGTCGTGTGCCGTGACATTTGTGACACGTCGTCTTTCCGCGATAACGCGCCAGCATGACACGATACTGAATCTTATACTGATTCTCCTGCAGCATCTGGAAGAAATTATCGATGGATACGCGGTCGTATTTGTCGCGGGTCTTATCGCTGGGCAGTCCGTGCCACAGCATATCTTTCTGTTGCTGCGTCAGGTTATAGTACGGTTCGAAGATGGGAAAATCGTCTTGGGCAGCACGACGGCAGAATTCTTCCTGCCACATCTTCATCTTATCGCCGTGCCAAGGCTGCACACAACCGTCGTAGACCGACAGTGTGGTATTGGGAATGACGAGGTGTTCGTCGATGCCGATAATCTTGCCGAAACCCTGACACTCAGGGCAGGCACCAGCAGGCGAATTGAAAGAGAACATCTGGTCGTTGGGCTCCTCGAACGTCGTGCCGTCAGCCTCGAAACGCTGGGAGAAGTCGTAGGTCAGACCAGAGGGGGAAACCATTAGGCGCAGTTCGCCGTGACCCTCGTAGAAGGCTGTCTCAGCAGAGTCGACGAGACGCGAGACGGAGTCTTTGGAGTTGTCGACGGAGAGGCGGTCGATGACAAGGTACATCCCGTCGGCCGAACCGACGGGCACACTACTGGCGGGAGAACCGCTGGGCACACTAATAGCAGGGGAGGCGCCAGACACACTGGATGACGACGAGGCGGTGGCGGTGTGTTCCTCCAGCCAGTCGTCAATGCGGACGATGTTGCCGCTGACGGACATGCGGGCGTAGCCATTCTGGACATACATCTGCAACTGGCGTTCCAACGTGCGACCCTCGACGGGAATGATGGGTGCCAGGATGATGAATTTCGTGCCGGGCTGGAACTGCTGCACCTGTCGGACGATATCCTCGGTGGAGTGTTTCTTCACCTCCTGTCCGCTAATGGGCGAGTAGGTCCGTCCGATGCGGGCATAGAGCAGGCGCAGATACTCGTAGATTTCCGTCGTTGTGCCAACGGTACTTCTTGGATTGCGCGAGATGACCTTTTGTTCGATGGCGATGGCGGGCGGTATGCCGCGAATGTAGTCGCATTCGGGTTTGTTCATACGGCCCAGAAACTGGCGTGCATATGCCGACAGGCTCTCCACATAACGTCTCTGGCCTTCGGCATACAGTGTGTCGAAGGCCAAAGATGATTTGCCGGAGCCACTGACTCCGGCAATCACCACCAATTTGTTGCGGGGAATGGTGACGTCAATATTCTTCAGATTATTGACTCTCGCCCCCTTTATTTCAATTGAATCGCTCAATTACAGAATAGTCTTTACGGCTTCCAGCATGCCCTTCTCCTGAATCAGGTCAAGGAACAGCTTCACCATTGCGTTCAGGCCGGCAACCTTGTTGAGGTCCTCCTGCCAGATGAACTCGGCACCGAGTACACCATCAGCTACCTTCTGCGTGTCGCCAGTAGCCCAGAGTTCCTTCAGCAGACCCATGATCTTTTCGTCGTCGTTGGGGATAATCTCCACACCGTCGGCGCGCTTGCCACCCTTATAATATGTAATGATAGCAGCCAGACCGAATACCAGACCCTTAGGCAACTCGCCCTTGCGCTCCAAGTAAGTCTTCACGCCGGGCAGGTCGCGAGCCTGGAACTTGGGGAATGAGTTCAGCATGATGCTGGTTACCTGGTGGTCTACGAACGGGTTGTCGAAGCGCTCGAGCACGTCGCCAGCAAACTTCTCAAGCTCGTCCATCGGCAGGTCGAGGGTCTGCATGAGCTCCTCAAACTGTACCTTGTGGATGTACTTAGAAATGACCTCGTGGTTGCAGGCGTCACGAACGATGTTGACACCGCTCAAGAATGCAACAGGCGAGAGTACGGTGTGCGGGCCATTCAGCAGAGTCACCTTACGCTTGTGGTAGGGCTCTTCTGAGGGAACGAACAGCACGTGCAGACCAGCCTTGTCTGCAGGGAACTCCTGAGCAACCTCCTTTGGAGCCTCGATGACCCAGAGGTGGAAGTTCTCGGCCTGTACGACGAGGTTGTCGCGATAGCCGACCTTCTCCTGAATCTCAGCAATCTCCTTGCGGGGGAAGCCTGGCACGATACGGTCAACGAGGGTAGCGTAAACGCCGCAGCACTCGTCGAACCACTTCTTGAAGTCTGCGGGCAACTTCCACAGTTCGATGTACTTATTGATGCAATCCTTCAGCACGTGGCCGTTCAGGAAGATGAGCTCGCAGGGGAAAATGATAAGACCCTTCGTGGGATCGCCATTGAACGTCTGGTAGCGACGATACAGCAACTGTACCAGTTTGCCAGGATAGCTTGAAGCAGGCTTGTCCTCCAGCTTACAAGCGGGATCGAAAGCGATACCAGCCTCAGTGGTGTTAGAAATCACGAAACGAATCTCGGGCTGGTCTGCCAGAGCCATGAAGGCGTCGTTCTGAGAGTAGGGGTTCAGCGCACGGCTGATGACGTCGATACGCTCCAGGGTGTTTACGGGCTTGCCGTTCTCGCGACCCTGCAGATTGACGTGATACAGACAGTCCTGACCGTTGAGCCAGTCAACCATACCGCGGTCGATGGGCTGCACGACGACAACACTACCATTGAAATTGGTCTTCTGGTCCATGTTCCAGATAATCCAATCAACGAATGCACGGAGGAAATTACCCTCACCAAACTGAATGACCTTCTCGGGCATCACGCTCTTCGGAGCGAACTTTTTGTTTAACGGTTTCAACATAATTCGTTATATTTTATAAATAGTTTGTTTTATTTCAGTGCAAAGATAGTGAATATTTTCCGAATAACGTATCATTTTTACGTAATTTATTACGTTAACGTTTGCAGCCACTTGTTTTTCTTTTGACACCGATGGGATGGGTTGGACTATTTTTTACTGATTCATCAGGTAGGCCTTGAAATCAGCGAAGTCCTTTGACAGTTCCACGCTCTGCTTCTCGCCTTCCATAAATGCACGCAGACGGGCGGGAATTTCGATGTCGATGCCCAGAATGTCGTCCACCTTCTCCTTGAACTTAGCAGGATGAGCCGTCTCGCAGAATACGCCAACCTCACCCGGCTTCAAGTTCTCTTGCAGTGCACGATAACCGCAAGCACCATGAGGATCAAGCACATAGCCCGTCTCGCTGTAGCATTGCCGCATGGTTTCCTTAATCTGTTCATCGCTGTATGTTGCACCGCTAATGAGGTTGGTAATACGATGGTGTGTAGCCTCGGGAGTCAATGCGTTGTTCTTGGAATAGAGGTTCAGAATGCGTGCGAAGTTCGAGGGGTCGCCAACATCCATCGCGTTGGCTAATGTCTGTACTGAAGCTTTTGGCTCGTACTTGCCAGTCTGCAGATAGTTGTAGAAGACGTCGTTGGCATTGTTGGCGGCGATGAAGCGCTTGATGGGCAGTCCCATCTCGTGGCCGAACAGTGCCGAACAGATGTTACCAAAGTTACCGCTGGGCACGCACATTACGAGCTCGTCGGCCAGACCAAGGGCCTTCATACGCGCATACGCATTAAAATAATAGAACGCCTGCGGGAGGAAACGTGCGACGTTGATGGAGTTGGCTGACGTCAGCTTCATGTGCTTGTTCAGTTCCTCGTCCATGAATGCCGACTTCACCAGTGCCTGGCAGTCGTCGAATACACCGTCGACCTCGATGGCAGTGATGTTCTTGCCGAGCGTCGTGAACTGGCACTCCTGAATGGGGCTCACCTTGCCCTTGGGATATAAGACGTAAACATGGATGCCCTCAACGCCGAGGAAACCGTTAGCGACGGCGCTGCCTGTGTCGCCGCTGGTGGCTACGAGGACGTTTACGGTCCCGTTAGTCGCGGTTTCCCCGCGACTACCCATGCGCAAGAAATACCTCAGCAGGCGGGCCATGAATCGGGCACCGACGTCCTTGAATGCCAGCGTCGGGCCGTGGAACAGCTCCAAAGCATAGATATTCTCCGTGACTTTCACCACAGGACAATCGAACGACAGCGTGTCGTAGACGATGTCCTGCAAGGCATCACCGTCCACATCGTCACCAAAGAAGTTTTGGGCTACGTTGTAGGCGATGTCCTGGAATTTCATGCCAGGCATGTCGTTGATGAATGCCTTTGGCAGTGTATAAATCTCTTCGGGCATATACAGACCGCGGTCCTCTGCCAATCCTTTCACTACTGCCTTCTGCAAATCTGCAATCGGCGCATTTCCGTTTGTACTGTAGTATTTCATAAGCTCATAAATGTTTTCATAAATTCATCGAGTTTTAGCAGACCATAGGCCCCGCTGACGCAAGAAACCTCGTCGTACTGCTGCACGGCGTCTGGCTTGATGCCGCGGTGCCAGATAAGGAACGGCACGGGCTGTCCGACGTGGATGCGCTGTTCGACAGGCGTCAGATGGTCGGGCAGTACGGCGATGCAGACGTCTTTGTCCTTTACCTTATTATATATAGCTGCGATGAGTCGCTGGTCCAGATACTCGATGGTTTTCAGTTTCAGTTCCAAGTCGCCATCGTGACCTGCCTCGTCGCTGGCTTCTACGTGAACGAAGACGAAGTCGTCGTGCTCCAATGCGTCAATGGCGGCTTGTGCCTTGCCCTCATAGTTGGTGTCGGCCAGTCCAGTGGCACCAGGCACCTTGACGATGCGCAGACCAGCGTACTTACCAATGCCCTGAATCAGATCGACAGCACTAATAACCGTACCGCTCTTGATTTGCGGGTACTGTTGCATGAGTGTTTCCATTGACGGACGATAGCCGCCGCTCCAAGGCCAAATGCTGTTGGCCTGACGCTCACCCTTCTTAGCACGTTCGATGTTAAAGGGATGTTGAGATAACAGCTCTTGCGATTTCAGAATCATCTCGTTGATGAGGTCGGCAGTCTGTTGGGGAGACAGATGGCGGGTGTCAGCGACGGAATCGCTGACCACACTATCAGGTTTTACCAACAATGGGCGCCAAGGCTCGTTGGGGTGATCGTGGGGTGGGGCACAGACGATGTGTTTGTTGCCACCCTTGATGACCAACAAATGGCGGTATTGTATGCCTGTGATGAACTTCACACGCTCGCAGCCCTCACGTTCGTTGATGGGCTTGGCGAGGTTTTCGTTCAGATAGTCGATGAGCACACGGGCGTCGTCTGTCTCCAGATTACCACCGTTGTGGGTGATAATCTTGCCGTTCTCCAGCGTGATGATATTGCAGCGAATGGCAAAGTCGTCATCGGCCATCTCGTAACCGATAGAGGCAGCCTCCAATGGTCCGCGGCCTTCGTAAACCTTGTTCAAATCATAACCCAAGATAGCGGTGTTGGCAACCTCTGAGCCTGGAGGAAATCCTTCTGGAACAGTCACCAAGCGACCACAACGGCCTTCACGCGCCAGCTGGTCCATCATGGGCTTATGGGCATATTGCAGCAAGGTCTTCCCACCCAATCTTTCCACTGGGAGGTCAGCCATTCCGTCACCCAAAATTATAATGTGTTTCATTTAATAATATGACCAAAATCCATAATATATATATGTACATATATGAGACTCTAGCTCAAACAAATAGTAAAAAGCCACAATATTTACTAGATATGGAATGCTCCATTCGTGTCGGCCCTTTTTTGTAAACAATGATATTAAAGATAGGATAAGCATAAGAATACCAATCCATATTATAATAAAAAGTCCTGTCAATCCGTCTAAAGGTTGTCTGTGAGGAAAAAAGTACAATGTAATAACAAGAACGTCAATCCCCAATAGCACCAATATGTGGTAAAGATTCTTTCTTATGACAAGATTCATTGTTATTAGATATTTGCAATACTCATAATATTTGCAAACACACCTGCGGCGGTGACGGCAGCACCGGCGCCATAGCCCTGAATGAGCATCGGATACTCCTTATAACGCTCAGTGGTGAGGAGCACGATATTATTAGAGCCTTCGAGACCGTAGAACGGATGTCCGTAAGGTACCTCCTTTAATGCTACGCTGGTCTTGAAGTTCGTGGGGTCGTTCTCGTCGGCTTCCATCGTAGCCACGAAGCGCCAGCGCTTGTTCTCACTCTCGAGAACCTTACGGCGAGCCTCAAAGTCAGCATCGAGTTCGGGCAGACGCTTCCAGAAGTCGTCAATGCTTCCCTCGAAGTAGCTGTCGGGCACGAAGAGATGTTTCTCGACATCGTCCTGTTCTACCTTATAACCTGCCTCACGAGTCAGAATCACCAACTTACGGATCACGTCAGTACCGCTAAGGTCGATACGTGGGTCAGGCTCTGAGTAGCGCTGTTCCTTAGCACGACGAACGGTCTCAGAGAAGGGCACGTCGGCAGCAATCTCGTTGAAGATAAAGTTCAAAGTACCAGAGAGGATAGCCTCAATCTTCAGGATCTTATCGCCCGAGTTGCACAGGTCGTTGATAGTACCGATAATCGGCAGACCAGCACCAACGTTGGTTTCATAACGGAACCACACGCCACGATCGCGGGCCGTCTGGCGAAGTTTCACGTAGCTGTCGTAGTCGCTTGAAGCAGCAATCTTGTTGGCTGCAACGACGGATATATTGTGCTCCAAGAAGGTTTGATATAATGTTGCAATCTGCTTGCTGGCGGTACAGTCGACGAAGACAGAATTGAAGATGTTCATCTTGATGATTTCCTCGCGCATGTGGTCGGTGTCAGCCTTAAAACCTGCGCGCAGAATCTTCTCGTAGTTGTCGAGGTCGATGCCGTCGCGGTCAAGCACAAAGTTATCGACATCAGAAATACCAACCACGTTCAGCTTCAGACGACGTGACTGCATGAGGAACTGTTGCTGGGTACGAATCTGTTCGAGCAGCATGCCACCCACGGTACCGATACCGCAGATGAAGATGTTGAGCACCTTGTATTCTGACAGGAAGAACGAGTCGTGAAGCACGTTCAGCGACTTGCGCAGGAACTTGCCGTCGACAACAAACGAGATGTTGGTCTCCGAAGCACCTTGGGCACAGGCAATCACGGAGATACCTGAGCGGCCCAGTGTACCAAACAGCTTACCTGCGATACCTGGTGTCTGCTTCATGTTCTCACCCACGATAGCGATGGTAGCGAGTCCGCTCTCCACTTGCATGGGGAACATAGCGCCCGTCTCAATCTCCTTGGCGAACTCAGCGTTCAGTACTTCTGCTGCAGCCTCGGCATCTTCGTCACGAACACCAATAGAGGTAGAGTTCTCAGAAGAAGCCTGTGATACCATAAACACAGAGATGCCCTTGTTGGCAAGCGTCGTGAAGATACGGCGGTTGACACCAATGACACCCACCATCGACAGACCAGTAACAGTAATCAGCGAAGTGCCTTTGATGCTTGAGATACCCTTGATGGGCTTCTGGTCGTTGTCAATCGTGGCCTTGATGAGTGTTCCCGGGTGTTCAGGATTGAAGGTAT
>Ga0310695_10014251_pt1 | contig 10768 bp, 11 predicted proteins | sample RumenRJG_04DNA_FD_203882 | JGI IMG/M metagenome (GOLD analysis project Ga0310695, IMG submission 203882) | Bovine rumen microbial communities from Lethbridge, Alberta, Canada - RJG_04 (v2) (version 2) | ecosystem: Host-associated > Mammals > Digestive system > Stomach > Rumen | place: Canada... | reverse complement strand
AAAGAATTTACGGCAATGTCGGTAACATAATCACGTCCGCCCGCCTCTTCAAGTTTTCCCGTATCTTTAAGTTGTTCGGACACGGTAACTATATCTATCGGGTGATTTCTTTCGCCCAAAAATCTTATTGCCTCATATATTAATTTATGTGCCGGTTGATAAAAATCGTCCACACCTACCATATCCGAAACTTTTGAGTATGATGAGGAGTTGGTAAGAATTGCTCCCAACATTGCTTCTTCTGCATCAATACTTTGAGGAACAAGCATTTTTGTATTTTTTTCTTTTTTGATTGTTGCGGGTAAATTTTTTGCCATGTTTTTCTCCTTTTTGCGTACTTTTTTATTTTGAAGTTCATACCCCCCAAAAAAGTCGTACGAAAAAATTTATTCTAACAATATTGTATTATCGGAAAATGTCATGCCACATGCTTTTTAGTAAATTTTTATAAACAAAAAAATAAAAAACCCATAACTTTAACGTCACGGGCATAAAAAATTTTGTTACAAAAATTATTTTATAATTATATTTCAATAAATAATTTTCTACCGACAATGTTAGGTTTGTCATTGTAATAACCTGCAAAATAACCTGTTTGAGAAGGTCTGTTTTTGCCGTAAGTTGATTCCTGATTATTCATTCTTTCCAAAGTTTGACTTAAAAAAGGATTAGCAAAAGGATTTGAATAAGTTTGTGTTTTTTGAATCGGTGTTGTTACCGTTGTTGCGTGAGTTGACATTACATTTGCCAAAAAGTTCTGCATTCCTTCAATCATAATTTGCTCCCTAAATCCGTATTTTTTATTTAATAAAAATTTTAGTTAAGTCAATTATAAATAAATTTGTTACTTTTTTTAACGATTTTGCATAAAATTCATGCGTTTGAGGGAAAATATTGTAAAATATAGCAATGGAAGAGGGTTAAAAATGAATTGTCCCAAATGTAATGTTGAATTAATCGTTGTTGAACGGGATAAGATAGAATTGGATTGGTGTCCGAAATGTTCGGGCTTTTGGTTTGATGCCGACGAATGGCAGCTTCTCGGCGTTAAAGACAGAAAACATGACCCGTTTTGTCAAGAAGCAATTAAATCTCAGGAAAAAAATTGCAAATGTCCGATTTGCGGAAAAGTAATGGAAAAAATTGATATTAACGGAATTTTACTCGACAGGTGTCCGAATTTTCACGGAATTTGGTTTGATAAAGGAGAAATTTCAGCTCTCGTAAATCAAACAACTTTCGAAACACCGGAAGAAGAAAAAACTACAGTTAATTTTTTAGGTGAAGTGTTTAATTTTAAAAAGTAATTATAAAAGGAGAAAAAAATGACTCAATCATCAATGGTAACTATAGCATGTACCGTTTTAGGATTAATTCTTTTGCTTTGGCTTGCAGGAACTTACAACATGCTCGTTAAACTCAGAAACATAGTAAAAAATGCATGGGCTCAAATTGATGTTCAGTTAAAAAGACGTTATGATTTGATTCCTAATCTTGTTGAAGCCGTAAAAGGTTATGCGGCTCACGAAGCACAAACATTTGAGGCTGTAATTAAAGCAAGACAAACCGCAATAAATGCAGGGGACAATGTAAAAGAAAAAGCACAAGCGGAAAATGCTTTATCCGGAACTTTAAAATCACTCTTTGCAGTTGCTGAAAATTACCCCGATTTAAAAGCAAATCAAAACTTCCTTCAATTACAGGAAGAATTGACTTCTACCGAAAACAAAATCGGATTTGCCCGTCAATTCTATAACGATAGTGTTATGAACTATAACACGGCAAAAGAAACTTTCCCGACAAATATGATTGCGGCGGCTTTCGGCTTCAGCAACAAAGAATTTTTCGAAATCAACGAATACGAAAAAGCAGCCCCTCAAGTAAAATTCTAGGAATAAAAAATGTGGCAGCAAATTGCGGCAAATAAAAAGAAGACTTCAATAATTTTATTGATATCGTTTATCGTTATGCTTTTGGTCGGAAGTATCTTTGGGGTGCTTTTTTGCCTCTACACCTTGTCTTATGACCGAGCAGACGGAAACGGCGATTTATATTTGATTATATGGGGAATAATTTCGGGTAGCGGAGTTGCAACAATAATATGGCTTATTCAGTTAGCCTCGGCATTTATGAATGGGAATAACAGCGTATTAGGAATATTTGATGCCTATAAACTTCCGCCTAATTCACATAAAATCTTACAAAATGTCGTTGAAGAAATGTCAATTGCGGCAGGTCTTCCGCAACCTCCTCAAATATATGTTATTGACAACGACATGCCAAATGCTTTTGCCTGCGGTTTAAACCCTAAAAAATCGGTTGTTGCTGTTACGACGGGACTTCTTACACGGCTTAACAGAGATGAATTGCAAGGAGTTATAGCCCATGAAATTTCTCATATTGTAAACCGTGACTCTTCACTTTTATTGTATGCCTGTGTAATGTTCGGAACAATTCTTCTTATTTCGGATATCGGTTTAAGAATTTTTTTCAGAAGTTCGGGCAGAAGAAGTTCTTCTTCATCAAAAGGCAACGGTGCAGTAGTTATTATGGTTATTGTATTAGCACTTGCAATTATCTCTTTTATCTTAACGCCTATTCTCATAAGAATTTTATATTCCATGCTATCTAAAAAAAGAGAATATCTTGCAGATGCCTGTGCGGCACAGTTGACAAGATATCCTGCAGGCTTGGCTTCAGCTCTTTATAAAATATCAAATTCCGATGAAACAATTGAAGAAAGTAATGGTTATACAAATGCAATGTTTATCGTGAACCCTAAAGAAACGGCAAAAAGAAGTAAACATAAAAACAGAAATTATTTTACGGAAGATTTATCCGATTTATCAGTCAACCAATTGGCGAATTCATTAAGCAGCGGCTGTGAAACACACCCTCCGACCGAAGAAAGAATAAAAATTCTTATGAACATGACAGGTGCAGGGTTAAGAGATTATGATGATGCGTTAAAGTCTGTTTCAAGCAGAAAAACAACTGTTTTAAGCAAAGAAAGTTTAAAACGGGCGAAAGATATTCAGATAAGAGAACCTTCCGAAGACTTTGCCAAAACCTCTGCACTTCCGATTATGGGAATTGCGGCAGCTGAAACATCTCAAATAAAAGAAAGCAAGGCCGAAAATCTTTCAAAAAATAAAAACTTTTACAGAACACAAAAAAGAAATGCAGAAGATATTATTTGGAAGGCAAACGGCTATATATTTAAAGAATGCGAATGCGGAACCAAGATGAAATTCCCTCTTTCGTACCAAGGACAAACTATTGCTTGTCCACACTGCGGAAACAAAATCAAAGTTGAAGAATAAATATGTGGACACAAATTCAAAATAACAGAAGAAATTGTTTTTTAATTGTTTTGGCTATTTTTATTGTTATGGTAGCCTTAGGCGGTTTTATAGGAATTTTGTATTCTTACATTTTCCACGAAAATACGGACATACCTTTGTCTGTATTTATGAATATACAAAATTTTGATTCTTATTCAGAATCAATGTTTATAGGAATAATTTTTTCGCTGTTGTTGTGGGGATTTTTATTATTTATTGCACTCATTGACGGCAAAAGAATAATTCTGGCAATGAATTGGACTTACAAATTACCGACGAATGCAAACATGATTTTGAGAAATATTGTTGAAGAAATGTCAATTGCGGCAGGACTCCCGAAAGTTCCCGAAATTTATGTTATTGATGCAGCAATGCCCAATTCTTTTTCAACCGGAATGAGTCCTAAAGATTCTGCTATCGTTGTAACAACAGGTCTTTTAACTAATCTCGACAGAGATGAACTGCAAGGGGTTATTGCCCACGAAATTGCCCATATTGCAAACCGTGACACTTCTTTTATGCTTATTGCGGGTGCAATGCTCGGAACAATTACCATTATCACTCATTTCGGGTTAAAAATGATTTTCGGGTATTCAATGAGCAGAAGAAATCCTTTAAATCATAATTATAAACTAAAATTTCTTATAATCGCATTAACCCTTTTATTAATGGTATTTTCTCCGATAATGGCAAGAATTTTATATCTTTTTATTTCTCAGAAAAAAGAATACCTTGCAGATGCCTGCGCTGTACAATACACAAGATATCCGCATGCACTTGCAACCGCTTTGGTCAAAATTTCAACCTCAATTTTTGTCTTGAGAGATGCGGATAAATTGACTTCTTCAATGTACATTGTTCACCCCCTTGATTTGGAAGTCGAAAGGAAAGAAGCGTTTTCAATGTTTAAAAATGTTTTCAGAACCCACCCTCCGACCGAAAAGAGAATTGAAGTTCTTGAAAAAATGACTTGCGCAGATTTTAACGCATATAACAGGGCTTTCAGTCAAACAGCACCGAGAAAACGAACAATTATAAACAAAAAAGATTTGTATAACGTACAAAGGCTTGAAATCAAAAAGCCCGAACATAATTACGAAACCGATGTAAACGGCAGACATATCTATTTAAGCACCGCAATAGCAGATTTAGCGGCAAGAAAAAGAGAAGCCGAAGATATCGTTTGGAAAGCAAATAATTATATTTTCAAAGAATGCGAATGCGGAACGAAATTAAAATTTCCGCAATCGTACAAGGGACAAGAAATTTCCTGTCCCCATTGCGGAAAAATAATTACTGTTGAAGATTAGCAACTTCAACTTTGACTTCGGTTTCAAGTTGTTCAAGGTATTTAACAGCCGAACATGCGGCAATCGCTCCGTCAGCGGCAGCAGTAATAACCTGTCTTAAAGGAGTATTTCTTACATCACCCGCCGCAAAAACGCCCTCAACAGAAGTTTGCATATTTACGTCCGTTTCAATAAAACCTTGGGGAGTTTGAGCCAACTGACCGTCAAAGAGGTTAACATTCGGTGTAAACCCGATATAAGGGAACACTCCGTCCGTTTGAATTTCTGAAATTTGTTCCGTTTTGACATTTTTCACAACGAATGTTGTTACGTTATCGGAACCTTTGATTTCAACGGGAACGGTATCCCAGACAAATTCAATTTTAGGGTTGTTAAAGGCTCTTTCCTGAATAATTTTATCCGCACGAAGTTTGTCACGTCTGTGGATAATATAGACTTTATCGGCAAATTTTGTGAGATAACACGCTTCTTCAACCGCAGAATTTCCGCCGCCTACAACACAAACCGTTTTTCCTCTGTAAAATGCACCGTCACAAACCGCACAATAACTTACACCTCTTCCGATGAATTCTTTTTCACCCGGGATATTGAGTTTTGTAGGTTGAGCACCTGTTGCGATAATTACTGTTTTTGCTTTGAATACATTTTCTTGCGATTCAATAATTTTTGTTTCGGAAGTCAAATCTACTCGGATAATTTCTTCTCCGGGAAATTTTTCTATCCCGAACTTATCGGCATGTTCTTCAAATTTTTCCATCAAATCATAACCGCCCGAAATAGGGAAACCGGGATAATTTTCTATTTCGAGATAATTACTCGGCTGCCCGCCAAACATTGTTAAATCAACAACTGCGGTTTTTATATTTCCTCTTCCCGCATAAATACCTGCCGAAAGTCCTGCGGGGCCACCCCCTAATATAACTGTATCAAAACTATATTCTTTTTTATCAGTCATTTTTATTTTCTTCCTTGGTTAGTAATAATGAACTCCAAAAATTCGGCGAATATCTTCACCCGAAATTTTTGATGCTTTCAGTTTATACTTAACATTTTCCTCTTTCAACAATTTTCCGTTTTTATAGTATCTGACAACCATTGTATCATAACCGTAAAAACTGTCACCACTCAAAGTCAAAGTAGCAGTTTCCGTAACTTTTTCGGAACTGTCACCCGTGATTCTTTGAAAAGTGAATGTATTATCTGTTGCATCTTTAACCGTTATTGACGCTTGAGCACCCGAAACAGGATTCTCTAATGTTATGACGTCACCTGCTTTGGATAAGTTCCATACTTCTGCAGAATAAGGTGCAAACATTTGGGGATTTGTCGTATTTACTCTTGCGGCAAGAACTCTCCAAGTTCCGAAAAAGCCTGTCGGAACTCTGTCCGTAACAGACACTCCGCCTTCAATAACTTTTGCTTCTGCAAATTGGTTAACAAATAAAAATGATAATAACAATGCAAATATTATAAAAATTTTTCTCATATTTTTAGAATAATATTAATTTTGAATTAATCAACTAATCAATCAAAAATATTTATGATAAAATTTTTTTAAGAAAAACAATATAAGGATAAAATTATGCCTTCAATGGAAGAATTAAGAAAAAATTATGAAACAGTTGTAGGACTTGAAGTTCACGCACAATTAAAGACAAAATCAAAAATATTTGCACCCGATGCAACAGATTTCGGGAATGAACAAAACTCTCAAATAAGTGCAATTACACTCGGAATGCCGGGAGTTTTGCCTGTTTTGAATAAAGAAGTCGTAAACATGGGTATTTTGACAGGTTTGGCTCTCAATTGCGAAATTCCTAGAAGATGTAAGTTTGACAGAAAACAATATTTTTACGCAGACCTTCCGAAAGGATATCAAATTTCTCAATACGATGAACCGATTTGTGTTAACGGTTATATAGATATCAAAGGGAAAAGAATAGGAATAACAAGAGCACACCTCGAAGAAGATGCAGGAAAACTTGTTCACGCAGGCGCAGACGGACTTGCAGGTTCAAGTTATTCGCTCGTTGACCTCAACAGAGCAGGAACTCCGCTTCTTGAAATCGTTTCCGAACCCGATATGCGTTCTTCCGAAGAAGCAAGAGCATATATGGAAGAACTCAGAACAATTTTAAGATACATTGGCGTTTGCGACGGAAACTTAGAAGAAGGTTCCATGAGATGCGACGCAAATATTTCCGTAAGACCGATAGGTCAAAAAGAATTCGGAACAAGAGCGGAAATTAAAAACGTAAACAGTTTCAGAGCACTTCAAAGAGCAATTGAATACGAAGTTGACAGACAAATCGAAATTATTGAAGAAGGCGGAAAAGTCGTTCAGGAAACAAGACTCTGGGATGATAATTCCGGAGAAACCCGTTCAATGAGAGGAAAAGAAGATGCTCACGATTACAGATATTTCCCCGAACCCGATTTGATGCCGCTTGAAATTTCCGATGAATGGAAAAATTCAATAAAAGAAAAAATGCCCGAACTTCCCGCAGAAAAAAGAAAAAGATATGAAGAACTCGGACTTTCCGAATACGATGCAAATGTAATCGTCGAACAAATGGAAACGGCTCTTTTCTATGACAAAGTTCTTGAACTCGGAGGAGATGCAAAAATTGCAAATAACTTCCTTATGAAAGAAGTCACCGCTCATTTGAAAAAAGAACACATCACAATCAACGAAACAAAATTAACTCCCGAATCATTTACCGAACTTGTTCAAATGGTTTCAAAGGGAACAATTTCAAACAATATAGGTAAACAAATCATTACAACTCTTATGATTGATGGCGGAAGCGCAAAAGAAATTGTTGAAAAAGAAGGTTTGAGTACAATTTCAGACGAAGGTGCATTAAAAACACTAGTTGAAAAAATTGTTGCCGATAACCCCAATCAGGTTCAACAATACAAGAGCGGAAGAGATAAATTGTTCGGTTTCTTTGTAGGACAGGCAATGAAAGCAACTCAAGGAAAAGCCGACCCGCAATTATTGAATAAATTACTTAAAGAAGCTCTCGGACAGTAAATAGAATAAGATATAATGAAATTGGCACTTATAAAAGTTATTGAATCTTGCTTTTGTACATTAATGATTATTTTTGCATTGTTTGTTTCTTTTTTATTTCTATTGATATTCATATGCGCATTACCAAAAGTCGGAACATTATTATTTATAATAAAAATTCCGCTTATTATCTTGGGATTGTTAACATTACCTATTAACATTGTTGCCTCAATTTTAGGAATGCTAAAAAGCAGGAAATACTATTTATTATTTCTTCCTTCAGTATTAACACCAATCGTTTTTTATATTGTGGAACAATGTATATATCATGGATTATTTTAATAAAAAGACAGAAAAAACAGTAAATATTTTTCATAAATTTTTCATTGGCTGAATTGCCATGCCGACAAGTCGGCTCGAATGAAAAAAACAAACAGACCAATTAAAATTTTCCATAAATTTCACACCCGCAGTTTTGACATTTCCCATCTTTCAGAGCAAGAATTTCCGTATTATAACCGTTTCTTATTATGAGTTTTCTTTTACAAGTCGGGCAAACGGTTGTTGAGGAATTTTCGTCAATTATATTTCCCGTATAAACATAATTTAAGCCGATTTCTTTTGCCAGATTTCTTGCCATAAATAATGTTTCAACTTTTGTTCTTTCTCTGTCCGAAAATTTCCAGGCGGGCTGAAAAGCACTCAAATGAACGGGTATATCTGCACCCAATTCTTCAATTATCCAATTAAATTCGTTTTTTAAATCTTCCGAATTGGTATTTTCTCCGTCAATCAAAAGTGTTGTCAACTCAACGACACAATCGGTTTCATTGGTAACATATTTTATGGTATTTAAGACAGGCTCTAATTTTGCAAGACAGTTTTTTCTGTAAAAATTTTCAGAGAACCCTTTTAAATCAATATTTGCGGCATCAATGTACCGATAAAAATCTTTTGCGGGATTTGGATTTATATATCCCGCCGTAACCGCAATAGTTTTTATCCCTTCCTGCTGACATAACTTTGCGGTTTCAGTTGCATATTCTACAAAAACCGTCGGGTCATTATAGGTAAAAGCAACGCTCTCACAAGAATATTTTTTTGCGGTTTCAACAATCATTTCGGGAGTTGCTTTTTGAGAATATTCAAAATTTTGCTCAAATTTTGACATATGATAATTCTGGCAGAATTTACAGCCCATATTACAGCCGAAAGTTCCGAAAGAAAGAACTTTTGATTGAGGATAAAAGTGATAAAGAGGTTTCTTTTCAATCGGGTCAATTGCAAGTCCCGTTGCAAAATTATAAGGAATTAAATTAATTTTGCCGTTTTTATTTTTTCTTACTTTACAAAAGCCTTTTTGACCTTCAGACAAAACACATTCTCTCGGACAAACGATACATTTAATTTTATTATTACAAACTTCAAAATATTTCATTCATGTATTATACTTTAATTGTGAATATTTTTAAATAATAAAAGGAGAAAAATTGTGAACGTAAAGAAAACCTCAGTAGCAGGACAATTTTATACAGCAGATGCAGAACAATTATCTGCGAACATAGAATCATATTTAATAAATGTAAAACCTGATTGCAAATATCAATCAAGAGCAGTTATCGTTCCGCATGCAGGACACGAATACTCTGGAGAACTTGCAGCAAAAGGATATCAATATTTAAACAAAGAACTTGATGTTTTATTTATATTTGCACCAGCCCACAGATACTTTGTAGAAACACTCGCAGTTTCAGATTACGACATGTTTGAAACTCCTATCGGCGAACTCTATACCCATAAGGAATACACAAAAGAATTGACGGAAACGGGTATAGCAGAATTCAACAACGATGCTTTTATAAATGAACATTCAATAGAAGTTCAACTCCCTTTCATTAAACAATTAATGCCGAATGTCAATATTGTTCCTGTCCTCGTCGGCGGAGCAGATTTTAAAGTAATTAGCAACATTATCAAAAAATATTGGGAAAATGAAAAAATCGGATTTATTATCTCTTCGGATTTGAGCCATTTTCATAATAAACAAGAAGCTCAAAGAATTGATAACGTTACAGCCGACATGATTGAAAATCTGGTAACAAACAATTTCCTTCCCGAACAAGCATGCGGATATAAAGGTGTTTGCGGACTCCTCGATTTTGCAAAAGAAAAAGGTTTTTCTATGATAAGAGTCGGATTGACTGATTCTTCGTTAAAAACTGGTGATACATCAAGCGTTGTAGGCTACGGAAGTTGGTACCTCGCAGAACAAGAAAAAATGGAATTTTTAAAAGAACATTTTTCTATTTTGATAAAAAATCTGTGTGCTTTGAGTATAAAATCTCAAATAGATAAAGTAAATGTAAAAGTCGAAAATTTCCCAAAAGCATTGGAAACAAAAGGTGCATCATTTGTAACTTTGGGTATCGGCGGAAATTTAAGAGGTTGCATAGGTTCAATTATCGCTCACGAACCTTTAGTAGTTGATTTGTGTAAAAACGCAAGAAATGCGGCATTCAATGACCCCAGATTTACTCCAGTTGAAGAAAAAGAATTGGAAAAAATCGGCCTTGCCGTTTCTCTATTATCTACACCTGAAAAAATTGATTTTAAAGATGAAGAAGATTTGCTCGAAAAAATCAAAGTCGGAGAAGGATTAATCATCAAAGATATAGGAAGACAATCCGTTTATCTTCCCGATGTTTGGGATCAACTCCCAGAAAAAACCGAATTTTTGAAATCATTGAAACAAAAAGCCGGTTTATCTCCTGATTGGTTCTCTGATACATTTGAAGCATACCGATTTACAACTACTTTAATTCAATAAAAACTCAAAGGTCGGGATAAAACCCGACCTTTTGATTTCATATATTCGCATTTCTTGAACTCCACTTTAAAGGCTTCGCCTTTATCGTTCCATCGAAATGCTCATACTTACGGGTTTGCCTCACTTCGTTCGGACATCACCCTACCGAAAATCCGCAAAAAAAAGCCCCGTAATGGGGCTAAAATTAATTTAGAGAGTGTGTGAGAGTTTTAGAGTTATTTTGTTTGTTTTTTAAATCTTTTTTATTTAACTCTCACCTTTTTAATTATGC
>Ga0310695_10014249_pt1 | contig 10769 bp, 4 predicted proteins | sample RumenRJG_04DNA_FD_203882 | JGI IMG/M metagenome (GOLD analysis project Ga0310695, IMG submission 203882) | Bovine rumen microbial communities from Lethbridge, Alberta, Canada - RJG_04 (v2) (version 2) | ecosystem: Host-associated > Mammals > Digestive system > Stomach > Rumen | place: Canada... | reverse complement strand
ATTATAGAATATTATAGAATTTGATAAAATTATAAATACAAAAAATGTATGAAATGTATATTACACTTTTATTAATTACAAAAATTTTTCAAACTAATCAAATTTTTGAAAACTTAGAAATAACCCAAATTCCAAATCAAAATGAATTAATATCACTATTAAAAGAATCAAATTCAAAATTTGTATTTTTCACAAAAACTTCCTTAGGAATAATAGATTTTTCAAATAGTAACTCAAATAATTATGAAATAAAAACAACATCATTAAATTTTTTAAATTCAACAGATGTTACAATTTTTACATCAGGAAAATATTTAGCCGCATGTACACAAAATAATATTTTAGAAATAATATCAGAAGAAGGAAATATTTTAAATTATATTCCATATGATGACCCAAATGTTGATTTAACAACAACAAATTTAAAATGTACAATTGCATATAAAAATAACTTATTATTAATTGGTCATTCTACTATTGATGATAATAGTAATCTTTATTTTAATTTATTATCATATAATTTAATTAATGAAAATACAATATCTTTAATTAATAAAAGTACTATGCATCAAATAATTGGTTTATTAAGAACAAATTATCCATATTATCTTATTTGTTATATCACTTCAATTCCATGTTGTTTTTTTAAATCATCTCATATTAATTTAGGTTTTATAAAATTAAATTCTAATTATGAATTAATTGATGGTGATGCAATAAGAGTTGATCCTAATATTTATGATTATAAAGATTTTAAAATAAATTATATTGGAAATGATATTTTTATAACTCATCTTTTTAATACAACAAATTATTTAAATTGTTCTATTATAAAAACAAATCCTGATATAGAAATTGAATATGGATATATTGTTAAAAAACAATCTCCTGATTATATAACTTGGAATGGTATTACTTATGCAGGAAATCCAAATTTTATTTTAGGAATTTATTTTAATGGAACAAATAATCTAATTTCTTTTGAAAATTTAAATTTAAATCAAATTAATAAAGAATATGAATCAAATGGTATAATTTATTATAAAAATAATATTGGATGTTCTCAACTTTATACTATATATATTGGAGATGGGAAATTTTTTATTATATTAAGAGGAAGTTTTACTACAACGACCTTAGAATATTTTATTTATACAATTCCAGAGAAACATTGTATATCAAATATAATAAAGGCATATTCACAAGAGAAAACAAGATATGATGGTTCTCAAATTTTTACTTCTTTTGAAAATAATGAAGAAATATTTATTTATAATACAACATATTCTTCAGTTTCTATAACAGATAAAAAATACCTTATTTTTGATAATAATGAAAATTATGGTTCACATACATTTTCAATAGGACTTAAAAAAGAAATAACTGCAAATCACTTATTTACATTATATGAAGATTGTTTAATAAATTATTATATTTGTCATGAAAAATGTGATTATTGTGATTCAAATAATTTTGAAATAAATGGAATTTATTCAAATTGTTCTGCAAAAAGATGTAAATCAACATATTATTATGATCCAAATGACGAAACAAATTGTTTATTAAAAACATCATCTCAAAATATATGTTACTCTACATGTAATACTTGTACAAGAAGTGGTACGAATGCAAATCAAAATTGCCTATCATGTAAATATAATTATGTTTTAGAAGGAACAATTAATACAAATTGTATTTCCTGTAATCATGGGAGTAATTTATGGTATTATGATTCATCAACAAATACAGATTCATGTATAATTCTAAATACTGATTCATGTCCAACTAATTATAATTATATAATAAATTCCTTAAATCAATGTGTAAAAAATTGTCCTTCAAGTTATAAATATATTTATAATAATAAATGTTATTCAAATTGCCCATCTGGGACACATAAAGATACAAAAACAAATACTAATAATTGTTGTTTAAATGGTTATGAATATTTTATTGAAGGTGATATTTGTTGTTTAGAAGGTTCAAAATATTATATTGATGGGAATAGATGTTGTGATAAGGGAAAATATTATAATGTGACAGGAGATATATGTTGTCCTGATAATTATGTTTGGGATACAAATGGTATTTGTTGTCCTCTTGGTTATGCTGCTGATCCAGTTACTTTAAAATGTTGTCCTATTGGTCAAACTTATAATAGAAAAGAAAATTTTTGTTGTCCTCTAGGTAGTTCTTATAATACAATAAGTGAAAAATGTGAATGTGATTATTATTATTATTATGATAAAAATAATATACAAGTTTGCTTAACTAGAAATGAATGTTATAATAAAAATTATGCTTATTTAATTGAAAATTCTAGAATATGTGTTAGTAAATGTAATGACGAATATAAATATATAGTTAATAATACTTTTACTTGTATTGCTAGTTGTCCTTTTACCATGTATCAAATTATAAATTCATATTTATGTTCTGAAAATTGTAAAGGAATGTATTTTCCAAATGGAATGATATGTGAATGTGGCCATTATTTTAAAAAAATAAGTAATTATGAAGTTCATTGTGTTGAGAAAGTAAATACAAATGATTTAATTAAAAATTCAAAAAATGGAAATGAATTAATTGAAAATGTAGAAAGTTATTTAGATCAATATTTAGATTCTGGAGAAGTTGTTAATTCTGGAAATATATCAATAAAAGTAATTAATTCCTCAAATGAGGATATAGATATAAACGCAGGTACAAATTTATCATCAATTTATTTAGGAGAATGTGAAAATATCTTAAAATCTCATTATCATTTAGGTAAAAATGATCCATTAATTATATTACAAGTTGACATTTCAACTTCAACAATAGCAAATAAAGTAGAATATAAAGTTTATGATCAACATTATAATCTTTTAGATTTGAGTTTATGTGATTCGAGTAGTATTTCGATTTATTATTCTACAGGTGATAATGTAAATATTGATTTAGTTGAATCACTTAATTCTCAAGGTTTAAATATTTTTGATAAAAGTTCTGATTTTTATAATTCAAGATGTGTTTCTTATAGTCAAAATGGGAATGATGTTACTATTAAAGATAGGAAAAATGATATTTATAATAATGTTTCTGTATGTGAAAGTGGTTGTTCTTATATTGGATATAATAATGAAACAAAAAGAGTTAAATGTGATTGTGATGTTAAAGTTGAAACTTCTACTGAAGAAAATATTGAAAAAGAAAAAGCTAGTAAGTTTTTAGATAGTTTAAATAATCAGATCAATTATAAATTGATTGTTTGTTATATTGTATTTAAAAAATTTTTAAGTGAGTTTTATTATAATTTTGGTTTTTGGTTTTATTCTGGTTGTATGATTGCTTTTATAATTTGTGATTTACATTATATAATTATAGGAAGGAAAATTTTATATTCTAAAATTAAACATGCATTTAGTCCTCCTATTATTGAAGATAATCTAAATTTTAAAAATTTTCCTTTTTCTCCTCCTCAAAAAGGGAATTTAAAAAAAATAAATAATAATAATGATAAAAATAATAAAAATATAATAAAAAATAATAATTATATAAATAATAATAAAAATAACATATCAAGAGTAAATTCAAGTGTTTTTTTAAATGGTGATAACTTAAATAATGCAAGAAAATTAGAAATAAATAATACAAATAAATTACTATTAAAACATAATTCAAGTCAGATTGTTCCAAAAAACAATAATAATAATATATTATTAACAGAAAAATTAAAAAGACTAAATGAAAGAAAAAATACAAATGTGACAATATTTTTATCAAATGAAGATCTAAAACAAAATATGAAAGAATATAATATTACAGTAGCACCATTAGTTGATAGTGAATATATTAATAATGAATATGAAAATGTCCAAGATCCAAAATTATTTAGAAATTCAAAAACAATACTTTTTGATAAAAAATTTAAATTAAATAAAAAAAAAAAATCAAAAAAAAAAGATGTTAATAATGTTTTCAGTGCAGATTTACATTTTTCAAATTTAGCTTCAATTAATTCAAAATATAGAAGATATGATGATAAAGATTCAATAATGGCAATACAAGATAATAAACCAGAAGTAAGTTTTGTAAAAATATCATCAACTAGAAGAACAGAATTTGATAATTTTATAACTGAAGGAAATTTCAAAGAAGAAGATTATCATTTAAGACAAATTAAAATTTATTCAAAATATATGAAAGTTTATTTAAAAAAAGATGACAGACATCATTTTCAAGAAATGACTTATTTACAAGCATTAGAATATGATAAAAGGAATTTTTTAAATACTTTCTTAGGAATTTTATTTATTAAAGTTGAATTAATTTCTACTTTATTTTTCCCTGAACCATTTGATATTTATTCAATTACTGTTTCTGTTTATCTTTTAAGTTTATTAATTGATTTTACTTTTAATGCTTTAATGTATACTGATGATGTTGTTTCTCAAAAATATAGTAATGAAGGAAAATTAGCTTTTTATACTTCATTTATTTTAAGTTCTTTATCTAATATTGTTACTTTTATTATTATGAAAGTTATTAGAAAATTTACTCAATATTCTTTTGCTTTTGAGCAAATTGGAATGGAAATTAAGGATGAAATTTTGTATTATAAGGTAATTAAGTCTATTTTAGGACTTGTTCAAAAGAGAATTTATATTTATTTCTTTATTGAATTAATAATTGCAAATATATGTGGTTATTATATATATATATTTTGTAACATATATAAGAGGAGTCAATTTAGTATGCTCTTGAATTATTTAATGGGATTAGGGGAATCTTTATTAATTTCTTTAGGAATTACTATTATTGTAACAGTATTAAGATTGATTGCTTTAAAAATTAGATCTAAAAGAACTTATTATTCATCAAGATATTTGAGTGAATTAATATAAATTTAATTTATTAAATTATATAAATTTAATTTTGTGGTTGTATAATCAAATGTAATTTTTAACTCATTATATTATATTAATGTAATTAAATTATAATTATTAGATTTTAAAACATTTAAAATAAATTTATAAATTAAATTTTATGAAAAATAAAATAATTAATGTCTGAAGAACCATCATTTCCAGGAATAAATATTATAAAACAATTATATAAAACAAAAAATTCTTTAATTTATTTAATCAATGATTCTAATTCATATATAACAGAGCCAGAAAATAAAATAAATGTTTTAAAATCAATATTGAAAACATCAATTTCTGGAAAAGATTATGAAATGTTAAAAAGAGAAAGAGATTTTTATGATAAAAACAAAAATAAAAAATTTCCAAAATTCATTCATTCTTATCAAGATTCATTAAATTTATATATGGAAATTTCATTCATAGAAGGATTAAATTTATCTCAATTACTTTTAAATGATCATTTATTAAAATTTAATTTTCCAAAATCAAACATAAATTTATATTTAAATTTAACATCTCAAATAATTGATATGATAGATAACTTACATAAAGAAAGGTTTATATATAGAGATTTAAAATTAAATAATATAATAATAGATAAAAATTTAAATTTATATTTAGTCGATTTTGGTTTTGTAAAAAATTTACCAAAGGATTCAAATAAAACTTCAACAATATGTGGAACTCCTCATATGAAAGCACCTGAAATTTTATTAACAAAAAAAAATAAATTAAATGATTATGATGGTTTTTGTGTTGATATTTATTCAATTGGAATAATTTTATATGAAATTTATTATGGAAAAGCACCTTTTGGTTATACTTTTAATAATAAAAATGAAGAAGAATTTGAAGAATTAATATTAAATGGTATTAATAATGATTATTTTGATAATGATATTGATCCAGATTTAAAAGATTTAATTATTAATTGTTTAAATATTAATCCTCAAAAAAGATTTAAAATGAATGATATAAAAAATCATAAATATTATAATAAAAATGGAGGGTTTGATAAATATATAAAAATTAATGATGAATTAGTTAATATCAGTGATGAACAAGTTAAAAGTTTTGTTGATTATATTAAATTTAATGGTGAATTTAAAGAAGATTATCAAATGAATGAAGAAAAAAAGAGAATGGATGATTTATTTAATAATTTCTTTTAAAAAAATCTATTTTTTTATTTATTATTTTTAATTTTATAATGATAAAAAAAATATTTAACAAAATAAAACAAAAAAAAATCCTCAAATCATTATTAAATAATTATTTTTTCCCCTTAAATTTTTTTTCAAATTCCTCTAATTTTAAAAATAATAATTTAATTTCATTTTCTGCTTGAATTCTTTTATTTTTCTCCTCTTCTAAATCTTTTTTAACATTATTTAATTGATAACTTAAACAAACAATATCAGTATGTTCATTTTTATTTTTCCTTAAAAATTTTTCACCACAATTTTCACAAATAATAATTTTCATTTCACAAATATTATTTTTATGTTCTTCAATTTCTTTATTTTTAATTAATTTACTGCACAAATCACAATTAGAAAATTTATTTCCACATTCATATTCATGCTTTTTAATAATAATTTGTTCAAAATCTTTATTACAATATTTACATTTGATTAATTTTAAACCACAATTTTTAATATGTTCCAAAATTTCTTTTTTATTACCTTTAAAATTACAATTTTCACTTTTACAAAAATAAAAACCAAATTGACATTCAGAAATATGATTATAAAAATTATTATATGAAATAATTTCATTACAACCTCTTTCAAAATAACAACAATGAAATTCTAAACATTCTAAAAAATTTTTAACAGTTCTATCAGTCTCTTGTGGATTAAATGACTTTCTACAATTAGGACATTTTTTTGAATTTGTTTTTAAACTTAATTTAATACATTCAAAACAAAAATTTTTTTGACACCAAACACAAGAGACTGGATCATTTATTATTCCTAAACATATTTCACATTTTAAAATATCAATAAATTTATTTTTATCAATTGCTAATTCTTGAGGAATTCCAGTATCAATTTTTTCTTCTTTTTCTCTTTCAAAAAGCATATTTTCACTTATTTCATTTTTATTTTTTATTCTATTTGAATTTAAAGTTATTTTTGTTGTTGAATTTGAATTGGAAATTGAACTTATTGTTTCTATATATGAATAATTAGATTTTTGTATTATTTTAGGTAGTACTTTAAATATATTTATTGTTTGTAATGCAATATTTCTTGGAGTATTTTCATATCCTAATTCTTTTAAAGATTTATTTGTTAAATTTGAAGAAATTGTTGTGTTTTCTTTTATATTTAAATTAATTAAAGGTTCATTATAATCATTTATTTCATTATTTAAATATTTAAATTTATCTAAATCGGTTATTTTTATTGTTAAATATTTTGATATTATTGTATTTATTGTATCTTTTTCAGGATCTATATCTATTGTTGATGTTATTCCTGATATTGTTAGGAATATTTGCATATTTTGTTTTTTTTAATTTTATTTTTTATTTTTATAATAATTATCACATTTTTTTTCTAATTTTAAAATTTAAAAAATTCAAATAAGGATTATTATTCATTTCTTCAAGTGAAATTTTTTAATTATTTTTATTTGAATTTATGGAATTTGAATATTATATATTTTAATCAAATTATTTTATAAATCCAAATTATTTATTTTTTTAATTAATTGGAATATTAAATTTTAACAATCTTTTTTTTATTCTAATATAATATTTAATTAAATAATAAAATATAAAAATTTTATTTTATAATACCAAAATATTTTTATTGAATTTTTAAATTAAAAATTAAATTGATGAATATAACTTTTTTAACTTAAAAAAATATCTCATTATATGACATTTAATATTTTTTTTAATTTGATTTTGATTAATAATAGTATTATTCATTTGAATTGTATTTTCTTTTAAATAAAAAATCTAATATCATAAGGTCTTTGTGACTTAACAAGTAGAAAAAAAGGAAAAGTAAAATTAATGATTTTAATCAAATTATCTGCACTATCATATTTTATTTTTTAATTAAAAGCACAATTAATTTATGATATATTCCTTTATTTATAATAAAAGCTCCTATTCTATAATAATATATTGTTTAAAATAAATTAATAAAGAATTATTTTCTATTTTATTTCCTTCAATACAATTTTGATAATATTTATTTAATGTTTTATTAAAACCTAATGAATCACTTAAAAAACAATATTTATACGATTTTTTTATTTTATATTTAATTAATTATCTTCATTTCCTTCATTCCAAGTTTCAATTAAATCAATTTTTAATATCAAAATTATTTTTTTAAATTTTTATATTTTTCAGTAATTTTTCAATTTCAGAATAATATTATTTATTTTACTGAATTTTCATTTTTAATAAAATTTTGTTAAACTCTTCAAATTCTTTTCATTTTCTAAAAATTTTTTCATAAGTCACAAATAATTCAATTACCTGTATTAATATAAGAAATAAGAAAAAAAGATGGGATAAACCTATTACAATTTTCTCTTTTTCATTTATTTCATCATTTGATGAGACAATTTTTATGTTTATCCATCTTATAAAAAGTCTTAGAATTTAATTTAACTTTTTTTAAATTTTTTTGAATGATTGCAAAAGTTATTGAAGTTTTTTTATTATTAATAATATAAAAATTTATTTTTATTCCAATATATAAGAAATAAGTATTATTTAATAATAATAATTTATATATTTTTTTACATTTTATTATTTCTTAAATGTAAAATTATATATTTATCTTTGTTTCTTTTAAATTCACAAATATTTTTTTAATTATATTTTATATAAATTAATTTTTTTAATTTATATTCTAAAATAAAAAATTAAAAAATATTTTTAGTTTTCAATATTAATTTATAAATGAAAAAAAATGAATCATTATATCGTCATATGCATGTAGATAGTTATAATACAATTCAAACAGTTCCAAATCCTAGACATAGAAGTAAAATAAGATCTCAAAGTGATTTAATGTCTCCTTTAGAGTATAAATTTACTTCTTTAAGGGCAATACATCATAAAAAAAAAATAAATTCAAAAAATAATTTAGAATATTATAATAAAGAAACACCATCAAGAAATTATTATTCAAGTTATTTAAATTTTTCTAATCATAATCCTTCAACAAATATTTCATCATATATTAATATAAATAAAAGTAATAATACAAGTAATATTTTCACTAATAATGAATCAAATTCAATTTCAACTTCTCCTTCAAATATAATAAGTTTACCTGATTTAAGTGGTAAAAAATTTATCCATGAACAAAATTATGGGAAATTATTGTTATTTAATAATAATATCAGAGAAGAAAGATATCAAAATTACTTTAATAAACTTTTATCAGATGAATTATATTTTAGAAATGAAAATTATGGTTTAAAATCAAATCAATTTGATATAACAATGTTTGGAAGAAATATTTCTCAAAATTATTTTTTTTCTTATTTAGATACTTTTAATAAATATTTTAGAAAATTAGTTCAAAAAACAGATATAGAAAAAGATAATAATGAAAAATTAATAATGAAAGAAAATTCATTAAAAACTGAAATAAATAGATTACAGCAAAAAAAACAAAAATTATTAGAAAGATTTTTAACTTGTTTATCATATAAAAAATTTTTATTACATGTTAAAAATAAAACTTTAGATTATAATAAGTTCAAGCATGATGATTTAATTCAATATTTAAAAGATGAAGAAAGAAGAGAATTAGTATTAAATGATTATGAAGTTGTAAAATCATCAAATCAAAATTCATCAAGAAAATTAACAAAAAGAAACAGTAATGCTAAAAAATTTTTCAAAGGATTATCAAGGCCATCAATTAATATAAATGGAAGTTTTACAAATAAATTAAATTATTCTTCAATTAAGAATAGAAAAAAATCTATTATAAAAGTTCCTAATATTAAATTAGAATATGAACCAATTTATAATAAACCTATTTTTGAAAGTGTTGATGATTTTGAAATAGTTTTTGATATATTAAATAATGAACTTGCTACATATTTAACTGAATATAATGCAATTAGAAAACAAATTTCTCCTTTATTAATTGAAAGAAAAGAACTTATTAAAGAAATTGAAATAGAAAAAGAAAAAGGAAAAAGATTATTAAATGAAGAATTAAAAAGTACAATTGAAACTTTAGAAATTTTAAAAGAAAAAAATGAAGAATTAATTGAACAAAAAAAAACTTTAATTAAAAAAAGTTATACAAGCCTTGAACATAATGCTATTATTAAAATACTGAATTTAAAAATAACAAATATTTTTAATTATATAAATAATAATTATAAAAATTTTGATATTAATGATGAATTAGAATTTAAAAGTAATAATCCTTCATTATTAAGATTAAAAATTATTGAAAAAGTTGCTAATGATTTAATTTTTGAGAAAGATATTTTTATAAAGAAATATCCTGAAGATTATCACAAATTTATTATTGCTATTAATTTAAGAGAAAAATTACAAAATATTGAAAAAAGAAAAGAGGCAGAAATGGAAAAACAAAAAAAATTAATTGAAAAAATTATTTATAATAATAATAAAATATTGATTTTTCCTACTCATAAAGTTTATGATAAATATGATTTAACGAAATTAAAAAAAAATCAAAAGTAAATAATATAAATAATATTATTTTTTGCATTAATTATTTTTAATAAACATAAAAAATAGAAAGAAATTTATTAAAAATAAATTGAATTTATCAATGTCAAAGATTCCTAATTTTAATGAAAAAAGAAGAAATAAAAATATTTGTTGAAAATATC
>Ga0310695_10014246_pt1 | contig 10771 bp, 10 predicted proteins | sample RumenRJG_04DNA_FD_203882 | JGI IMG/M metagenome (GOLD analysis project Ga0310695, IMG submission 203882) | Bovine rumen microbial communities from Lethbridge, Alberta, Canada - RJG_04 (v2) (version 2) | ecosystem: Host-associated > Mammals > Digestive system > Stomach > Rumen | place: Canada... | reverse complement strand
AAAGTGCCCCAATTACGATTGTCGACATGCCCCATGTTTCCAGTCTGCAGGACTTCCTCAAGGATAAATTTCCCCTCTTTTTCATTAGGAGGAAGCAATTCATATTCAGAGGCAAGGCCAAATACCTCCTTCAGCACCCACATGATTCCTGAAGCATAGCGGTACATTCCTAACTTTTTAATCCATTTTACCGAGTCACTTTGCTCCTCCTCAGTAAATCCCTGTTTCAACACATAATAATAATCCATTATCTGCCTCAGACCTACTCCGTGCCCACACATGTGTCTATAACAATGTAATAGTATAAACACTCTGTCAAATGCGAGGCTTGACATCGCCTCTTTGTACGATGGTCTATACTTCTCACAAAACTTATGGAATCTTTTGTTATGTAGAGGATTATTTAGAAAAGCAGGCCAAATATGCACTTCCAGATGAACATCTTCGAACAGGTGAAAATGTATATGTTGATAATTAACCCCATATAAATTCCCATTCTTATCATATTTTCTAGCAAACTCGTAGATTCTTTCACGGTTTCCATCCAACCATATATCAACATCACCTGAAGAGCGTCTGTTGGGTTCTGGATAATACCGTCCAACAGAAGTCCCTTTTAATAATGTGCAATTAAAACCTTTCTTTTGAAAAAAATCTATGGCATCCTCACTTGCTCTTGCTAATCGAAGGGTGTTTTGTTCTGTCATTTGGGTTATCCCAATCCATTGTAAAAGCAATTCTTGAGGTGGTCTTTGTTCATCGGGTAGTTGCTCCAATCCGCTCAACATGACACCTTCTATAGATTGTTTTTCCGATTCCTCGTACAAAGCAATCCATTCTTTTGCATTGGGAACACGTGACAGACTGTCACGGTTGCCTAATGCGACCTGCAACATCTCAAAAAAAAGCATTATTCTTTAAGTATTCAATGCTATTCTATTGCTTCCTTGATGCAATCTACAATGTTACGAACATCTTCATCCGTCACGTAGGGGCCTGCAGGCAGGCAGAATCCAACATTGAAAAGTTCTTCTTCGATACCGTTGGTATATACCGAGACTCCTGCATACACCGGCTGCTTGCGCATAGGTTTCCATGTGGGGTGATACTCATTTTTTTTGCCCACTCTCTTTTGCACAAAGAAAACAGGCCAACCCAGCATATTTATTTTAACAAGAATCGCCACTAGAAGTAGTACTGGCCACAGAAATAGCAGTCCTAGAAACGAGACCACTCTATCGAAAATCCATTTTAGCGACATTTCCTACCCGTTAATAATTTCCAAATACAATTCATTATGCTCCAGTTCTTTCACCACCTCAACATCACTTGCAGACATAGCGGAACGATACGAAGCAATATTATCTTTCGACACAGTTTCAAACAATCGCAAGCCAATACCGAAACCCACCTCATTCAATATCTTGTTCATGGCAGTGCCTAATCCTTTACCACGATAGTCTATATCAACCATTCTACCACGGAAACCTTGACCATGGAAGAAACAACGATTGAAACAGTAGCCAGCAATGGCACCATTTATTTTGTCTTTCAGCACATAGCCAAGAAAAGCTTTGTTCCCTTGCAACAGTTTTATGCTCTTAGCATCAAATCCATGAGGTCTGAAATAGGTATAAGCCTCTTCAGGCTGATGCATAAAGAAAGAAACTAAATCATTTGTTGAAATGCTTTTGATGGGTACAATCTCATATCCTTCCGGCACCACCTTGTTATTGTTAAGGTTAGCGTTAAGGTTATTTAGTTTTTTCCCATACCTAATGTAGAATATCACACCATTAATCCACTCAATGATATTCCAAAGCCAACTGAACTTATCTCTTAATATATGCGCTAATTTATACAACATGATTTCATAGAGTTATTACAGGAGCCTTGCCCCAATCTATTAGGCTCTCTGCTTCAAAAATATTATTCAACGGTATATTTTTAAGCAACTTGAAGAGTTTTGCTTTGTTCCCCTTTACACCCAAGTTAAACTTCAAATAGCGCAAATAGCGCGCCTTCAAGGTACCCTCCTCTCCAAAATAGCTCTCATAATCCGCTTTTGTCATAACACCTGAAGCAACAGGATTAATGTCACCCAAATGGAAATAAGTCATTGAATAAACTGCATGCTTTATTTCTTTCTCAACGTACCAATAGGGGAAAAACCTGAAATAACCGCCTCCTGAGTATGCAAGTTCTTTACCAAACAAGTTTGTCGTGGCAATGGGAAACTCGTGCATTTCAATCCCATTATACTTCACCACTGTAGGCTCTATTTTCGTAAAATCGGGAAATCCTCCAAAATCACGAGAGACAGGGAACACGGACGCATCTCTTGTAATGCCATTAGCCGCCAACACCTCGAAAGCCCACTTATTCTCACTTCCTATTGAAAAAGCTGGTGCCCTATAACTCTCCACTTTCTCGCCTATACACTGTTCCAAGGCATCCACAGCTGCATGCGTGTCCTCCATCGCCTGTTCGTAGGTCATCTTATTAAGCCACTGGTGGGTATTGGAGTGACATCCTACTTCATGACCGGCATCATGGATTTTTCGAACTACAGCAGGAAAATCTGTTGCCATTTTGCCCACGCAGAAGAATGTTCCTTTCAGCCCGACTTCCTGCAACTTCGCCAGTATTTCATCAAGCAGTCGGTCATATTCTGCATACTTGGATTCTTTTGCTCCGAAATATGCTTTCTCCAGAAACCATTCCTCAATATCAAAAGTCAGAATATTCATGATGGTCTATGTGGAATTTCCTTAACAACTTTTGCAGGTCGCCCCGTAGCCACAGTCCAAGCTGGAACATCTTTTGTCACCAACGAGCCGGCACCAACAATAGCGCCCTCACCTACAGTTACACCAGGTAGAACAAAAGACTCCATACCTATCAGACAACCTTTCTTCAACAAGATTGGCTTTATGGTATAGCCTAGTTTGTTGTAGTCGCTCCCCACATAATAATTGGAGAAATCCCGCTGATGACATAAAAGTCTTGTACCACCGGCTACCGACACTCCGTCCTCCAATGTTATCATATCTGCATGCCCTGTGTCTATCCTCACGTGGTCGCCAATAAAACAACCTTTCCCCACATGGCAGCCCATCTTTCTCATCAAGTGGGGACGCAACTTTCGTGGTGCAAAAGGCTCTAATATAGCCCAATCCATCATATTCTGCAGTCTTTTCATTCTTATATTATGACAGAATTTCTTTACGACACCCCATAATGAAACATTACCATACTCGGTTTCAGAATAGTTGAAACCCATTTTTTTCAAAATGCGGAAAGTCAAACTTGTTTTTCTTTGCTTTTCCATAATCTTATTTTTCAATAACATCAATTACTGCTGGCCATACTTTTGAATAGTCATAATTATCTACGATATATGAACGAGTATTTGCTGCAAGTTTCTTTCGAAACTCGCTATCTAATAATAAAACTATCTGTCGCATAATAGACTCTGGTGATATCTCTGTATATATACCATTATAGTTTTCTACTATAGAATCAATACATCCTGTAGAACGGGAGACGATACAGGGCACCCCCATGCTCATAGCCTCTAATATTACTGTTGGATAACCTTCTCTATATGATGGTAGAATAAACGCATCCATCATTAAATAATACTTAGGCATCTGTGAGCGATCCACTCTACCTGTAAAAACAATGTCATGATCATTTTCAATGATATCAATTGTGTCTTGTGGAACTGCATCACGTATTTCTTTTTCACCGATAAAAAGCAGTTTAATGTTCTTATCAGGATAGGTAGATTTTAATTGCTTAAAACCTTCTATAAGTTCTACGATGCCCTTGTCTCTTACAATTCGTCCGCAAAACCCCAACACAAATTCTGCATTGTGAATACCCAACATACATTTCATGTCATAGATGTCTTGAATACTGTACGTTGCAGGATTAAACATAACTTTTGTATCAATTCCGCCACACGTACCCTTATTCAGCAAACATTGTTTTTCAGGCTTATTAATATGATCTCGAAGCCTCACTTTCATTACTGAAGGACTTACACAAACCACTTTGTGAGCCATAGCTGCCACTATTTTGTCAATAAAAATAAATATCTTACGTTTTAAGCCATGCATTGTTTCATACAACACACCATGTGCAAATATAATTCGGTTGGGAACTCTCATAGTGAAGCCTGCCAGCATCGCTATTAGGCGTGCTTTTGCCTGATGAGCTATTATGGTGTCAATCTTGTTATGTTTAATATATTTACAAACTTCGAAGTATGCCCTTAAATCTTGCATAACAGATATTTGTCTGTTTAGGGCAACGCCTTTACATTTTATACGCTGTTCTTTTGCAAACTCCTCCATTCCTGGGTCTGGGCTGCAAATCAAATGCATATTATATCCATGTTCTCGCAAGTAAGAGAACTGGCCGCCAATAAAATTGGTTGCCGACCCAAACAAGTTTATTATTTCAAGTACATTTTTGCTTCTTTTCATGCCGCTAATAACATCCTTTATAACCACAAACAAGTTCTTTAGACTAGAACCTCCCGTATACAATTAATCAAATCTGTTCTTTGCTTTTGTATTTCTTCCTTTTTCTTCTGTAGATTTGCGAGATATGATTCTCGGTTTCTTTCCAAATTGTCAAAAACAGATATAAGCGTTGATTCATCTATCCTGTCCATGTCGATTGAATAATCATCATTGCCAAGTACATTCATGATGCCTTTTCCTTTATTGCCGCCATAAGCAATCGCTATCGAGGGAACATCTACATTCAGTGCAAAAATTACAGAATGAAACCTCGTCCCTACCATATAGTCATAATAAGAATATATCTTTTCAACTTCCCTACAAGTCAAGTCAAAATCCTCAATACAACTTATTTGGCTGCGCAACTCTTTCGAAAGAGCACCAACGACTTCCCTTATCGCAAGGCGATCATCCTCATGGCTACTTGGGCCTAAAGTATGAGCCATAAACGTAACATGATATCTTTTATTTACTAAATGAGAAACTAAACATACAAAACTATTGATATATTTTTGAAACAGTTCCTGAGGGTTGCTCTTGCCCAAAAAACGATATGGACGTAAAGTGACGACTACTTTTTTCTTTTCAACCGGAATTCCTAGGGCCAACAAATAATCGCTCATATCCCGTTCTGAAGGGTTAAGAAAGAAACCAAGGTCTGGATAGTATTTACTTTTTACGTTCAATGATGCTAAGTATTGATTTGAGATATTTTCACGGGTTGTCAGCAAAGCAGTGTGGTTAAGTGCCTTTAAAGCTATCCTTTGGGCTATTCTATTCTTTAAGGGGCCAATAGAATTAGGCAATATTATTGTCTTTTTTCCATAAGCCTCAGCTAGAGTTATATGATAAGTTAAAAAATACAGGAAATACGGATCAGTTTTCGCACCATATGAATGAATAAAGCCACCACCTTTTACAAATACAGCATCTGCACTCTTTATCTCTTCAATTGACTTTTTCTGCGATTGAGTCAAGCAACACTCACCTACATATCTGACGATAGAATAAGAAGATAATAGTAGTCTCGTTTTAAGATAATCCATTAATGCCTGCCAACCCCATTGAATGAGGGTACCACCTGTATAAGCCTTGCTATCCTCAGTCTTTTTCGAAGACTTCCGTCCCGGATGCTTTAATATGGTATCAATAAAATTGTAACCCAATTTCTCTGTTTGACCATTTTGCAATTGGTAATCTGGGCCTCCTATGTCTGTCATCAACTTGCAAACAACATTATTTGCCCCATATACATCCTCGACTAACCTGATTGTCTCCCATACAAGTGCTTGGTCACCCCTATTCAAATCAGTATTTCCAGGAATAATAATTACTTTTTTCTTCATCTCAAACAATCGCTCTTAAAAGATTCAAGAAACTTTCGTCTCCTATCATTTAACAAGTCACAATCATATTCTTTAGCAAGATTGTAATTCCTCGTTGCCTGTTCCGAAAGGTCTTGCAACGTAATACTTTTTAATATGTTTACTATTTCTGATACATTGCCTTTTTCGAAAAGATAATCATCATCTAACAATTCAGGAATACCGGCAATGTTTGATCCCATGCATAAACATCCTCTACTCATAGCTTCAATTGTAGCTCTTGGCAGACCTTCCTGTTTACTAGGTTGTATATATATATCAATAGAGTCATAAAAATCTGTCACTTGGTCATGAGGAATAGAGCCATGAATAAACACCTTATCTGATATATTCAAATTTCGTGCAATATCCTTTAATTTATTACCAGTACCGCCTCCTATTAAATGATATTCAAAGTTTATGCCTTTTTCTTTCAATTTAGCAATTGCTCTTATCACATACTCTTGTCCTTTATAGGGTACATCCAAGGCAGCAGCTGTACCAATACGATAAATGCTATTTTCATCTTTCTTTCTTATACCGTCTAATCTTTTTTCTAAGACACCACTTATACCAGTATGCATATTAACATTACTACATCCAATAGATTTACCATTTGTAGGATAACGGTGCTGAAGGAACTCGTTTGTGACATAAATAGAATAAGGAGATTCGCGCTGAACCGTCTTTAACTTAAAATACTCAAATGGAGCTAATATCTTTCCTCGCCAGTCATAGTTCCACAAACTATCCCATGGGCAACCGACAACAACCGTAGCGTACGGCTTATTATATAGTTTTGCATACTTTATTACCAAATAACTATTCCCACAGGGAACATGAGCAATGCAAAAATCTGCATTTCTAACCGCCTCTTTAATGATTTCTTCATTCATTTTTGAGGTAGTCTTAATTATATCCTTAAATGTATTTACCTTTTTTACAAAAGTGAAAGAAACATGATTTCCATCAATCATATCATTACTACCCTTATTCACTTTTTTCATATGGCAAATTACATTTACCTCATCTCCTAAAACTAAATACCTTCTATAGGTTGATTGAATGGCATTATTATAATAGTGTATGCCATCGAACTGAACCGTTGTTCCTGTTGAATAAACGACTCTCATTTTCTTACGTTTTTTATTATGATTGCAGGAACCCCGCTAACAACACAATCTGCAGGTACATCCTTTATAACAACAGAGTTTGGTGCAACAATAGAATTATCACCAATTTTTATTTTTCCTAATACTTTACAACCTAACAACAAATGAACATTATCACCGATTATTGGTCTATTTTCATTACCACGTTTCTTTCCTAACACAACTCCCTGCGTTATAGTACAATAATTCCCCATCTTAAGACAATTAATGTGTACCCCCCCCAAATGCGCTATCTTTAGTCCGTAGCCAATGGTATTAGGGTGCAAAAAGAGGCCATATTTAAGAGACTGTCTTTTGTGCCATACATAAAAGAAAGGATACCACAATTTTGTTAGCGGATTACTTGTATTCATCAAATATTCCAATACCCGAAATACAACGAGATATAGTTTAATTCTTGCATTCTCTTCACCCAATACCCATCGTATGGGATAATCTAAGCCTATTTTACCATTAGCTTTAATATCCTCCTTTATATATAAAAGGAGCTTTTTGATTGAATTATTCATAGAAATCAACTAATTACATTTAGACCTTCATTCTTATTTTTTTTGCATCCTGTATTCCAATAAAATGGGATGCAAAGACCACACCAAAAAAAATCCATAGACGCTCAATGAACCACATATCAGAACTAATCATAGCTCCTGGTACAGAAATAAAAAAAAAGAAAGGAATCAACATATACTCATTTATATCACATGTCTTCATCCTTACATATAATTTATATATGACAGGAACTAACAATAAGAAGAAGAACAACAAACCACCATCATACAGTATTTGAAGAACAAAGTTATGAGGATAACATATACCCGTATTATTCTCAAACTGGTCAAATCCATACCCAAATATCGGATTTTCAATGAATCCTTTGATGGCTATACCAGATATAAACTCACGACCGTTTGACATGTCACCAGCTCTACTCAATTCAATATTCTTATTAATTGCATTCAAATCTATACCAAGAAAATGAAATGTAGAATTCAAGTATGTCAATATTTCCCACAAAAAGGCAGAAATAAAGAATCCCGATATTATTATAAGAAAGGTTTTGTTTCCTTGTATCTTTATGCCAAGCCCCTCCTTTTTCTTAAAAAGGAAATAAAACAAAAGTAAAGAGATAATGCAAAGGAATGGTCCTCTGGGGCCCAAAGTCAAGATTTTGTAACCATAGAAAAAATTGATAAAAACTGAAACCATACCTATTATTTTCCAGAAGCTACTATCCTGCTTATAGTCGTTTATTAAATAAATAATTGTTGCCAAAACCGGCACTAAAAATGCATAGCACATTGGCATATAATGCAATTCGTTTTGACCACCTTGGATAGAGAAGATAACAGAAGAATAAAAAACACCCATTAATGGCAACAGCATTACGGATCTTATAAATATTTTTGGATTAATTTGTACCATAGACGGCGAGATAAAAGCTACTAATGTAAACATACATAAAGTTATGTACCGAATACGAGGAACTCCTATTACTGCATTGGTGTACTGATACCATGCAAGAATATATAATATTAGAAAAATCACATACTTGTTAATCCTAAATACACTGTTTTTTTGCAAAATAGATGTTATTATTAAGAAGACAGATGCCGCTATATATAATGTCACCAAAAATCCTCCCTCTTCCTCACTGTTAGTGCCAAGCATTGCGTTCAGGATATAATTAATGCATTTAATATCAACAAAAAAAGCAAATAAGACAGAACTGAAGAAAGATGAAAAAGAACAATTACCACTATAATTCATAACGTTTGTGTTTAAAACCGTTGCTTACCCATTGAAAAAGAAAAATGAAACCTCTATATCCAGGATGAATATCTATATATTCTCTGAGAAACTTCATATATCGTTTTTTTCTTAAATATGACAAACAAACACCAAAACGATTTTTTATCAAGACATCCTGTCTTTCACTTGATGGTAGAGTATTTATTATTGGCATCAATCTATTTAAATAATGCATAACATACTCTTTTTTCACGATAGGATCTGTTGGATTATTGCGCTGGATTCTATACCTTTTATAACCTATATGTTGCAAAGCGTAAACTTTGTATTTTGCCATAACTCTTGCTGTAAATTCCCAATCTTGATGTCTTTTAAATGTCTCATCAAAACCTCCGAGAGTTTCCCACACATTCCTTTTTATACAAATAGTAGTACTACTAATCGTAACATTATGCATCAATATAGCATAAATATCCTGACCTGTAAATGTTTTTATCATTTTGCGTTTTACACCAGTATCTGTAAATTCGTCTATCCCAGAACAATAAGTCAAAGCAAACGAATCATCAAGATTTGGGAGAACTTTCATATGCTCTTCTATATTGGTTGGAAAGAAAATATCGTCATCATCCAATAATGCAATATATTCGCCTTTTGAATTTTTCACGCCGGTATTTCTTGCGGCTGATCCGTTAATGTTAACCTCGTGGCAAACATATTTAACAGAAGGTACATTTCGGTATTCTTCCATTACTTTTGCTGTCTTTAACTGATTGGGGGTATTTATGCCATTATCATCGACAACAATGATTTCCAAATTAGGATAGGTTTGTGCTAAAACACTATCTACACATCTTTTTAAGTATTCCGCTCCACCATATGTGGGAATTATTACTGATACTAATGGACTCTCCATATCTGACATTTTAAATAATTACTTGATTGCTTTTAGATATTCTAATGATTCATTTCTTAATGTACATAAGTTTTCTTTAACTCTGGCGTAATCCAAAGATGGTAAGGATGGTATATCTGAATGCGGTGCTAATAAACGATTCTTTATACAAACACTATTAAGCAAAGTTTCAGCTCTATTTGAATTTTGGGGATATGATGCAAAGAATTCCTTTTCAAATATGATAGAGAAAACTAAACCATGAAAAGAAGATGTAAAAACGCATTCTGCATTTTTAATCATATCTATGAATTCACATGGTCCCTCTGTCGTATACAAGTACTTTGTTGATTCCTGTGCTGCAGTTCCAGTCAAAACAACCAGCTCGCACTCATGCTCTTTTGCGTACTGTTTAACTTTCTGGATATCAAATGGGCTGATGCCGATACTGTACAGTAGCATATATTTAAAATGGACAAGAGATTTAGATGGCATGATATCTTCCCACTCTTTTTTTTCCAATAACAATGTTGGGTCAAGAGTAACTTGAATATTATCATATCCTAAACTCTGAAGCAACTCTTTTAGATTCTCTTCTCTGACTGCTATCTTGTCTAAATGAGCTACAAGCTTTTTCACCTTTTCTTTATCTCTATCTGACGATGGCAATTTCCCCATGCTTGCAGAATATGCAATATGGCTTTTAGTCTTAAAATTATTATCGCCAAAATAAACAGGATTATAATCGCCAATTCCTGAGTGTTTACGCCATATTTGATCGCTTCCATAAACAATCACATCGAATTCTTCTCTCACATTACTGCAATAAGGATATATATATTCCTCAAAGAATGGCTTGAAATTGTTTATACGCTCTTTCTTGTGTTTATATTTTTTTATTGAATCAATTATGTATCCATATCCACCCGGTATCCTTAAATACTTCAAGCTTTTCAAAGAAAAAGCTTCATATTTCATAGAATGATAATCGGGCCAATAATCAACATAGCGTACTTCATGGCCCAGTTTTTCCAATGCCACACGTGTAGCAACTGCCTG
>Ga0310695_10014240_pt1 | contig 10773 bp, 9 predicted proteins | sample RumenRJG_04DNA_FD_203882 | JGI IMG/M metagenome (GOLD analysis project Ga0310695, IMG submission 203882) | Bovine rumen microbial communities from Lethbridge, Alberta, Canada - RJG_04 (v2) (version 2) | ecosystem: Host-associated > Mammals > Digestive system > Stomach > Rumen | place: Canada... | reverse complement strand
GTCATGCCCTGGATAACTTTTACTGTCCTTGTAATAAATCTTATCCTGAATATTGTTTGTAACATAACCAGATAACCAGTAAACATTTATTTTTGCATCGTAACGACTGTCTACGCGGCCACCGTCTCTAACGATTTGATAGACCTCGCCTTTATAAACGAACTCATAACAATCATCAAACCAGTCGTTATTCATATGCTGAATCATACTGTTAAAAGTATCTGCTCCATAAAAGTCAATGCTTCTTTTCGATTTTCCCATAGTGTAGGATGCTCCATTTTCGCCCTATCGTATACCACTTTTATCAGCTGTTACTCATCATAAACAATTTTAAACAAAGCCAATAAAACAAACAGGAACCCAACGCCAATCCCTGCTGCATTCCAGCTCATGCCCATTGAATGGATGATAGCCTGTAGGATTGTGATCAGCAATGCAAGCAGGATGATTCCCCGGTTGGACTTCCAGAACGCATATGCTGCTACCAAAAATAACAACGCAACGGCTGTTGGTCCGCTTATAAACGCAAACATTGCAATTCTCCTTTCCTGCCTCTTATGGTTTTACGATGCTCCATTTTCGCCCTATCGTATGTCCAGAATATTTTTGCTTATTCCAAAGGTCTTATCGCACACCCCTATTTACCTATTTTAATTATACCACGTTCTGAGTCCAAATCGGTACGCTTTGAAGCCCCGCACTGCGTCTTGGATTGCGCGTTTCTTGTTTCTGCATTCCGCTTCCGGTCTGGCTTTGAGGAAAAACAAAAATTCATCCTAATCCTATAACGAAATCTTCGTTATAGGATTACCCTTTCGTTATAAGGGTGTGCAAGCCGCACCCGGTGAAGTTTCATTTCGGTATTAATCGGTGAATCCGGCAGATAAATCCGGGCAAAAAAATAAGGCTTCCATAGCACCTGCCAGTGCCTGAAAGCCCTTATTCTCAGCATTCTATAGTAGTAATCGCCCGGATTTATGGTATCGACGTCGACATGCCGTGCCTGCTCTCTTTTAAAACCGCCGCAGTAATATGATGTGCCTTCACCAGCGCCAATACTTTTTCCGCGCCCAGCCGGAACTGCGCCGTCACATTTTCACCGACTTTGTTCACCACGCGACAGCCTTCCTGATTCGTTCCATGCCTTTGGATCTCCGCCGGCAATCGAGGCACAGGCAGGCCGCCCATCACTTCCGGGCAAACCAGCAACACATCATCCCTGTGTTTATCTATCCATTGGCACAACAAAGGAACCGCGTTGTTTCCCCCGCTGTATTTTACATTCTCGCCTGCCAGGCAGGCACTGATTAGGATCATAGTATTTCCCTTTTCTATCTAAAACTCACAAATATTTCTTCCTTATTTTGTCCGGCATTTTCTTTATTGAAATAGCACTTACCTTTCAGTAAGTGCTAAAATATGAATTAATTTTTTACAAAAAGTTTTATGACAAAATACAAATCCTGCAGATTTACATATTTTCTGCAGCAACAGGCTACAGCAGAAATTTTTGTTTTTGTCCGGCAAACCGGCGGAGCCTGACTTCTATCTTCCTTCTGCCCCGTACAACAGGTCAAGCAGTTTGTGATAGTACTCGCTCTGCTTGTCATTCAGTTCGTCATCGGACTTCATGGTAAGGGTCCAGCCCGCCCCGTTTGATGGATCTTTATAGGAAACGGAAAGACTTACATGGGCCGCGTCCAGGGCGAACAGTGCGCTTTTGCGAAACACTTTCCATTTGAAAATTTTGTATTCCCGGCCCAGGGCTTCCATCTCTTTTAACACATCTGCCGAAATTTTCTTCTCTGTTACATGTTCCGGTGAACTATGCCAGTCTTTATAACTGTTCTTGTAAGTGGCTTCCGTATCGCTGACCCGGATAACCTCAATGCGTTCATGGCCGCCCGTAGAACTGCCGGAACTAACGTAACTGCACCTTGTCACATAAGCGGTTTTTTCTTTTACCATATCATTGGCGCCTTTGGCTTCTGCCATGCCAAAAAATCCGGACAGACACATACTTAAACAAAAAAACATTACAACAACTTTCCAGGCTCTCATCTGGCAACCTCCTGCTACTAAAAAAATCAGTTCATTTACTAAAGAACCACTGACTAATTTTAACACGTTTTCAAAAAAGAATACAGCCTGCAATTAAGCAGGCTGCTGTTGTGTAAAATACTAAATTTTAAACAATGCAGTTCCGCGTTTTTTACTTTTTTCCCCAGGCAGCCTTTTTTATTTTGTACCGCACTTCTCGTGCATTACCCACTTTTTGCCATTTTCTTCATGGCGCACATAGGTTTTGTCAAAGGACCAGCGGTTTTCCCTGAGTGATTGTTTCAAATTCTTTCGTGGAAGGAATAGCTGAAAGGATTTTTAACGCGCCCGAATTTTTGTCGATCCAGAAGGACGCATTATCCGTCAGCAGTTTCCCCATGGTGTGCTTCCGCAGAAATACGAAATGGGTTTCCGTTTCATAACCGCAGGTAATTTTCCCATAAGGTCCCACCGCATTCTTTGCGATTTCATAGGCTTCTTTTGAAGTAATCATGAGTTTCCCTCCTTTGTTCCGCGTTTTTGATTTACGTTTTTGATTTAATAAAAAAATCCTGCCATAGATGTAAATTAAATTCTAACTGACCGTTAGTCTAAATCCAATTTACACTTAATTTTTCTTCTCTCATATAGTATAATAACATATTATAACGTTAACAACAACATATAAGGAGCCTCGCCTATGCCTGCCTTTCTTTCGTCTTTTTCTGCAGCGGCTTCGGCCTTGATGACGCCGGAATACTGGATCGCCCTTTGGCCCCTGTGGAAAACATCCATTCTTACCTGCGCGGCCATTCTTTTATTCCGCATCCTGTACCGTTCTTTCATCCTGATTGTGACGGAACATCTGAAAAGCAAATACCACTACGATTTTATCGATGATTTCTTCAAGGCATTTAACCATCCGATTCAGACCTACCTGTGGATCTTTGCCCTGTACATGTTCATCGTCCTCAGTCCGGTGGATCCTTTTTCCCAGCACCCGGCCTTTGACAAAATTCTTCGGACCAGCCTTATTATCTGCATCATCTGGGGCGTGTACAACTTATGCGACGCAAGTCACGGGCTGATCATGCAGATCCTGAAACGTTCCAACCTGAATGTGGATGAAACCATCGCGGGACTTTTTTCCGCGCTGGGCCATATCCTCTGCATCATGCTGGGCATTGCCATGGTGGCCCGGGAATGGAATTACGACATTACCGCCTTTGTGGCCTCCCTGGGCATCGGCGCCATGGCCATCGCCCTAGCGGCAAAGGATTCTCTGGCCAATATTTTCGGTAGCGTCATCATTATTATGGAACGGCCTTTTAAAGTAGGCGACTGGATTTCCGCCAACAACGTGGAAGGCTATGTGGAAAAAATTTCCTTCCGCAGCACATGTATCCGCACCTTTTATCAGGAGCTGGTTTACGTTCCCAACTCCCTTTTGAGCAACACCCCCATCATTAACTACACACAGCGGGAAAAATACCGCATCCAGTATGTATTAGGCGTCACCTACAGCACCACCCGGGAACAGCTGCAGACGGTCTGCTCCCAAATACGCCAGCTTTGCGTAAAACTGGATGAGATCCACAACGACGGCATTGACGTGAATTTTTTTGAATTTGGCGACAGCTCCCTGAACATCCGCATCGTGTGTTACGCCAAAGCCCCCAACATGTCGGTCTACCTGAAGACCCGGGAAAAATTCAACCTGAGCGTCATGAAAATTCTGGAAGACAACTGTGTAAGCTGCGCCTTCCCAAGCCGAAGCGTGTATTTCGAAACGCCGATACAGAAGGGAAACACAAAACAATAACATGAATAAAACAAAACGCCGGAATTCAAACTCAAATGAATTCCAGCGTTTTTTTATGCAACTGTTTTACTCACACCACAGATCCACGTGTTCGAAATGAACCACGTCCACCAGGCCCCGGTCAGTAAGCCGCAGCTCCGGAATTACCGGAAGGGACGTAAAAGCCAAAATCATAAAGGTGCTGTATTCTTCCGGAACCCCCAGCTCTTTCAGCCAGAAGTTTAGCTGCTTGATTTGGGAATTGACCGCCATGGCATCCCGGTCGCTCATAAGCCCGGCAATAGCCAGGGGAACCGTTGCCCGGACTTCCCCATCGGAAACCACGATGAGACCGCCCCCGATTTCCCGCAGCCGGTTCACCGCCACAGCCATATCTTCATCGTTTGTTCCTACCACCGATAGGTTATGGGAATCGTGGCCTACCGTAGTGGCAATGGCTCCTTTTTTCAGGCCGAAACCAAAAGCAAAGCCAAGCCCAATGTTCCCCGTGTTGTGATGGCGTTCGAACACAGCCATCTTTAGAATATCGCGGCCAATATCGCTTACCGCTTCCCCGTTTTGAACCGTAGGCGTCAGATGCAGTTCGCTTGTCAGCAGCTGGGTCTGGCTGATGCCGATGACCCGCAGCTTCCTGTTTGCCTTTGCGGGAATTTTAAAGCTGTCAACCGAAACCTCCGGCATGTTCATGGACTGTCCCGGCGGTTCCAGCACCGGATCGCTTTTCCATAACAGCTTCCGGTTTTTTACTACCTGAACGCCGCCTTTAATTACATGCACCGGCTGGAAGGACTGCAGGTTTTCAAACACGGCGATATCCGCTACATAACCCGGTGCAAGAGCGCCAACATGTTTCAGGCCGTAACATTCCGCAATGTTCAGGGTAGCCATAGGGATCAGGTCTTCCGGATCGTAACCCTGGGCCACACCGATTTCCAGCAGGTAGTTGATGCTGCCCTGCTCGATCAGATCGTCCGCATGACGGTCATCGGTGCACAGGCAGAGACGCCGGTTTCCCGGCTTTTTCAGCAGGGGCAGAAGGTCCACCAGATTATGGGCTGCGCTACCTTCCCGCATAAACACATACATGCCACGCCGCACTTTTTCCCAGGCTTCTGCGGGAGTCACGCACTCGTGCTCCGTCGTGATGCCCGCAGCTACGTATGCATTCAGTTCTTTTCCGGAAAGCCCCGGTGCATGGCCGTCTACTTTCTGGTTGTAGAACAGCTTCATCTTGTTCATTTCATTCTGCTGTTTGCCTAAAATGCCCGGGAAATTCATCATCTCTGCCAGCCCCAGGATACGGGGACTCAGCTTGCGGATGTGTTCCATATCTTCCGGCGTAATGCGGGCCCCGGAAGTATCCATGTCTGTAGCCGGCACGCAGGAAGGAATCATAAGGTAGGCGGAAAAAGGAATGTTGGCCGTTTCATCCAGCATGAACCGCAGGCCTTTTTCTCCCAGCACGTTGGTTATTTCATGGGGATCGGTAATAGCCCCGGTAACGCCGTTCAGCAGCAACACCTTTACCATTTCCCGGGGAGACAGCATGGAGCTTTCAAAATGCACATGGGCATCCATGAGCCCGGGGGTCAGGTAGAGGCCCTTTACATCGATTTCCTGCCGGCCCTTATACTGGCCGATCCCTACAATCTTGCTGCCGCTGATTGCTACATCCGCCACTTCCCATGTTTTTAAAAATACATTAAACACATTCCCGCCCTTTAACACAAGGTCGGCTTCCTGCCGTCCCATGGCGGTGTCGATCTGTTCTTCCAAAGTTGTTGCGCGCCAGAAATCCATGTTCTGTACCTGCTTTCCAATGATAATGAACTACGCTTGAAACATTTTTTCCATTATTTTTTTGCCGGTTCTTTCCCGAACCATTTTTCATAAATCTTATCGTATTCCCCGCTTTGCTTCAGCTCAGCAAGAGCTTTATTGATTTTCGGGGTCAGCTCCCCGTGACGGCGGGTCACGATACCGTAAGATTCTTTTGCAAAGGTATCGCCAACAATAACAGCGTCCGGGTGATGTTTGTTAATGTAATACTGAGCCACCGGTTTATCAAGGATGATGGCGTCCACGGCCTTTTCCTTCAGGGCCTGAAAAACTTCTTCATTGGTCTTAAAGCTGCGGACTTTATCCCCGGCCAGCTGTTTGGCCTTTTCCTCCCCGGTGGTCCCAAGTTGTACAGCCACAGCCCGTCCATTCAGGTCTTCCGGTTTCTGCAGGCTGGTGTTTTCTTTTCGTACTACAAGAGAAAGGCCCGATTCGTAATAGGGCTCGCTCATATCCACAATTTTCTGCCGGTCCGGCGTGATCGTCATACCGGCGATGACCAGATTCAGGTTACCCCGTTTAACCGCAGGGATCAACGCCTCAAAATCCATATCCAGTATCTCTACCTGCATATCCAGTTTTTTTCCTACAGCACGGATCAGATCCATATCAAAACCAGAAATCTCCTTACTTCCCTTTTCCCTGAATTCAAAAGGTGGGAAGGTAACTTCAGTCCCCACCTTCAATACTTTGGGACCTTCAGCTTTCTTTTCCCCACCGCAGCCGGTAACAATGCAAAGTACCGTCAGCAAACTGAATAGAAACAATACGTATTTTTTCATAATCCTTATTCCTCCAAAAGGCTCAGCTATGCCAGATTGTTATCAGAGCCTTTTTGATTTTTCCTGTTTTAATAAACAAGGATGTTTAATAGACAAGGATAAATTTATCCACTTAAAATTTATCACAGTTTTTGTGGAAACACAATAATAATCAAGCCGAAAGAAAACTGTTTTTACTTAAAGAAACTGCATTAAGCAAAGAACTCCCTGCATAATAAAAAATCTTTTCTTTTTTACTGATTTTTATTTCAACTTTTTTAATTTAATGATATAGTTAATTATACGATATTTTTAAATCATTTATTTTTTATACACTGAGAAAGACTGCCAGCCCAATATTCTTTTTTTAAACGAATACAGACTGTCAAATGGTCATATCATGCAAAAAGCATGCATAATAACCCAATTAACCCGGAAAACCGGGAGAGAGGAAAAGCCGTCTGCATACGCAGGCGGCCACATCACCATATTATGAAAACAAGAAACGGAAAACTCATGGCAGGGTTCCTGATTCCTTCCCTGTTAGGCATAGTTTTATTCATGGTTCCCATCAAATACAACGATAACTGGACCATTGTGGTGAAGATACTGGCGGATATGATCGGCGCTGCCCTGGGGGACTACCTGCCCCTGCTGTGCGTAGCCATCGTAACCCTGTCGGCGATTCTCGGGGTACTATCTTTAAAGCGTCCCAGCTTTATCACCACCTACCCCATCGTAGACAAAACCTTTTCCGCTACCCCCGTCTGGGCCCTGATCCGGGTCATAGGCGCCGTCTTTATCTGGCTCACCTACCTGAAGATTGATGCCGGCGAAGAGGCTACGGGCGTCATCCATATGATCACCATGGCGGACGCGGGAGGTTTCGTCCTGACAGAACTGCTGTCAGTCCTTGTCATCATCTTCCTACTGGCAGGGCTATTACTGCCCTTTTTGTTAGACTTCGGCCTGCTTGAATTTATCGGTGCCTTACTGACCAAGGTCATGCGTCCACTGTTCACCATTCCGGGCCGGGCTGCGGTAGACTGCATCACTTCCTGGATTGGCGACGGCACTTTGGGAGTCATGCTCACTGCCAACCAGTATGAAGACGGTTACTATTCTGAACGTGAAGCTGCCATTGTGGCCACTACCTTCTCCGCCGTTTCCATCACTTTCAGCATCGTAGTACTGGCCCAGGTGAAGCTGATGGATTACTTTGGTATCTATTATCTTGTAGTCTGCGTCATCGGCATCGTCTGCGCTTTAATACTGCCCCGAATCCCGCCTCTGTCACTGAAAAAAGATACCTTCCTGGTTCCCGGGAAAGCCATGGGGGAAGAGCTGCCGGAAGGTTATACTTCTTCCTGGGATTACGGTCTGGACCTGGCCTGCAAGCGGGTTGCCGAATATAAAGGAGCAGAACAGTTCCTGGAAAGCAGCCTGAAGAACGCTGCGGGCATGTGGTTCGGGGTACTGCCGGTGGTCATGTGCATCGGCACCCTGGCTCTGGTACTGGCATTAAACACTACGGTGTTTGAAACCCTGGGCCTACCCTTCATGCCCCTCCTGAACCTGTTGGATATCCCGGAAGCCGCAGCTGCCTCCAAGACCATGGTGGTAGGGTTCACAGATATGTTCACCCCCTCCATACTGGCTGCAAGCACCATTACCAGCAACATGACCCGGTTCATCGTGGCAGTGGTCTCGGTGACCCAGCTTATTTACCTGTCGGAAGTAGGCGGCCTGATCTTAGGTTCCAAGATTCCGGTGAACCTGGTAGAACTGTTCATCCTGTTCCTGGAACGCACTGTAATCAGCCTGGTAATCGCTTCCGCTTTCGCCCATATGATTTTTTAGTCAACAACAATAAACTTGCGGCTCTCTGCTTATGCCGCTTCTTTCCAGCCAGTTCTCATATCGCCGTTGCTGATTCAGCACGGCGATTTTTTTCATTTCTTACGGCGAAAGTTCAATACACTCGTAACCTCTGTCAGCTTATCTTCAACCTGTCCGCATCGAATTTTTTTATCCGAAACAATGAGCGCTTTGGGAAACTTCTTCCAGTCTATGGCATCGACGCCTCTGATCTCGTTATTGAAAATCTGCATCCCTTCTCCGCACACAAATTTTTTCAAAAAGTTCCGAAGTATTTCAGATATATCCGCATCCACCGCATTACCATACGCGCGTGCGGTTTCTTTGTTCCCAAACAATGCCGTCGCCACTTCCACCGTACCTGATCCAAGGTTCTCGATCAGCGGTTTCTCATCCCAGTAAAAAAGATGTACTTTACTACCGCTTTCGGCCAGCCTTTTTCCGCAGAGATACATGCTCAACACATACCCCATTTCATACAGCTTCATTTTTACTTCCAGCTCAGACTCCGTCGCTGACAGTTCTTTAACATAGTCATTCAGCGTTTGCGTATCAGGAGCATAAGAATCATCAAAATCATGCAACAGGTCGGTAATCACTTTGGCTGTGAAATCCCAGTAAGTTACCAGTACCTCTTCAACTTTTTCCCTGCCGATAAACGACTGGAAAACCTGTCTTTCATTATTGGGAATCCCGATGATAAATTCGATACCGGAAGCAGCTCCCTTTTGAAAAGCCGTAAACACATCGGCCGGAATCAGTTTTCCATCGCAGGTGGGTACAGACAAATCCTTCCAGAGCTTCTGGGAAACTTTTTTCAATTGTTCTGTGGAAAGCTGCTGCAGCTCCTCCATGTTCTTCGCCGACGTTTCCTGTAAAAGCTTCGCTGCCAAGAAGCGGGACGCATCCGGCGTATCATACGCACCTTTGGGACTGCCAAAAAACACAAATGCTTTCCGGAACAGGCCTTTTGCCTGCTCACAGGCGGCAAGAAGGCTGATGGACGTGGCCCCGGATTCAAACCCCATCACGGTAATCCTGTCAGGGTCACCTCCAAAGGCAGCTATGTTTTCTTTGATCCAGCGCAAAGCCGCAATCTGGTCAAGGAGGCCAAGATTCAAGGCGTCCGAATAGGCTTCCCCACCGGGGACTTCCGAAAAATCGATAAAGCCAAAGAGGCCCAGCCGGTAATTAAAGCTGACACCCACAACGTCCGGGAAGGCATGGATAAAATCACTGGCATCCATTAAAGGATCGGCAGCTCCGCCGTATGTAAAATCACCGTGGTGGAACAGCACCAGGACAGGCTTTTTCCGATCCGTTTTTTTCCTGCCAGTACAAATATTCAGCGTCAGGCAATCTTCGCTTTGCCTGTGATGTTTTAAAATCGAGCCTTCGAGCTCTACCTGTATGGCAGAAGCGCCCAGGTATTTTGCCTCGAATACGGCGTCCGATTCCGGCAGCGGCTCAGGCGCTTTCCATCTGTACTCGCCCACAGGAGGCTTTGCATAGGGAATTCCCAAATAATAAATGACGTTTTTTTCTTTGACTCCAACATAGATACCGGTTTTTGTCTTTACGGCGCAATCAGTATCATAGGCGTCGCGGATTGGCCGGTTCTGCCGGTTCACTTCGTCCAGATCGGCGTCTTTCAGCACGTGGTCAAACACAAATCCGTTGCTTCCATCTCCGTAGCTTTCGCGGATTTTCCGGATGCGGTACCAGCGTACAGCCATACTGAATGCAAACCCTAATATGGGAGCAAGAATTACATACGCATACTGTCCCAGTAACGCTTCCAGCATGGATATTCCCATCCACGACATGGCCACATACTGAACCGCCAGAAAGCTGAAGATAAGCGTGGCAAAAACCAGATACCGGTACGCCGGATTTTTCTGTACGGCCTTGCTGAAGACTATTTTGTTTCCTATCTCCTGCAACACATATCCGGCAGCAGAGCAGATCAACATGCACTGCCAGAGCGGCCAGCCAAGCATTTTTGGAACTTCAAAGCCTAATCCGTACCCCGCAGCCGAAATGCAGGCAACCATTAAGTCATCAATCGTAAATAATTTTTTCATTATTAGCCTTTTTTTCTTTCCAGAGAATTTACAGCCTTACGCTTTGAACACTTCTTCACCGTCCACGATGGTAGCTACAATGTTTGCCTGGGCAACCTTCTCAAGGTTATCATGCAAGAAATCGCAGTCAAACACCGTCATATTGGCAATCTTGCCGAACTCGATGGATCCCATGCGATGCTCCTGATGCCACTGACGGGCTACGTTAATAGTCATAGCGCGCAGGGACTGTTCCCGGGTGATGGCTTCCTTGAGATTGTGCGGTTTATCAATTCCTCCCAGGACTTCTTCCGGATACGAGCGTTTTTCCGCTGTATAAAAGCTGTATTTGACATTCATCAGCGGAGAA
>Ga0310695_10014230_pt1 | contig 10777 bp, 8 predicted proteins | sample RumenRJG_04DNA_FD_203882 | JGI IMG/M metagenome (GOLD analysis project Ga0310695, IMG submission 203882) | Bovine rumen microbial communities from Lethbridge, Alberta, Canada - RJG_04 (v2) (version 2) | ecosystem: Host-associated > Mammals > Digestive system > Stomach > Rumen | place: Canada... | reverse complement strand
CCTCCTTGTCTTGTTTGTTTTGCAAGTCGGTATTCTACCGAAAACGGCGGGCGGTTGCCGCGCTTTTTTCACCGCTCAGACGAGCCACACCAAAAAATGGGTAAACTCCAGTGAACCACAAACTGCGAAAATCTGTTATACTATTCCCGTCATGCAACAGGCAACTCTTGAAGGATGGAATCATTTTATGGGAAACGCCCGAAAAAACACTCCATACACATCGGCAGTGATCATTACGAAGATCATGCCCTTGGCTTGTCAACTATGGTGTCAGGGCCGTCAATCAACGACAGGATGATGGACGACTTCAGGAAGTGGTGCGAGGACCCGAACTACCAGCCTGTATGATTCGCCGCCCGTCACAGACGCGCGAAAGGGACGCAAATGAAGACGAAGGCTTTGTTCATCGGCGTTGACCGTTACGAGGATTCCGAAATCAGGAATCTCGAATGCGCCTCCTTTGACGCCAAGGAACTTGCAGAAAGTTTCGCTGGCTTCGGCTTCGATTCGGCTGTGTCGCTGAATCCGAAACGACGTGAAGTGGAACAGGCGGTGAAAACGTCCACGGCCTGCCTCGGCCCAGGGGATGTGTTCCTGTTCTTTTTTGCGGGACACGGTTTCGCCGCGACCGGCGGGCAGGATCTGCTCTTTTGCTCGGACGACAAGTTTGACTACCTGCGGTACAACCGCGCTGGCATCCCATTCGATCTCATTCGCGACGAGACTGGGAAATGCGGATGCCACCGGCTGTTTCTGCTGGATGCCTGCCGATCGGACTTCCAGACGGGACTTCGCGGCACCGGGGACACGAGGGATCTTTGCCCGCTTTCGGAAATGGCCGTGTCGGATGCTGGGGAGGGCGCCGTCGCCATCCTGCGCTCCTGCAAACAGTATCAGTGCTCGCGTGAGCTGGCCAGCCACCGCCATGGACTCTTCACCTTGGCGCTGATGGACGTCCTTGACTGGTTGAAGGACGTCCGGAAAAACATCGCGTTTGACGACGCGCTCAGAAAGAGCATTTCCGGGCGGATGCGGGAAATTGGGCGTCTCAATGGTTTTTCCGTCCGCCAGGAACCGGAATTCATGAGTTCTGGCCAGACGGCGGTCGTTCTCGATCCGGGGGCCGGGTGCATCCGGCTGTCGGACGGCGGATGCGACAATGCTGGATCGGATGGCGGCGATGCATGCATCCGTCCGGAGGACACGCGACTCCAGTCCGCCCGCGAGATCATTAAAAGGGCGAACGATTTCATTCGAGCCCAGGCCTACGAGAGGGCGTTTGAGTTGCTGTCCTGCGTACAGGGCAACTGCGAGGTGCTCACGACATTGGGAATGATGAAGCTGGACGGACTGGGATGCCAGAGGAATACGTCCGAGGGAATATTGTACCTTCGCCAGGCGGCTGAATCCGGTTCCTCCAGGGCGTTGTTTCAGCTGTACTATCGGCTGAAGGATGTCAACCGCAGAGAGGCCTTGCGGTATCTGACCATGGCCGCCGACCGCGACGACCTGGACGCCCTGTTTGTTCTTGCCGATGAATACAAGAGCGCAAGCGATTTCGTGAACATGCAGCGTTGCTATTTACGCGGCGCCCGCCTTGGCGACAGGCGCGCGGTAGTTGAATTGGAAAACCAAAGAAGGAGAGTCACGGTCAGATGAACGCAAAAGCGGTAGATGCGGTCCAATCCGCCATCCAAAAAATCAAGGATTTGTTTTCGTCATGCCTCGCATGGGGCATGGAGGAGCACTTTCAGGTCCTGCAGTTCGACAAGATCCTTGAAGTGGGGGAGAAACTCGCCGGACAGTGTCCGCCGGATTCGGTTTACGGTTTCAAGTGCTATGTTGTCAAGGAGCCGGACGGTTCCGGCGTGAGGGCGGGAGTGTTTCCTGTCGACGCAAGCGCCAACACGTTTGGCGGCGAAGACGTGGTCATGAAAGTTCTGAAAGCAAAAACACTCGACGAGAAACTTGCCTCGCTTCTGCCGGACGGACAAGACGGCTCGTTCTTCATCCCATACGAAAAAGGAGTTTGAAATGGATCCCTTGACAATCGGAATGTTTGTTGTTGGCATAGCCAAAATGCTCGCCGCATACGCCATCATCTTCCTTGCGGTGTGGCTTGTCGTTGAATTGTGCAGGGTGGTCGGAGAGTATTTGCGGAACATCAGGCGCGAGATAGCCGTCGTCTACAAAAGACAGGCGCTGGACGACTTGATCGCCTTGGCATCCGACGCAGAGGCCAAACGCGAATTGAACCGAATCAAGGAAAAGCATCAGGGCTTGATCGTCCCCATGGACGACAATGACATGCCGGTCAATTCCCAAATCAGGGTCGTGGGCGCAAAAAGCCTTTCCGGCACCGACGACGTTGTCGATTTCTCCGTCGTTGGTGACGACGATTCCTACAGCCCCATCAAGGTCGGCGCATGACGGATAACTCGTCCAAGAGCAGCCCTGCCGGCGGCACCCCGTCATTGACGCTGGCATTCAACGGTCCCTGCGACCGGAAGTCGTCGGCGTTCACCTACCTGAAGACCGCAATCGCGAAAGCCGTCGACATCTACGTGCGGGAAACGGGATGCGAGGACGTGCGGTTCACCGTTTCGCGGTCTCGCAATCCGAACATCGGAGATGAAACCGATGGACAGACAAGGGCCGGACGGTATTCGGCTGTTTCGCCTGATCCGAGGTATACGTTCGACCGGCTGGTCCTGCCCAAAGGGACGAAAGAGAAGATATTGTCTTCGCTGGCGGTGTTTTCCTACCAGACGACGATTTTCACCGACTGGGGCTTGAAGGAAGTGGCCAATCCAATGGTGGCGTTGAGCCTCGAGGGGGCGCCCGGGACAGGCAAGACCATGGCCGCCCATGCCATTGCGAATTACTTGAAACGCCCTATCTTGCATGCGTCCTACGCCGAGATTGAAAGCATGTACCATGGCGAGGGGCCGAAGAACGTCAAGGCGGTCTTCAGCGCGGCGGATGAACAGGCTGCGGTGCTGTTCATAGACGATGCCGAGTCCCTCCTTTCAAAGCGTCTCGACCGCGTGACCACCGGTTCGGAGAACGCCATCAACTCCATGCGCGACCAGTTCCTCATCTGCCTTGAGCAGTACCGGGGACTGGTGGTGTTTGCCTCGAACAAGGCCGAAAGCTACGACCCGGCTCTTGAAACGCGCATGTGGACGATCCACTTTGACCTCCCGGACCGTGACCAACGCCGCGAAATATGGAGGTGTCACCTGCCATCGGCCTTTCCGACAACGGCGACGCCGGATGAACTGTCGGAAATCGACGGAATCTGCGGGCGGGAAATCCGAAACGCGGTTCTGGAGGTTGCCTGCCTGGTTCTAGCCCGTGCAGACGGAAGGCCGGGAGCCGTCCAGCCAGCCACTTTTGACGACTTCAAGTCCGTGTTGTCCGACATCAAGCAGCGCCGCCGCGCGGAGGGACAGCAGCAGCCATCCCAACTTTCAGCCAAGACCGCCGAGTTCGTCGGCCGCATGGTTAAAGCGAAACAGGAGTAGATGTAAACCGGTACGGATGTCCGCCGGTATTGTCAGATGCTTTCACTAAAACAACAAAACAATGAAAGGATATGATCATGAGAAAGAAAACAGCAGTCGCCGCATTCAAATGCATCCTTGCGGCATTGGCGTGCTTGACGGCGGGCGCATGCAAGCCCCAGATGGCGAAGAAGGCATTCACGGCGGCGGAGAGGGCTTTTAGCAAGGGCGGCGGAAAGGCCGGACGATTTGCGGAGAGAGCGGCGAGCGGCGGCGTTCACATGCCGCACATATCTGGCGGCGAAATGGAGAGGGCAGGGAATCTCATGCAAAGGCAGGTCGCGCCCGGTCAATATAATTGGGGAGGTGCCGGCAGGGCTGCCGCTTACCATTTCTCGCGGCAGAGCCCGTGCGGAACTTGCGGCGGAACCGGCCAAGTGTCGCAGATAGTCGGGTACGATTATTACGGGAATCCTGTCTACAACAGCTTCCCCTGTCCATCGTGCCGCAGGTGACTTGCAGGTGAAACGGGATGGTTTTTTCGGGACGCGGTTTGAGCGTTTGCGTCTGTCTGTCTGCGGCGGTCGTTTGCGCACGGGCCTTGGGATGCTCTGCGGCACACTTCACGAAGGCCAATATGGAATGAAGGTGAAGGAATGAAACGCCACGCATTGTTTGTGGGCGTCGACCAGTACGCCGACGGCCATATCCCGAACCTGTCCTGCGCCGTGAGCGACGCGACGGACCTGCACGGCTTCTTCAAGTACGGCGCGGGTTACGACCAGGTACAGCTGCTCCCGAACCCGGCCGGGAAGAAAGAAATCCTCGGCACGGTGCGGAGCCTGACGTCTGGACTCGGCCCCGGCGACTTCTTCCTGTTCTTCTTCGCGGGACACGGCTTCCGAGTGGGGGAGAACCATGTACTGGTCTGCTCGAACGACCTCTACGACGATGTGAAGTACGAGTACGACGGTCTCCCGCTTGGACAGCTCAAGCATCGTCTCTCCGGCACCTTCAACAGTGCGCTTCTCCTCGATGCCTGCCAGTCCGACATTCTCGCCACGCGCGGCGGCGATGGCATTGCCGAACGCGATCTCTCGCTGATCCACGCGGCCCCGGTTTGCGAAATGGGCGGTGCCCTCACCATCGTGACGAGCTGCGACGCGGGGCAGACGGCGGCGGAGCTTTCCGAGCGGAGGCACGGCCTCTTCACGGTGGCGATGCTGGATTTGCTGAAGGAGGCGCAGCGGGCGCATTTTCGAATTGACCTCTCCGACGCCTTCCGCATGGACCTCGGCCGCCGGATGGGCGAGATTGCCGCCCGCTTCGGCCTCCCCACGGAACAGCGCCCCCGCTTCAGCTGCACGGGTAATTCTTGTTTCATCCTACTTGACGGCGTCGTTCCAACGGCGTCCGCTACGCAACCGCCGCCCCAGTACCATCAGTCCGTCGCCCCGACGTTTGTCATCTGTCCCGTGTGCGGCAAGAAGAACCATCCCGAAGACACCTTCAGGTGCCGTGAATGCGGGAGGGACAACCTCTGCCTACGCCATCAGGACAAGGCGATGTACCTCTGCGCCGAATGCACCGCCGCACAGCGCAAGGTGCGCGAAGAGGCGGAGCGTAAGGCTAAAGCGGAGGCGCGCGAGGAGGCTCTGCGCAATGGGACGTGCCGCGAGGCGGGGATTTGCCGCACGTTCAACCTCCCCGGCGGCGCGGAAATGGAGATGATCTACTGTCCGCCCGGCGAGTTCATGATGGGGAGCCCTGCCAATGAAGAAGGTCAGGAAGGTAACGAAACACAACACCGCGTGCGGCTGACTAAGGGATTCTGGCTTGGGAAGTATCCCGTCACGCAGCGGCAGTGGCGGAGTGTGATGGGGGGCAATCCTTCGTATTTCAAGGGCGACGATCTCCCCGTTGAAACAGTCTCTTGGAATGATTGCCAGGAGTTCATCAAGAAGGTGAACGCGGCGCTTGGGTGCGGGGCTCGCCTGCCGACGGAGGCGGAATGGGAATACGCCTGCCGTGCGGGGACAACAGGTGCATACGGCGGAACGGGCAATCTTGATGAGATGGGGTGGTTTTGTGACAACAGTGGAGGAGCCACGACTCATCCTGTTGGGCAGAAGAAGCCGAACGCCTGGGGGCTGTGTGATATGCACGGGAACGTGTGGGAGTGGTGTGCGGACAGGTACGGCGGTTATTCCACGGGTAGTGTGTCGGACCCGCAAGGGCCTGCATCGGGCGGCCGCCGTGTGCTGCGCGGCGGCGGCTGGAGCAGCGACGCGCGGCGCTGCCGTTCCGCCGGCCGTCTCAGCGACTACCCCGGCTTCCGCTACAACAGCATCGGCGGCTTCCGCCTTTCATGCTCTGCCGGGCCGCGCGGTCTACGGGCGGAGCCATAAGCGAGCGGCGGCGCAGGGCGGCCGAGGCGGGACGCCGGCCGCCGCGATGCCGCGAGCGCGGCGGGAGGAATTGAGTTAAACAAAAGAGGAGGACTCATGACTAGACATTCACTTCACATAGGGATCGATCGTTACGATGATCCCCGCATTCGCGACCTGCGGTATTGCACGGCGGACGCCGAACTGCTGGCATCCTTCTTCCGGGATGTCGCAGGCTACGAATCCGTGGTGCGGCTTGACAGTCCTGTGCGCGGTGCGATTCTCGATGCCGTCTCTGCGGAGGCCAGTCGGCTCAAACCTGGAGACTTGCTGGTTATGACATATTCCGGGCATGGCATGCGCACAAAAGACGAGTGGGTGATTATGGCCAAGGATTCTCGGCATGAACTTGCGCAGGTCGGCGTGGACGGGTTCCCGTTAAGGCTTCTCCAGGATCGTATTTGTAATGCCGGCGTGAACCTTGCGCTGTTCCTCGACTCGTGTCCTACGGAATATGCGGGGACTCGCGGTATTTCGTTCGCTCGGCCCACTACTGAACGTTTGCAAAGGGATCTTGATCTTGTGATTGGGGATTCTTGTGAAGGACCTGCGTTCTTCATCATGAGACCTGACGCTACATTGGAAATAGAGTCGCTCGGACATGGCCTGTTCTCGGCGGCACTTGATCGTGCCCTTCGCGAACTTCATGCGAAGGGTCCCTTTGTCATTTCTGACGAAATACGAGTGCGCACGGCAGAACACATGAAAGCACTTTGCAGGGAGAACGGCAACCTATCTTCGCCCGCTGTGATACTCACTATGACGCCGGGCGCAAACATCAACCTTTGGTAACAGAGAATGAAACGGCACGCATTGTTTGTTGGCGTCGATAATTATGCTGACCCAACTATCCAGAATCTCAACTATCCGTCGGAGGATGCGACGGAGCTCGCGAGTGTATTTCGCCGTCTTTTGAAGTTTGATAGAGTAGAGAAATTGATAAATCCTACTCATTCCCCCGAGGTTGTGGATGCAATAAAAGGCATGACAACTGATCTTGGCTCCGGCGATCTGTTCCTGTTTTTCTTTGCTGGACATGGATTTCGTGTAAAGGAGAATCATGTCCTCGTCTGCGCAAAGGACGAATTCGCAGATTTAGAGGACGAATATGCGGGGTTGCCCGTTGGTCAGCTCAAGAAACGGATGCGTGGCCCCTGGAACAGGATGTTAATACTGGATGCCTGCCAGAATGACATTCGTGCCACGCGGGGTGCGGACACGGGGGCGACCGAACGGGATCTCGCTCTTATCCACGAGGCAGAGGGTTCTAGTTCCGAATCTGGATGCCAGATTGTCCTTACTGCCTGTTCGGAGGGACAGAAGGCTTTAGAGGTTTCTGATCTTGGTCATGGTCTGTTTACATCTGCATTTCTTGATTCCGTGACATTTTTTGCCGACGCTCGCCGTCGCCTTGACCTTGAGTCACTACGAGCTGATCTCGGCAAACGTATGAGCGGACTGATCGCACAATACCGCCTTTCCGGCAGGCAAGAACCGCTCTTCACGATGCCGACGGACGCATCGAGAATCGTTCTGCTCGATGGTGCGACGTCCGTATCTGTGTCGCACTATACGCACACACCACCAAGCGTTTCTTCACTTGTTGTCTGTCCAGTTTGTGGTAAAACGAACGAACAGAAGGACACTTTCAAATGCCGTGAATGCGGACGCAATAACCTTTGCCTTCGTCACCAGAATGACGAGACATTCCTTTGTGTTGCCTGCTCTGCTAATAATGCACGAAAAACTACGGTGCCAACTGAAGATCATCATTGCCGAACCGCGAATGGCATTTCTGTTCAGGGGGGATCAGTATCTATATTAGGGGTGAATTCGGTCGTAAAAGGCGGCTCTGTGAATATTTCGGGCTGCGGCTCTGCGAGCATCTCGAATTTCGGTAATGTTTCCATTAGCATTGGAGGGATTTCTGCAAGTGGTGGGAATGTGAGAGTTGGCGGTGTTAGTTGCAAAGGAGGCTCTGCCCAAGTTGGTGGGGCGATAAGTGACACTCAAATAAAAAAGCGAAATCGCTCTGCGAATGGCACGATAAATGGATCTTGTACTGAGGACATCACCGTAGAAGCAGGTCGGAAATTAGAAATCAAGGGGTCTTGTTCTGGCAATGTGCGAATTTGCAAGAAAGCCATATTGATTTGTCATGGTTCATGCTCAGGGAATGTAGATATTGAGCGGGAAGGCCGTTTTGTGTGTTTTGGTTCAATGAGTGGAAATATCACAAATCATTGTGGAGTTGTTACTATCCACGGATCTTTTAGTGGGACGCGAAGAGATGTGTAAGAGACCTCTAAGCCGAGGATGTCATGCGCAATGCATAGCAGAGATTGTGCATGATGACAATGAGACCAATGTTAGTGAGGATAATTGAACGATGAAGAGACATGCATTGTTCGTAGGAGTTAGCAAGTACTCCGACCCGACCATTCAAGACCTCGCTTATCCGGAAGAGGATGCGGCGGAGCTGGCGAGTGTCTTCAGACGGCTGCTGAAGTTCGACAGGGTCGAGAAGCTGATTAATCCGGCACATTCACCGGATGTGGAAGACGCTGTAGAGAGCATGATACAGGGCATTGGCCCTGGCGATCTTTTTCTGTTCTTCTTTGCTGGTCATGGCTTTCGCGTAAAGGAAAACCATGTGCTTGTCTGTGCGAAAGACAAATATGCGAAACTTGAGGATGAGTATGCGGGGCTCCCTGTTGGTCTGCTGAAGAAAATTATGCGCGGTCCGTGGAACCGGATGCTCGTCCTCGATGCCTGCCAGAACGACATCCGGGCGACCCGTGGCGCGGATTGCGGAGTGGCGTCGCGCGATCTGGAGCTCATTCACTCGTCCAGCGAAGGAGCGCCGGGGTCAGGGTTCCAGATCGTTGTCACCGCCTGTTCTGAAGGACAGAAGGCGTTGGAGGTCTCCGATCTCGGGCACGGGCTTTTCACGTCCGCCTTCCTCGATTCCGTGGCCGCGTTCGCCGACGCCCGCCGGCGCATCGACCTCGAAGCGCTGCGGACGGACCTCGGCGGCCGCATGGGACAACTGATAGCCCAGTATCGTCTAGCTGGAAGACAGGAGCCGATGTTCACGATGCCTGCCGATGCGGGCGGCATCATCCTCCTCGACGGCGTCGCACCGATGGCGTCCGTGCCGCAACCACCGCCCTCGTACCATCAGCCCGCCACCGCGTTCGTCGTCTGCCCCGTGTGCGGGAAGCACAATCTGGTTACGGACACGTTCAAGTGCAGGGTGTGTGGCAAGGATCATTTATGCATGTCTCATTTTTCGGCGGAATATAGATGTTGCGAGGCATGCGTGGAGTCGGCACAAAATGAAGGTCAAAGGCTCGCACAGGAAATGTATGACAAGGGAGAGAATTACTATTATGGACGAAATGGTGTGGGGAAAGATTTTACTGAGGCGGCGAAGTGGTATAGGAAATCCGCCGAAAAAGGACATGTAGGCGCCCAATATTGCGTTGGCTATGCGTATGAGGCTGGGGAAGGCGTCGTGCAAGATTATGTCGAAGCGTACAAATGGTTTGTCAAGGCAGCAGAAAAAGGACATGCTAAAGCCCAGAGGCGCCTTGGCTTCATGTATGATGCCGGGCGAGGCGTTGCGCAGGATTACGGGGAGGCAGTGAAATGGTACCGCAAGGCGGCGGAACAGGGCGATGCCGACGCGCAGTTCAACCTTGGCATCTGCTATGACAAAGGCGATGGCGTAGCCGAGGATAAAAGCGAGGCGGGGAAGTGGTACCGCAAGGCGGCGGAACAGGGCGATGCCGACGCGCAGTTCAACCTTGGCTTATATTATGCCAACGGCGATGGCGTGGCCGAGGACAAAAAGGAGGCTGCAAGATGGTGGCGCAAGGCGGCGGAGCAGGGGTATGCCGCCGCGCAGAACAATCTTGGCGTCTGTTATTACAAAGGCGATGGCGTGGTCGAAAACAAAAGCGAGGCGGTGAAGTGGTGTCGCAAGGCGGCGGAACAGGGGGACGCCGCCGCGCAGCACAACCTTGGCGTCTGTTATGACAAAGGCGATGGCGTGGCCGAGGACAAAAAGGAGGCGGTAAAGTGGTACCGCAAGGCTGCGGAACATGGGCATGCCGTCGCGCAGTATAACCTTGGCGTCTGCTATGCCAAAGGCAGAGGCGTTGCCGAGGACAAAAAAGAGGCTGTAAAATGGTACCGCAAGGCGGCGGAGCATGGGGACGCCGACGCGCAGTACAACCTTGGCGATTGTTATTATTTCGGCGATGGCGTGGCCGAGGATAAAAGTGAGGCGGTAAAGTGGTACCGCAAGGCTGCGGAGCAGGGGCATGCCGACGCGCAGAACGACCTTGGCGCTTGTTATCACTTCGGCGTTGGCGTGGCCGAGGATAAAAGCGAGGCGGTAAAGTGGTACCGCAAGGCGGCTGCAAATGGCATAGATGATGCGAAAAAAGTGCTGGAAGAGAGGGGGTATAAATTGCAAGACTGATAATTTCGCCGGTCCGCTTGAGATCCCTCGCGGTCGTCGGGATCGGGGAATTGATTTGGAGACAACAGATACAACCGGTAAAGACAACATGAAAAGGTGCGCGGGCAGTTGGCCCGCGCCAAATGAAAAGTTGTTTCAGACAAGTTGTTTCCAATCAGTGAAAACTGCGCGGCGCCAACCCTATGTGGAGGTGTTTTGGACCGCATAAAGGGCGCATCTGCGTAATTCACCGTCTCGCTTTTTGATGACGGGAAACAACTGTTTTAAACAACTTTCCTTTGGCGCGCGGGCGCGGGGCCTTGCGGTGCCAATCTATCGACCGCCTTCGGCAGCGA
>Ga0310695_10014228_pt1 | contig 10780 bp, 9 predicted proteins | sample RumenRJG_04DNA_FD_203882 | JGI IMG/M metagenome (GOLD analysis project Ga0310695, IMG submission 203882) | Bovine rumen microbial communities from Lethbridge, Alberta, Canada - RJG_04 (v2) (version 2) | ecosystem: Host-associated > Mammals > Digestive system > Stomach > Rumen | place: Canada... | reverse complement strand
GAAGAGCATCCTCAACAGCTCTCTCACGGAAAAGGTCATCCCTATCTGCGTGGGCATGAAGGTGGGCGTCACCCTCCCGCTCAAGAAGGGCGGCAAACGGTCTAGCTTCGACGGATTCTAATGAATTGTCACGGTGGGCTCTAAAAACCCAACATAACGATTAAAGAAGACAAAAAATTTGCATTTGTCGGTTATTTTTCGGATATTCGAATAATTCAACCAACAAATGTAAAAGAACTGTATGCGGAATTCCAGAACTATTTTCCACAAAGCACTGACATTCTTTTTTTCGTTGTTTGGGTTTAGCTCCTGTATTCACATGGCATATGGCTGTCCCAGCGCTGATTTCAGAGTTGTAGGCCAAGCCAAGGACGTGGAGGACCAACCCATCAAGGATGTGAGGGTCTATGACTGTACATATACCAGCTCACCTCCCAAAAATCAACACCCCACCATTGACGTGTACAGCAAGCACCACTACTTCAACACGATTTCCGACTCGACAAGGACTAACGAGAATGGTAGCTATGACGTATCAGTAACCTACGACGGCTGCGGTCAAGAGGTTTTCCTAATACGGTTCGAACACCCCGAATACACAATAAAAGACACGGTTGTGATGTTCGAGAGGGAGAAAGGGGGAAGCAAGAAAAAGATAGTCAATGTAATCCTAGAGAAAAAACAGTGATAAGCTGTTCTTTCTCCAGGTCATTGCGCCTTTCAACATAACCTTCATCAGCAGACGGAGTGTGGTAACTCCGCACCATTGACCGCACCTCTGACAGGGACAATCCGTGTTGCCCTATCATGTCACAAGTGAATTATATATATCACATATCGCCCCAAACAAATAAAACGTACTATCTTTGCATAGAGTGACACATGGATGTCTCCGTCACAACATGTTTTTCAATTTATAATCATTATTTAAAGTATGGATAACTTTTCTTTTCAATGCATTACGAAGTACTGTTTCGGGAGGGACCAGCGCAAAACGGTTGGTTCTCGCATCAAACCATTTGCCAGCAAGGTTTTACTTGTCTATGGCGGCGGAAGCATCAAGCGCAACGGTGTATATGATGATGTGACGAAATCACTGAAAGAAGAGGGGATCTCCTTCGTGGAGCTCTCCGGCATACAGGCCAACCCCACCTACGAGAAGGTGCTGGAAGGCATTGAGATAGCCAAGAAGGAGCAGGTTCAACTCATCCTGGCCGTCGGCGGAGGTAGCGTCATCGACACCTCCAAGGCGATCGCCATGGGCTACTACGAGGCGGACGTGTGGTCATTCTACGAGCGTGGCGGAGAGGTCAGCAATGCCCTTCCGGTCGCTACCGTGCTCACCATCCCGGCCGCGGGTAGCGAGGTGAGCCCAGACACGGTGATCTCCTACAAGGGCAGGAAACTGGGCTACAGCAGCCAGAAGATCCGTCCCGTGGTGAGCGTCGTCGACCCGGTCATCTTCTTCACCCTGCCTAAGGACCAAATCGCATACGGTGTCTGCGACATGATGAGCCACATCTTCGAGCGCTACTTCACGCAGACCACCCATACGGAGCTGATCGACTCGCTCTGCGAAGCGACGCTCAAGACCATCATGCGCAACGCTTATCTCCTGATAAAGAATCCGCAAGACTACGAGGCATGGTCGGAGGTCTCCCTCGCCGGCTCCGTCGCCCACAACGGATTCCTCGGTTGCGGACGTATCCAGGACTGGGGCTGCCACGACATGGAGCACGAACTGAGTGCGCAGGACTGCAAGGTCCCTCACGGTGCAGGCTTGGCCGTCCTCACGCCTAACTGGATGAGGCACGTCTACAAGGAGAACCCGAAGATGTTCTACCAGTTCGCCGTCAACGTGATGGGCATCAAGGCGGACCGTGACGAGGAGAAGACCATCCTCCGAGGCATTGACAAGCTCCGCGCTTTCTTCACCGCTATCGGACTGCCTGCCACACTCACCGAACTGGGCTTGGGCACTAACGTGTTGGAGGAGATGGCGGGGAAATGTGTCGGCAACGGTCATGTCGGCAACTTCAAACCTTTGTTCAAGGAGGACGTGCTGGAGATTTATAGGAAAAGCCTCTGAGAATTATGAAACGTCAGTTCGACGTAGTCAATTTTGAATTATGAATTTTGAATTATAGTTCGACGTAGTCAATTATGAATTAGTATTGGGAGGACTTGAATGTTAGATATGGATGTGAATATAAAAACGATCTGGAAGAAGGATGCCAAACGGATTCTTTTCGTTGTCCTGTCTGCCTTGCTGATGTCCGCCAACATACGTACATTTGTTCAAGCCGGGGAGCTATATCCAGGTGGCGCAACCGGCTTGACCATCTTGATATTGAGGGCATGTGACATGTTCTTCAACATCAAACTCCCCTACACCATCGTCAACGTCATCATCAATGCGATACCCGTCTACATCGGGTTTAGATACATAGGCAAGAAGTTCACGCTCTACTCTTGCCTGATGATATTGCTGACAGGCATATTCACGGACCTACTTCCGTCTTACACAATCACTTACGACACGTTGTTGATCAGTATATTCGGAGGCATCATCAATGGTGTCTCGATCAGCCTATGCCTGTACGTGAACGCCACGTCCGGGGGTACGGACTTCATCGCGATATACCTGTCGGAGAAGCGGCACAGGGATGCCTGGAACATTGTCTTGGGCGTGAACATCATCATCCTCTCCGCCGCCGGACTGCTCTTCGGATGGGACAAGGCGCTCTATTCAATCATCTTCCAATTCGCATCCACACAAATCCTCCACACACTCTACAAGAAGTACCAGCAGGCGACGTTGCTCATTGTCACGACACACCCCGACGAAGTATGCGAAATCATCGCCCGACTGAGCGAACACACGGCGACACTGATACCTTCGGAGGGCGCCTACGAACATTCGCCCCGCACGATTGTCTACTCCGTGGTCTCGCAGGAGGAGTATCCGAAAATCAACAAGGAGGTGCGGAAAATCGATCCGGACGCTTTCATCAATACGATACAAACGGAGAAACTGATAGGGAACTTCTACCAACGTCCGACGGAATGATTGTATTTACTATTTAGCTATTTACGATTTACTATTTAGCCTTTTGTGTTTACTATTTAGCTATTTACGATTTACTATTTTGCCTTTTGTATTTACGATTTAGTCATTTACGATTTACTATTTGGCCATTGGGAATTTACTATTTAGCCATTTACTATGTATCTTCGCGGTGAAATTTGTAAGCGGTATGGAGTTCTCACTGTTTATGATCGTAGCGTTGTTCGTCCTGGCCATGACAGCCGCCTTCGTGCAGCGGGTGTGCGGGTTCGGGTTCGGCATCTTCATCATGACGATGTTACCCTACCTAATGCCCTCCTATGGCGAGTCCGTCACCCTATCCGGCATCCTTTCCGCCACACAGTCCATCTTCATCCTCTCCCAAGCCTATAAGTACGTGGTGTGGAAGCGGATGATACCCATTCTGCTCACGTTTTTGGTGGTCTCCTTCGTCGCCATACAGTTCGTCGCGACGATGGCGGACAGTCAGTTGAAGGTATTGTTAGGCATCATGCTCATCGTCATGAGCCTCTATTTCCTCTTTGTCAGCAAACATATTCAGGTACGTCCGTCGGTACCCCTTCAGATCTCGATGGGAAGCCTCAGCGGTGTGATGGGTGGTTTTTTCGGCATGCAGGGGCCCCCTGCGGTGCTCTACTTCCTCGCCTCGGAGAAGGACAAGGAGCACTACCTCGCCATGGCGCAAATCTACTTCTTCATCGGCAACGTGGCGATGACCCTCTTCCGCGCCGGCAACGGTCTCTTCACCCATGAGGTACGCATCGGCTGGGTCTATGCGGTGGCGGGCGTGGCGGCGGGCACCTACCTAGGCAAGCTGGTGTTCGAACGCATATCGATCGAGACGTTGCGCAAGATCGTCTACATATACATGGCCATCAGCGGGGTGGTTGCGATTGTGGGGGCTTGAAAAAGGTTGGATGATTACAAAATCTATCGATTAAAAATTGTGCAAAAACTCAGAAAGGTGTATTTTTGAGGAGAATTAACCCTCAGAATGGCGTATAAATCATGCTTAAAGAAAGATTTACAACGAGTTATCAAAGAGGAAGAAACAGAGCTTCATCCGTTATATTTAAGGAGGTGACTAGTCCTAAATAACCGTTATTCAAATAAAAAATAAAAAGGCTTTATGACCAATCAAGAAGTTATCGACGCTATTTTCAACGACCCTACGGTCAAATACGAACTCACTGAGTTTCAGGGGTTAGGCAAAACAATTCCTGAAATGCTCGACATATACAGTCGCCCTGGCACAGGCAAGCAGACCGGTAAAGATGTCTATTACATTAAGCCGCTTTGCAAGTTTCATTCCGAAAAAGAAGAGTTTCAAATATACGTAGAAGGTGGCAAATCGAACCCCGAGGAGATTGTTCGTCAACTTTGGGTTTGGAAACTCATCAACTACTACGGATATTCGCCCGATCAAATCCGCTGCGAAATTCCTGTGCAGTTTGGAAGTGCCGAGGCTACCAAATTTGCCGACATCGCCGTTTACCGCAAAACTGACCTCGAAACCGTTAAAATCCTCTTTGAGGTTAAGAAACCAAAACGCAAAGACGGTATTGAGCAACTTAAATCATACCTTGGCGCAAAAGGCAATCCCATTGGTGTTTGGAGCAACGGAGCCGACAAACTTATACTCTACAAACCGCAGAATAAAGACTTCGATACCTTGTCTGAAATTCCGAAAGTCAACGAGGAAGAAAAAGATGTAATGGAAGTTAAGCGTACACTTCCGATGCTTAAAACACAGTTCAACTTCAAGAAAATTGTTCAAGACCTTGAGGAACTTGTACTTGCCGACAGCGGTAACGACGAGTTCAACGAGATTTTCAAACTCATATACGCCAAAATCTATGACGAAAAACTGGCAGAAGAAGACACTCGTCGCAAAAAAGAAGTCCATTTCAAAAAATACGAAGACCCAAAACTAACCTACGAATGTATTAACGGACTTTACCATCAAGCACGCGAAAAATGGCAGGGAGTTTTTGAAGAACCTGATATAAAACTACGCCAAGACCATCTGCAAGTATGTGTAGGACCTATTGAAGACAAAAGACTTTTGGGTTCGAACCTTCGCATTATGGACGATGCCTTCGAATACCTTATGCCTACCGAAGCCAAGAAGAAAAAAGGACAGTTTTTCACCCCGCGCCACGTTATCGAAATGTGCGTACGTATGCTCAACCCAAAAGATTACGAATATGTTATCGACCCAAGTTGCGGCTCAGCAGGATTCCTTCTACACGCTATGGAATGGGCTATGCCCGCTTCAAAACCAAACGAGCAGGAACTCCGCAAAACACGATATGCAGAGAAATACCTTTGGGGAATTGACTTTGAGGCACGTGCAGCTAAAACTTCTCGTGCATTGATGCTTATTGCTGGTGACGGGCACACCAATATTTTCGGACCTGATGTGAGCAGCATTGACCCAAAAACGTGGTACAACACTCCGTCAGGAAAGGATCTGATGCAACAACTACGGAAAACGCAATTGTTGAAAAACAGAATTCCCGACAGCGAACTTCTCACTGACGAAGAAAAAGCGTGGGATTATTTCAGCGAAATGGAATTCGACCTTGTGTTAGCCAATCCGCCTTTTGCAGGAGAACTGAAAGACAAGAAGATGCTTCAGCATTACGAGTTGGCAATTCCTGCTCTTCGTCGTGCCAAAGACAAGCAACCCAAAGAGGAACGTGATGTGATCTTTATTGAGCGCATCATCAATCTTTTGCGCCCAGGCGGACGTGCTGCCATTGTTTTGCCACAAGGCAAGTTCAATAACTCTTCGCTCGCCTTTATCCGCGAGTTCATTCTGCACAAAGCACGTCTTTTGGCTGTGGTTGGTTTGCACGGCAACACCTTCAAACCCCACACGGGAACCAAAACCTCAGTTCTTGTAATACACAAATACAACAAACAGGAACTCGAAGAGATTGAAAAAATAAAGCAAGAAGTCAAAGATAATTGCCCCGACTACGAGCAGCAAATATCTGCGCTTATCGACAGTGCAAAAAACCTTGTGGACATCGACGAGGCTGCAATCCCCGACGATATTCTTACCGTACTCAACGAAGAGTTTCCCAAAGAAGAACCTGAGGATATTGAAGTCAACGATTCCAACACCGAAACTGATGCCGAGCCTACCGAACAACTTTCGCTCGAAGATCGCATCGAGGAGGCTGAAAATCATCTCAACGACCTCAAACAGCAAAAAATCAATGCTAAAAACCGACTGCAAGACCTATCCGACAAGGTTGAGGCGCTAAAGGCCAAACAAAAGAGCGAAATAGAACTGCTTGCACATAATACCGGGAAAGACAGGAAACAAATTGCTGCCGATAAAAAGGAGTTGCAAGCCGAACATAGAACGGTTCTCAATGCTCTCCAAGCTGGGAACAAAGTATTCGAGAAGCAGACAAAAGCCGAACTCAGACTTCTCGACAAACAAATTCCTCTTGCCGAGTACGAACTGCAAAAACTCACCTACAAAGGACGTTTGCAGATTATACTCAACACGCCAGAAGTAATCGAACGCTTGCGCAGCCGCTTTATTGATGCTGAGGTTGCCAAACGACTCGACTACCCAATTTTTATGGCAGTATCGGAGCGTGGCGGCAAAAACAACAGCGGCGACTACGAGTATATGCACGACGACAACGGAAACCTCGTGGAAGACGAAATTGGCAACCCCGAAATCGACCAAGACCTCGTTAACCACGCCATCTCGCGCGACGAACTCAAAAAAGCCGCCCAGAAATACTATCAGCACCTGCACCCGCACACCCAAATGGGTATGGCTGCCGAACCCACTGCACCTTATGGAAACACTTTTATCTCTGACGACAACCTCTGCATTGCCGAGGCTTTTGTAAAATTCGCTGTTGAACAAGGTTTCGATTTTTGGATGGAGGAAGAGTAATGGCTACGTGGAATGTGATAAACCTTTCTGAACTTGAAAACTTCAAAGATTTTTCTTCGGAATATTATCGGGCTGATAATATCCAAAAATCGAATGTCATAAGGAAGATTGGCACGATTAGAGCGGGAAATGCGGGATTTATTACCGATGGGGAACACGGTTCTCCTTGTTGGAGTGAAACTTCGGGAATAAAATACATAACCGCAGAGTTTATAAAAGAAAATTATATTGAACAAGGTGATTTTAAACAAATTACTAAGGAACAAGACAAAAAAAATGCACGAGCGAGACTTCAAGTAGGCGATGTTTTAGTTTATTCTGTTGGTGCGTATGCAGGTTTAGCCGCTGTTGCGGAGCCGCATTTGTTCCCTGCCAACATTCCTCGTTCTGTTGCTATTATACGTTTGAACAAAAACGAGAATCTAAATGCTGAATATGTATCGGCATTTATAAATTCAAAATACGGCAAATTCCAAACATTTAGGTTGAGAGCAGGCAATTCTCAACCGGTGTTGGCATTGGATAAAATTAGGCAGATTGAAATTCCTGTTATAGAAGAACAATTTCAAAAAGAAATTCAATCTTATTATCAAGATTCATACAAACAACGTTTGCTCTCTCAATCCCTCTACCATCAAGCCGAAGCCCTTCTTACCAAAGAACTGCAACTCGACAAACTTCAACTGCCCAAAAACAAATGGTACACGGCGCAGTATAGCGAGGTGGTGGATGATGGAAGAATGGATAGTGAATACTTTTCCCCTGTTGTCAAAAAAATTTTGGAAGCAGATTTTTTGAAAGGTAGTTTTACCATTGGTGGTCTTTTCTACATTGTCAGAGGTTACACACCAAAATCGTATTATACAATGGGTGTGCCTATGGTAAAAACCAAAAGTGTTCGCACTCCGGTTATTGACAAAAAACGAATAGAAGACTATGCAAATAGCAACGAATCATTAACATTAACCCAAGAAAACGATTTGATTCTTGCAGCAATGGGCGTTGGTTCTTTGGGTAGAACAAGTTTCATTACACAAGACGATAGTGGTGTAGCAATTGATGGTACTTTGCGGATTTTCAGGAAAAAAGACGAAAACTTCAAATATGTTGAGATACCTACAATGCTATTTCTCTCTACCGAGATAGGACAGAAACTAATTTATCGTGGCATTGTCGGTTCCACAGGAATTATATCTGTAACTGATGATTATTTGGCTAAAATTCCAGTACCAATGGTTGATGAACCAATACGAAAAAAACTGACAGAATTAGTGCTCAAATCTATTGACACAAAGAAACAATCCCAAGCCCTTCTTGCCCGTGCCAAGACGCGTGTTGAGGAACTAATAGAACAGGAAGCAAACAAAAAATAAGAGAATTATGAACAGTACAGACCAACAACTTCTCGAAACGCTTTGCAAGCAATACGACGTAAGTTTCGACAAGGTAAGCCGACTTCTCGAAACCATACGCGAATATCAGTTCCGCGACCGCCGCACAGGCGTGTACGAGGCTCTGAAAGAAATCATTAAGTCGGACCTTAAACCGCAGCAAAAATGAAGTTCAACTATCTTTCAATAGAAAACTACAAGTCGTTTCAGTTCCCCACGCGGTTGGAGTTTCCGCAGAGCGACAATGGCAAGAGCATTTTCCTTGTGGGCGGTATGAACGGCGCAGGCAAAACGTCAGTTATGGAGGCTGTCAATATCTGTCTCTACGGTGAGCGTACCGACACCATTTACAAGAGTATCAACCATAAAGAACTTGCCAAAGGCAACGCCTTTGTAAGTTTTGAACTCGAATTCACCACCGACACTTTCGAGACAATACTCGTAACTCGCTCGTGGAGTGCAAACGCCTGCGAACGTCCGCTTGCAAAAGATCTGGTGGAGAAACTCACTGTGGTAAAAGACGGCAAACGTGTGTCTGTACAGAACAAGGAGATGTGGCAAGACTACATCAACAGTACCATACCCAAAAGCATAACGCAGTTTTTCTTTTTCGACGGCGAAAAAATCCAGCAGGTAGCAGCCGACGACCATTCTGAGGTGTTGCTCAAAGATTCATTAGAAGCCGCATTAGGCATTCAGTACATTTCGCGCCTTGCCGAAGATGTGCTTTATCTCAAGCAAGATGAGCGCAAAAGTTTTGTTGAAGTATCTGACGAGGAGATCGAATACAAAGAGTCGGAGTTGAAAAAAGAACGCCGCCGTCAGAAAGACATGCAAGACGAACTTGCCGATTGCCAGGCACAACTCAACGAGTTCAAACAACAAAAGGAAGATGCCTCCGCAAGGTTCAAAAGCATTTTCAGTATCGACCCCGAATCTTCCGAAGTAATCAAGCAAAAAGAGAAAAAACGAATCTCACTTTCGAGCCAGAGCAACCAACTCGATTCGCAAATCAAGCAACTGATCGAGCAATATTTGCCGTGGGCAATAGCGGGGCAATTTTTTGTGCCGCTCAAAGGGCAAATCGAGAAAGAGCACACAGCGCAGCAGGGAAAGTTTATTGCCGAAAACGCACCCGAACTCACAAGGCAGATTGTTTATACGATCGATAACCCAATGCCACTCACAGGTTCACCGCTCAACGAGCGTCAAAAGCAAGAAATCGAACGTCGTCTTTTGGCTCTGTTTAGCGGCAACAAAGAGCAGGTGGAAAAGATACTCAATTTGAGCGACCGCGACGCCGCCCGCGTCCTCAACAAGATTGAAGAAATCGAAAAAAGTGATGTACTTCAATTGCAGGATTTAATAAGCCAGAAGCAGGAAATCGACAACGAGATAGCCAATATCCAGTCGAGCCTGCAATCGCGCGGCAACAGCAAAAGCGAGCAGGAACTCTTCGACGATTTGCAGGAAACTATGGAAAGTTGCCAAATTCAAATTGGCCGCCTTTCCGTTACAGCCAACAATCTGCAAGAAGAAATCCGTATCATCGAAAGCCATATCAAAGACATAGAGATGGAACTCAACAAACTCTACGACCGCCACAACTCGTCGCAAGAGAAAAAACAGTTTATCGACGAATGTGATGCCATAGCCAATATGCTCAACGCATACATCATAAAACTTCGCAAAAGTAAAATTCAACTTTTGCGCGACAAGACCTTCGAGATGTATCTGCGTCTGTCGAGCAAAGCCGACTTGATAAAAAGCATCGACATCGACGAAAAAACCTACGAGATGACCATCCGTGACAAAAACGACAATGTAATCCGCAAATCGGGATTATCGGCGGGTGAAAAAGAAGTGTTTGCAATTTCGCTTCTTTGGGGATTGGCGCAGACTTCGCAACTCAATCTGCCCATCATCATCGACACGCCGCTTTCGCGACTCGACAGCGTGCACCGCGACAATATCGTGCGGCAGTACTTCCCCAATGCAGCAGAACAGGTAATAATTCTTTCGACCGATACCGAGGTTGACGATAATTACTTCCGCCATCTCGAACCAGACTTGTCAGGTGCTGCACGTCTAATATTCAATAAAAACCAACAACTCACAACCGTTTCAGAAGGATACTTTTGGGAATAAACAGTTAGAACTATGGCAGACAGACTTTGTACATCGCTAAAAGCCGACGAATACATAACAGCATTGCGTAGTGTTACCAATTTGGATAAGTCGGTAATTGCTCGTTTGGCATTCACATACTCGCTCACCAATGTAGGTAAAGATGTAACTGAGAGTAAAAACTTTTCAGGCGGAGAGATGCGTATAGCCTCATTTATGGGCGGTGACGAACCATTTGTGCGCACG
>Ga0310695_10014226_pt1 | contig 10780 bp, 12 predicted proteins | sample RumenRJG_04DNA_FD_203882 | JGI IMG/M metagenome (GOLD analysis project Ga0310695, IMG submission 203882) | Bovine rumen microbial communities from Lethbridge, Alberta, Canada - RJG_04 (v2) (version 2) | ecosystem: Host-associated > Mammals > Digestive system > Stomach > Rumen | place: Canada... | reverse complement strand
GTTAAGTACCTCGCCCATATTATCAAAAACGGTAAATATCGGTCTTGCCGAGCTGCCAAGATAATTGCCGATTTCTCTTGCAGTAACGGCAGAAATGTCACGCTCACGCAGGATCGCTAAGCCTGCACCGATGATTTCTTCTTTTGTAAATTTCGCTTTAGGGGGCATAATGAGCTCCTTTCTGAAACAATCGTTTTATAACACTTGTTTTATTATAAAGTATAATAATCGTTTTGTCAATAACCGGATTTGTAACACCCAAACTCGCAAAATAATAGAATTACCCTACAACTCTGTTTTTGCTCCACAGAGACCGCATAAACAGTACGTTTTGAAGCTTAAAAGCGTGACACTTTTTCGATTTATTATCAAGCTCAAAAAGCATAATCAATTTATCGCTTTAAAGTGTTGATTTTAAAGGACAGCTATGCTATAATAAACCAAAAGCGATCAGAAATAAACCAAGCTACGAATGATAGCAAATGACTGATAGCTTTTTGATAGCACAAGCTGTGATAACTAAACAAAAATGTATAATTGAAACCATATTTTCCCACGAGAAGCAACATTTATTAAACGGAGTTGTTTAATGATTGCTTTGCACTTAAGAGTGGGAATAAAGGAGTAAACAATGGCAAAGAAAGAGCAAAGATTTGAAACTATTTATAAAGACGGTTCTCAACTGTCAGATGAAGGTGTTCGTCAGATTTTGGTAGACAAAGAAACAGGCGTACACTATTTACTTTGGAAATCCGGATACGGAGCCGGTATTACGCCTCTGTTGGATTCTGACGGAACAGTTATCGTTTCCAAACCCGAGTAAGCAAGCAAAATTAAATTCTGATTCAGAATTATAACCAATACCGCCAAGTGGGATGATCTCCTGCTTGGCGGCGTTTTCTATTGCCATGTTTTCGGATTCGTGATAGAATAATATGGGTAAATAAAAAACAGCATCTGCAGTTTATGCTTTCGAAATCTGTAGTTGACGGAGGAATTAGAAATGAGAATGTATTTAATTGAGGGTGCTTTTAGTTTCTTGCATATTCTGCCGATTGCCGCAGTTTGTTATACTATTGTCTTTATGATGATTTGGTTAATCGGTAAGCGAAAACCTTCTGTAAAACTAATACCGAGCTATATAATGGAATTTGTTCTAATCTGTTGTACTTGTACTATCTTGAATATAACAGGTTTATTGAATACAAACCACGGACTTTTTCCGCATTTTATGCTTCCGAATTGGCAGGAAACGATTCATTTTCCTTTTGCAAGTGCGTCTTTTCAAATGGTGATGTTGAACTTTTTAATGTTTGTTCCTTTGGGTTTCTTATTACCTTTGGTGTTGCATTTTAAAAAGCAGCGGATATTTAAAGCAATTATTATAGCATTTGCGTTTTCAGCTTTCATAGAGATTCTACAAATCTTTATCGGACGCTTTTTTGAAATTGATGACATTATTTCTAATACGCTTGGCGCTGTTGTGGGAGCCTTTTTATGGCAAAGTACATATTGGATCAAAGCAAAACGATATAGGAAAGGTATTATCGGAATTTGTTCAACTATTGTTGTAGCTGGTGTAATTCTTTTTGGTATTTCATTTATAGCTAATGGTGACCGCTTACAGGACGATATTTCAAAAATGTATTCTGAACTTCCCAATGATATGGAGTTGGAAGATAATCTCAATTACATTGAAATTTCCTTCGGTTTTGATAGCAATACCAAAATCAAAAGAAAAACGCTTTTTAACGATATGCGTTTTGCAAATGTGTATTCACAAATGGAGACCGATATTTCTACTGATATTTCACAGTATGAAATATCATCAACAAAGGAGATTATAGAAAAGTCTAATGACATCATTATTTCGGTTTATCTAAATGAACCACAAACATTTACTTTTTATAATAATCCCGACATTGTTATGAGCAACGTCGTTTCCTTTTCCTATGATGTTATCGATGGTACACTGTGGTATACTGATGATGCTGAAAGTGCGTTTAAGATATCATTTATCGGCAAAGACTACGCCTTTATTAAAAACGAGGAGTTGATTGCTGATACTACAGAAATCATACAAAACCCGTAATGCCCAAACTCGCAAGGTAATGATATTACTCTAATAATCAATTTTTTATCCCAAAAGGGTAAATAAACAGTGCCTTTTGAAGCCCAAAAGCGTGACACTTTTTCGATACGGATTAGTAGATATATTTAATTGCAATTTATCACTTTAAAGTGTTGATTTTATCGTATACTTCTGCTATAATAATCTTGTATCGTGGCAACAAAATGGCAACAGAATATTTGATAGCCTGTATTTTATTTACAATACAAATAATAGAAATACTCCGTGCTAAAATCCTTAAACAAATACTGTTAAGATTATTTTGCAGGGAGCGAGTGGGAATAAGGCAAAATCGAGAGGGAGCCGCATAAACAGTGGCTTTTTGAGTGGTTAGCGTTAATAATGATAGCAAAATGATAGCACCCTCAAAAGCACCTTTATTCTAAGGTTTATTCCGGTTTGCAGGTACAATTATATAATAAAAGTTTAGGCATTACTGACTTGTTGCGGTCGGTAATGCCTTTTTTGCGTTTATTGATTTTTCAGTTTGTCCTCAAATGCTTCCAACATAGCGTTATTCAGGTCATCTGACGGCAGCTTTACATATTCGCTGTCAGTGTCATATTTAGGATAGTTATAGCGCCACTCGTCATACTCTTCCTTGGTTATCTCTCCGGCTTTCAATTTGGCGCTTTGCTCTGCCCACGCCTTTACCGTCCGAAGAACAGAAGCGTTTGAAAAACTCAGCTTGGTTTCTCCGTCCTTTTCTTCGGCTTGTAAACCGTAGATATCCTCAAGTGCGAATAAGGTATGCATTAACCCAAGCTCTGAGTCAATGTCGGGAACATCCAACGCAAGAGGTGAAACCTCTAACGCTTTTGCAAGCTCCTTTGTAATATCTGCTTTCGGAGTTCTTGTACCCGATTCATACTGAGCAATCCTAATATCAGCGGTTCTTTCGGGAAAACCAATAAGCTGACCGAGATACTTTTGTGTGAAATTCTTTAGATTGCGAATGTATTTGATTCTTTCGCCAATAGCCATTTCAAATCACCTCAAATAATATGTTACAAATAGTATAACATATATGTTTAGTGTTTGTCAACAAAAATTAAACAAAAAAGTTTTATTTTTTCTATTACAAACAGCTTGACTTAATCATATATGTTTAGTATAATGGATGTAGACTAAGCAATATAGTTTAGTTATCTGTCGCATATCACAGTAAAGGTATGTCCGCCCGGGCGAATCGGTTGGCGGTCAGAAAGTATTCCGACACGAAATAAATTGAAATCTACTATGAAAGGGGGTTTGTCTATGTCAGGAACTATGTTTATGCGAGTGAGTGAAGTTGCGGAGGAATTGGGCGTATCCGAATCTTACGCATATAAACTCATTCAAAAGCTGAATAAAGAACTGAAGGCGACCGGATGCCTTACACTTCCGGGAAGAATTGACCGTAAATTCTTTCACGATCATATTTATGCGACCAGAACAAATAGTGAAAAGGAGTGATGTATAAATGGGCGCATTTAAAGATAAGAAAAGCGGAAGCTGGTATGTTCAATTCCGCTATACAGATTGGCAGGGTAAGCGCCAACAAAAGCTTAAGCGTGGGTTTGCAACAAAGCACGAAGCGCTGGAGTGGGAACGTGAGTTCCTATTGCAGAAGCAAACGGATGTAACAATGTCCTTTGGCAGTTTCTATGAGCTATATAAAAAGGATATAAAGCCTCGGCTTAAAGAAAACACTTGGCAGACAAAGGAAAACATCATCGAGGGTAAAATTATTCCTTATTTCAAGGATAGAAAGCTCTGTGACATATCCGCAACGGACGTGATTGACTGGCAAAACGAGATAAGGACGCTCAAAAATAAGCACGGGAAGCTATATTCCAAGACGTATCTCCGTACTGTTCACAATCAGCTCAGCGCTATGTTCAATCACGCTGTGCGATACTACGGCTTGCGTACCAATCCTGCGGCTATCGCCGGAAATATGGGCGCAAAGGAGAGCAAGGAGATGAAGTTTTGGACGCTTGATGAGTACAGGGATTTCTCGGAAGCGATGATGGACAAGACAGTTTCATACTATGCGTTTGAGATGCTGTATTGGACGGGTATCCGATTGGGTGAGTTGTTAGCTCTCACACCGGCGGATTTTGATTTCAAAGCTCAAACCGTCACCATCAACAAATCATTTCAGCATTTGGCAGGTAAGGACATTATCACGTCACCGAAAACCAAAAAGAGCAATCGCACGATAAATATGCCTGATTTTCTTTGTGAAGAAATGCAGGACTATTTATCAATGTTTTACAGCCGTGGCAAAGACAATCGTATATTCCCGATTTCAAAAAGCTATCTTCATCACGAGATGGACAGAGGAGCGAAGCAAGCCGGGGTTAAGCGTATCAGAATACACGACCTCAGACATTCACACGTTTCTTTGTTGATTGAAATGGGCTTTTCAGCTTTAGCCATTGCCGATAGGCTGGGACACGAAAGCATAGATGTTACTTATCGCTATGCACACTTGTTCCCGTCCAAGCAAAAGGATATGGCAGATAGGCTTAATGATCTCGGAAAGGCAGGTTAAAATATGTCAGCTAAAAATTTAGACCGCCACAACCGCTGGCGCAGTAAGACAGTGGCGTTCAGAGTATCGCCGGAAGAATGGGAGCATTTTGAAAAAATCGTCGCTCTGTCAGGCTTAACCAAGCAAGATTACCTCATTGAGCGCACTTTGCAGCGTGATATTATCGTGCAGGGTAATCCGAGAGTGTATAAGGCTCTCAAAAATCAAATGCAAGGTATTTACGGGGAGCTGCGGCGTATCAGCAATGGCGGAGCGGTTTCAGATGAAATACTCGATACGCTCAACCTGATTGCCGTTGCTCTCGGCGGAATGAAGGAGGAATGTAAATGAGTTGTGAAAATGAAATGACCGCTCATAGCACACCTGTTGGCGCAGGTGATGAGCAGTCATCAACAAAATATCTTGATACAAGTATAGCAGATGATTTGTCTGATTTCAATAGTTTGGAGTTAAATTGTTTTGACGAAAATTATCTGCACACCGTTTCTATGACTGAGTTGTACGACACTGTATATGAAAACAGACCGCCGATCGTTGACAGTTTGCTGTACAGCGGACTGTATCTGTTTGTCGGCTCGCCGAAAATCGGCAAGAGCTTTTTGATGGCGCAGCTTGCTTATCATATCAGCACCGGAACGCCGATTTGGAATTACAAGGTCAACAAAGGTACGGTGCTTTACCTTGCCCTCGAAGATGATTACAGTCGCTTGCAAAAGCGGTTGTATCAGATGTTTGGTACTGACAGCGCCGACAATCTGTACTTATCCGTTTCGGCAAGTCAGTTGAATGAGGGCTTGGACAAACAGTTGGAGAGTTTTATCACGAAGCACGCCGACACCAAGCTCATAATCATTGACACCTTGCAAAAGGTGCGTTAGGTAAGCTCTGATTACAGCTACTCGAATGATTATGAGATTATCAGCAGGCTGAAAAGGTTTGCCGACAATAACAAAATCTGTATGATACTCGTCCATCATACACGCAAGCAAAAGTCTGATGACAGCTTTGATATGATTTCGGGAACCAATGGCTTGCTCGGCGCTGCCGACGGAGCGTTTGTTCTGCAAAAAGAAAAGCGGACTGCAAACGCAGCTACGCTTGAAATATCAGGCAGAGACCAACAGGATCAGAAGCTATACCTTAACCGCAATCCCGATAATCTGATATGGGAGCTCGACAGGACGGAAACCGAATTGTGGAAAGAGCCGCCGGAGCCGTTGCTCCAAGTTATCTCTCAAAAGTTTTCTGAGAGCAATCCTGCTTGGCAAGGCTCACCGACAGAGCTGGTCAGTTGGCTCGGCGTAGATATGAAAGCAAACGCTTTGTCGCTAAAGCTTAATATCAATGCCGCAAGGCTGTTCAATGAATATGGTATCCGCTATTCAAACAGACATACTCATAGCGGCAGAGTAATCACGCTTCACCGTGAACAGCAAGCGGAGGTTTCATCGGCGTGACGATGTGCGACGACCGTGACGGTCTTTTAGAGATAGCGCTGTGTCAAAAACATCGTCACCACCGTCACGGATCGTCACGCACTAAAGTTTAGGCGGGGTGCAGGGAGCCCTTTTCAAAGGGCTGCCCTTGGTCTCGCCTGTCGGCTCGGTCGGTGCTTCTGCCTGCTAAAGCAGGCAGAGGTCGCCACCGGCGACCCGCACCCTCGGAGAGCGCAAAACCTGCTCGCAGGTTGCATTTTTGATAGCCCTGCTGTCAAAAGTGCTTTTGCGTTACTCTTGGCAAGAGTAACAGAACCTGAGTTAGAGATAAACCAATGAGATAACCATATTATTATACAGATTTGAGGTAGATAAATGAAGAGAACGATTAGCGCAATGGTGGGTAAAGGCTCCGTCACGCACAACAGCCGAACGTTTACGGCTAAGAACGTGGACAGCGAGCGTACCCACTTGAATATAGATTACTGTAATGAGCCAATCAAGAAAGTGTATCACGAACTGTTTGACGAAGCTCTGAAACAGTACAATGATAAACAGAAACGCAAGGATAGAAAGATAGCCGATTACTACAAGCACATCGAGTTCGGAAAGCAGGAGAAGCTGTTCCACGAAATCATTTTCCAAATCGGCAATAAGGACGATATGTCGGCAACAGGAGAGTATGCAGATCTTGCGAGGGCTATCCTTGATGAATACTATCGGGGCTTTCAAGAACGAAATCCCTACCTGAGAGTGTTCTCAGCTCACTTGCATATGGACGAAGCAACGCCGCATATCCATATCGACTTTGTACCGTTCACAACCGGCAGTCAGCGTGGTTTGGAAACAAGAGTTTCTCTAAAACAGGCGCTTGCTAATCAGGGATTTAAAGGGAATGGTCGGGGAGATACTGAGTGGAATCGATGGATACTTTCCGAAAAGAAAGTCCTTGCTCAGATTATGGAGCGGCACGGCATTGAATGGGAGCAGAAGGGTACTCACGAGCAGCACCTGTCCGTCCTTGATTACAAAAAGCAAGAGCGAGCCAAAGAGGTCGCCGAGCTTGACAGGGAAATCAAGGAAAAACAGCTTGAGGTCAAAGGTCTGAAAGCGACGGTTGAGAAAATCGAGGAAGCAAAGGAGCTTCTCGGCGACGTCGAAAAACAGCTTGACGAAGATTCGCAACTGCAACTCCCTGAGCCGCAAGGCTTAATGACGGCAAAGAGCTACAAGAAAAAGTTTGTGGAGCCGCTGATCAAGCGCCTGAAAAACCTTGTCCGAACAGTCCTCGCCAGAAGCTATCAGGGCTGGGAGAGTTACCACCGTATCAATAATATGAACGGCAGACTGTACCGTGAGAACGAACATCTGAAATATGAAAACACCAAGCTCAAAGAGGTCAACGGTATGCTCCGTGAACAAAACAAAGCCTATCGCCTGTTGGAAAAGGTTTTCGGAAAGCACAAGCTCAATGAGATTATCGAGCAGGCGAGAGGATTCAAAAAGTCAAAACAGCGTGACGCACGCTAAATATTTTAAGAAAGGTTGATAAACAATGGAAAAGAGAATTTGCAACAAGAAAACAGGTATTCACTACGAGCTGCAAGGCGATTATTATCTGCCGTGTTTGAAGCTTCCCGAACAGCCGAAGGTTGAAATCGGCATTTGGGGCAAGCGGCATTTACGGTACATCAAGCAGCACCACAAAATTCGATACACCAATCTGCTGACAAGCTGCAAACTCACCGCCTACCTCGCTGATATCGACGATCAAGCAGAGGATATGTTTTTTCGGATCGTAAAACAGATGGCAGAACGTGAAGGTGTAACCGAAAAACTCAAGGCGGACAATCAAATGGAGTGGGTTGCTCGGATGAATAACATCCGCAGCAGAGCCACAGAAATCGTAAATCACGATATAATTTATAACTAACCGAAGCACGGCGGCAGGGAGAAATCCTTGCCGCTAATTTCATATTGGTAGAAAAAGTCACAATTTTATGATATAATATATTAAATTTGAGTAATGCAACTTGAAGTTTACATTTAGAAACACCGAATTGGTAGTATGATTCTGCGCGGTGTTCTATAATTTAAGCAACGCAGCGTTAGAAAAACATAAGGAGAAATAATTATGACACTTGGCGAAAAGCTATCAAAATTAAGAAAAGAATATAACTACACGCAGGAACAGCTTGCTGATATACTTGGCGTTTCTCGTCAGTCGGTCAGTAAATGGGAATCTGACATCGCATATCCCGAAACTGACAAATTAGTAAAAATGGGAAAACTCTTTGAATGTTCAATGGATTATCTTCTTAACGAGGATATATCTGAAAAACAAGGTATACAACCTACTGAGAAAGAAAGCCTTTGGGATAAACTGAAATTGCAGATTCACGAACGCAAGAGCGAAAAGATGATTTTCGGTATGCCTCTTTACCACATCGGAATAAATGCACACGGCTTCTTCGCATTAGGATTAAAAGCTCGTGGAGTATTTTCGCTCGGTCTGATGTCACGAGGTATTATCTCGGTCGGTATGCTCTCTCTTGGAGTCGTTTCCATTGGTCTATTATCACTTGGCTTGATTTCTGCAGGTATGTTCTCAGCCGGACTTCTTGCAGCAGGTTCGATTGCTCTCGGCTTATTTGCGGCAGGAGCAATCAGCGTAGGACTCATATCCTTCGGTGCGCTCTCGGTTGGATACTTCTCATCCGGTGCGCTTGCTATCGGTAAATATATCGCCGTTGGCGACCACGCCCACGCAATGATTGCTATAGGTCAAACATTGGCTGACGGAAGTATTTACAGCCACATTGGAGATCTGACAACGGCAGATATACCGAAGGTTGTAGAATGGCTTGACGGCAACGTTCCGTCTTGGCTCGGTTGGGCAAAAGAGATTTTCAAATTCTACATACAGTAAAAAATAGACCTCGTTCAGCATTGAGCGAGGTCGTAACCACTATTTTAAGCTAATACAAATTGTAGAATTGAACACCTGATTTAAAGAAATATTATGATTGCGGAGGAAAGATAGTTGCTGATTAAAATAGGACAATTTGACATAACGGAATGTTGGAATGGCGTGTTTTACAAAAAGCTGTCCCGATTTCCCGATATTACCGATTGGGAAATGCAGACGGTGTTGGACTTTATCGAATACGAAAAAGCCAACGGCAGGAGCTGTAAAATCGAAGCCGAAAAAGATATAATTGATGCAATTAACCGTTACAGACAAATTTATCAAAGCGGTGTTCGTATTGCACCTCCCGAAAAGATCGAGGAATGCACCGCCTGCCCGAAATACAAGGGTTGTATGACGGATTTTGTGTGTCACACAACATCGGTTGATAACGCAATAAAAATCTGTGATTGCGGAAGCTTGTTATCTCCCGTTTTGGCGCGCAGGATGAGTGCTGAAAAACTCAGAACAGAGCGCAGAAATGCTGCGAATGATCCTGCGGATTATTTTGAATACATAATGTTTGCTTGGGGTAACTGTCAGGCGGGCGATCGTCTGGTGATGGAGAGAATGCTCGGTAGGTTTCCGAACAAGAATGATTTGAGCACAGGCTTTACGCCGGGTGTGCGGTTTTTCTTTCGGTATGATAAGCTCTTCAAGCACCCCGACGCGGTTTTTGATGGCGTTCTGCCGTTAAAGATAAAAAACGAAGTTGTGCTCAGAGATTGGGTTTCTGCAATCATAGTGCCGACGAATCATTATAAGGCTTTAGCTGTTCATATTCCCGAGGAATTAAAGGCAAAGGTTCATTTCATCCCGAATAATTGTAAGGATATCTGGGAATGGTCAGAAAAAGTATATGAATATATAAAACAAAAGAACGGAAAATACGAATAAAGGAAATTGTGTTCGATATTTAAAATGATTGTCCGAAAGGTCATTGCAGATATTACTTGAAAAAGGTTATATCTACACTTTGAGATTATACGTAACGCCCAAACTCGCATAGTAATGAAATTACCCTACCTATCAAGTATTGCTCCCTAGAGGGTGCATAAACAGTACGTTTTGAAGCTTAAAAGCGTGACACTTTTTCGATTTATTATCAAGCTCAAAAAGCATAATTAATTTATCGCTTTAAAGTGTTGATTTTAAAGGACAGCTATGCTATAATAAACCAAAAGTAATCAGAAATAAACCAAGCTACGAATGATAGCAAATTACTGATAGCTTTTTGATAGCACAAGCTGTGATAACTAAACAAAAATGTATAATTGAAACCATATTTTCCCACGAGAAGCAATATTTATTAAACGAAGTTGTTTAATGATTGCTTTGCACTTAAGAGTGGGAATAATCCCCAAGCCGTCAAAAAGCGCATAAACAAGCGGTTTCTGCCGTATGATTGCCCTTGTTGGCAACAGAATGGCAACATTATTTGAATTATTGTAAAAATAGAGAGCTATCAGATTTTCTGTAAGTCTGATAGCTCTTGTTGTTTTTTATGCAGCTTGTTCAAAAATTCTTTTTTGCATATCTAAATAATATTGCAAATCTAAATATTTTTTTCTGTTGTGTTGTAACCGTCAAATAAACCACCGTATTGCCCTCCACCCTGAGAATGTGCGAAAATATAAGCAAAAACGAAGTGTGCGGTTGTAGTCCGTTGTATTCGAACGGATATAATCGACTACAATCGAACACGA
>Ga0310695_10014224_pt1 | contig 10782 bp, 8 predicted proteins | sample RumenRJG_04DNA_FD_203882 | JGI IMG/M metagenome (GOLD analysis project Ga0310695, IMG submission 203882) | Bovine rumen microbial communities from Lethbridge, Alberta, Canada - RJG_04 (v2) (version 2) | ecosystem: Host-associated > Mammals > Digestive system > Stomach > Rumen | place: Canada... | reverse complement strand
CTAAAAAAAATAGGCATAAAGAAAACGCACCTATTGATTTTGTCCATCAATAAGTGCGTTTTCTTTAATTTACATCAAAGCCCAAATTACTTTCTTCCACTCCATCTAGTAGCGTATTTATATTTTTTGTTTCGATAGCTCCTAGAAGTGCTGTTTCATCATTTGCAGCTTTTTCCCATATTTTTTGATACTGGCTGAAATTTATTCTTCCTGCTGTTAATGCCTGATTTAGTTCTACTCGCAAAGCCCTACGAAAGGACTGTAATTTTTCAGCTTCATTATCTACCTGATTATTTTCACGTTCAGGTATAATTCCTTCTCGTGCAGTGCGATTCCACTCTGCCTTATCTGCATGTTCAGCTTTTTCCTTTTCTTTCGCTCTTTCAATTGCCTTGTGTGAACCTGCATAATCATTTTCAAGAGCCTGAACTAGATAGCCACCGGGGTTATGTGCATTACCTGCTTTTTTTACATTGCGCACATATTCCATATTTTCTTGACAATACAGAATACCATATCCCTTTACATATTTTACAGCTACAGATTCATTTAGACTATATATATCCACCATGCGTTTAACGCAATCTAATTCTTGGTCTGTTAGCCCTATTAGAAAATCTTTCGTCTGCTCTACTTCTGCTACGTTTTCGTTTTCTTTGCTTGCAGCTGTTATAATGTTTTCTTCACTATTTCCATAACTTGTTTTACTTTCTATATAATGGTTTATTTCTTCATTGCCATTTTTAGTATTTTTACTCTTAATGTGCATAATAATATTTGTTGTCTTTCGTCCCGCCTTTATGTATTCTGGCTCTACATTAATATCTGTAATTTCATTGACAACATCGACAGCAGGAAGTAACACATATTTTTTGAACTGTGAAAAAACATCATAACTCTTTTTTGTTGCCCCCAACAGGCCACGCCACTCTTCAACCGAGTAATATGCCTGCCCTGTACGTTTCCATGAACGACACACTTCGTACATACGCATAGCTGGATATGTACCACATGCATTTACTCGTTCTAATTCCAACGGCGTGAACTGACCTGTCAAATCCATTATGTGAGAACGCATATCTGAATTAACCTTAGCTCTCAGCACTCCTGCCTCATAATGCATATTGGACATGATGTTCTGCTGATCCCACATTCCAGTATCGGGGTTATACATCTCAATTATCGCTCTAGTGATTTTTCGGCTCTCATTCCTCAACACCTTCGTGTAATCACCGTCTTTGATACCTATCACACGAGCAATTTCGGCTCCGCTGAATTGTAGATTGTCAAGACGCCCTTCATGTACAGCTGCCCAAAGGATATAATTCATCAGCTTGTAGCTGATAGGTGTCAAATTCGCATGCAAGGTTACAAGATTGTTGCTCTTAGTGAGCAGGTAGCTCTTCTTATATCGCGCGGGTAGTGCTTCCGCCATTGGTTAGTCCCTCCCCATAAGTGTGAAGAAAACATTATTCATCACTTCCCCCTGTAATGTTTTCTTCACACTTATAATGTTTTCTTCACACTTGAGCTCTATTTTAACAGCAAAAAAGAAGGGAGTCAATGCGAAGTGTGAAAAGAACATTAATGTTTTCTTCACACTTATAATGTTTTCTTCACACTTGAATAATGTTTTCTTCACACTTGAATAATGTTTTCTTCACACTTGAATAATGTTTTCTTCACACTTCGTGCCCGGCAGCCCAGTAATGACGCGCCTTCCGACTTGCCCCAATATATAACAATATATTAACAATAAAACAACAACAAGGGGGGAATATCCCACTTGCCTGTGGATAACTCGTTGCTAATGTCAAATGTGACAAAATCAATAGCTATCCCCTACTAACACTGTGTCTAAAATATCATACCCCCTTATAAATCAAGGGTTCATGGCATTTTAGCATTAGTCGAGATTAAACGTTACGCTAAACATACAAATCCACTGAAAACTACTCTGACGCCTTGATTTTACTAGGTTTTAGCCATATTTGCTAATCTATCCGTCTATTGATTTTGTCACACTTAGGAACCACTGCATCAGAAATAGCAATCCAAACCTGTCTTTATCACTTTTGCTAACCCCACTTTTTAGCTATAATAAGAATTATCGAACATTACGGAGGTACTTCATGGAACAGCAAGTCTATAACAAACTCGTCTCTTTCATCTGGGCTATCGCTTCAGACTGCTTAGTAGACATCTACGATGTGGGAGATTACCGCAAGATAATACTGCCTTTCATGGTTATTCGCCGCTTCGATGCGGTACTAGAGCCTACCAAGGAGAAGGTTCTGGCAATGAAGGAGAATCTGGAAAGTCAGGGCATGACAAATATTTCTCCTGCTCTTTGCAAAGTTGCAGGAGAGGCTTTTTGCAATAGCTCTCCTTACACACTGATGGATTTGCGTTCACGCACCAACCAGCAGCAGCTCAAGGCTGACTTCAACCTGTATCTGGACGGTTTCAGTGACAACGTACAGGACATCATCAACCGCTTTGAGTTCCGTCAGCAGATAGAAAAACTCTCCAGCAATGATGTGCTGGGGCTCTTAATCAAACGGTTCACCAGCCCGGAAATCAACCTTTCCAGCCGTCCTATACTCAATGATGACGGCTCAGAGAGGCTTCCTGCTTTGGACAATCACACAATGGGCACAGCCTTTGAGGAGGTTATCCGCCGTTTCAACGAGGAAACGAATGTCACCGATGCAGGACGGCATTTTACCCCTCGTGACGTGGTGCGTCTGATGGCAGAGCTGGCCATCGTCCCTGTACAGGACAAGATTAAGTCTAGCACCTATCGTATCTACGATGGGGCATGTGGTACTGGTGGTATGCTCACGGTAGGTGAAGAGCGTATCAAAGAGTTGGCAGAACAAACAGGGGAGAAAGTTTCCGTTCACCTCTACGGACAGGAGAACTTCGATGAAACCTATGCCATTGCCAAGGCCGATATGCTACTGAAAGGCGAGGATGCACAAACAAGCCATATCAAATTCGGCTCCACCATCTCTGATGACCAGTTTGCGGCAGAGACTTTCGACTTCGCATTATCCAATCCTCCATTCGGTACACCGTGGAAGAAAGACATGGTGGCATGGGGTTACAAGAAAAAAGAGGAAATCACTGACCTGCGCTTTGTTAAGCAGTATCAGGGCGAAGAATTCCGCTTGGTGCCGGATATTGGTGACCCGCAGATGCTATTCCTTGCCAACAATATCAGCAAGATGAAAGAGGACACGGAGCTGGGGAGCCGTATCGTGGAAGTACACAATGGCTCATCCCTCTTTAACGGCAAGGCAGGCAGCGGCAACAGCAACCTACGCCGTTATATCATTGAGCAGGACATGCTGGAGGCCATAGTGGCCATCCCGGAGAACATGTTCTACAACACAGGCATTGGCACGTTCCTCTGGATTGTCACCAATCGCAAGAGTGAGGAGCGCCGGGGGAAGGTACAGCTCATAGATGCTACCAGCATGAAAAAGCCCCTACGGAAGAACATCGGACAGAAGAACTGCGAAATCAGCCGTTCTCTCCGAGAGAAAATCATGGAGTTGTATCAGGCCTTTGATAAAGCTGACCCCAAGTATAGCAAGGTCTTCCCCAATGAGGAATTTGGCTACTACTCCGTGGATGTAGCAAGACCTTTGCGTTTGCATGTAAGACTGGGGGAGGAGGATATAGCCTCTCTGAGACGCGCAGACGCCTCTCTGGCGGATTTTGTGGTGCAATGTATACCTGAATACCCAAAAGGTTATTCAGAGGCCTTCACGGGCTTCCTAGAGCGTGTGAAGAGTATGGCCAAGGAAAAGGACATCCGTTTTACCAAGAAGATGGAAACTCTGCTGCGTGTCCATCTTACCGAGGTGAGCGAGACAGCCCAGCCTGTGATAGCCAAATATAGCAAAGGGGAGGTAGCTCCTCTTTATGGCCGTTATAAGGCCGAGAATGGCTGTGTAGAGTACGAGGCAGATGGTAACCTCAAAGAGACAGAACAGGTGCCTCTAACCTATCCTGGCGGATTAGAAGCGTTCATGGAGCAGGAGGTCAGACCTTATGCTCCGGACGGCTGGATGGTAGAAAAGTCCATCACTATCGGCTATGAGTTGAGCTTCACGAAGTATTTCTATGAGCCGGTCAAGCTGCGCAGCCTTGCGGAGATTGATGCTGACATTCTGGCCACTAAGCAGGAAATGTCCGGGCTTTTGGATGAGATTGTGGGGAATAAATAATGGCTTATCCTTCTTACAAAAAATGCACAATTCAAACACAAGAAACACCTATTCCAAGCCATTGGAATTTTCTGTATGGAAGCGCATGTTTCGCAGAAAATAAAGAAAAATACATAGCGGGTACAAAACCAATAATTCTGCAATTTAACTATGGTAAAATAGTACCGAAATCATTTCAAAATGTGTGGGATGGTGATATAGATGTTTATGAAAAATATACTCGTGTCACACCTAATACAATAATGATTAACGGCTTGAATCTTAACTATGATTTTGTAAGCCAAAGAGTAGGTATTGTAAAAGAAGAAGGAATCATAACATCAGCATATATTTCTATGAATTGTCGCCCGGTTTATGACAATAATTATGCTGTATATTTGTTGAAAACAATCGATGATAAAAAGATTTTTCATGGTATGGGTACAGGAATAAGACTAACAATGTCATTTTCTGATATGAAGAAGATGCAGTTTCCCGTTCCTCCGTTGCAAGAACAGCAACAAATAGTCCGTTATCTTGATTGGAAAACTTCGCAAATCAATCATCTGATTCATGGCTATGAACAGCTGATTTCCTTGCTTGAGGAGCGCAAGACAGCAGTTATCAACGAGGCCGTTACAAAGGGGATTCGTAAGGGCGTAGCGATGAAGGATAGCGGCGTGCATTGGTTGAAAGAAATACCTTCGCATTGGAATATGGTCTATAGCAAACAGTTGTTTGCACTAAGAAAAGACCGTGCTTTTCCCGAGGATGAACAACTTACTTCTTCACAAAAATATGGTATCATTTCACAGAAAAAATTCATGGAAATAGAAGGGCGTAGAGTTACCGTTGTTTTGAAGGGAGAAGATATCCTTAAACACGTTGAAAAAGGCGATTTTGTCATAAGTATGCGTAGCTTTCAAGGTGGATTAGAATACAGTTATGTTTCAGGGAAAATAAGTTCCGCTTATGTTATGTTGATTCCACATCATGCGCATGTTTATGATGAATATTATAAGTGGTTATTTAAATCACCAAGTTATATCAAGGCATTGCAGGGAACCTCAGATTTGATTCGAGATGGACAAGCATTAAGATATGCTAATTTTGCAAAAGTTTACTTACCACAAGTGCCTATTGAAGAACAACAGGAAATTGCGGAATATATCTCAGAAAATGTGAGAATGATTGAAAAAACTATGCGTCCAATACAGGAACAAATTGAGTATTTGAGAGAGCGCCGCACTCGTCTGATTTCTGATGTAGTAACAGGAGCGTTGGATGTAAGGGACGTTGTGGTGCCGGAATATGTCCAAGAGCAGGACATGGAGGTGACGGAGGATGGCGACGAATACGAAGGAGAACGGGCTGGAGAAACTGATTGTTGACTACCTGCATGACCAGAATGATTATGAGGTAGGCACGAATGAGGATTATTCTGTGCCGTTTGCAGTGGATGCTACCCGTCTGTTCTGGTTTCTGGAGGATACCCAGCCCCGGAAGCTTGAAGAACTCCATATATGTGACAGCGAGCTTACCAAGAAGAAGTTCTTGCAATATCTGGATAAGCGGCTGCGGAGCGAGGGGATAATCCATATCCTGCGCAAGGGGTTGAAGTACAATCACCTTCATCTGGACTTCTTCTATGTGCGCCCTTCGGAGGATAATCCTCTGGCCGGAGTGCTGTTCCGCAAGAATATTTTCAGCGTCACCAGACAGGTGCATTACTCTGCCACCAATCCAAAGCTGGCCCCGGATTTGGTCATTTTCCTCAACGGTTTGCCTATCATCACCTTCGAACTGAAGAATCAGCTGACCAAGCAGAACACCGCCGATGCGGAGCGTCAATATAAAACAGACAGGGAACCATCAGAGGCCTTGTTCAGCTTCAAGCGTTGTCTGGTGCATTTTGCCGTGGATGACAGCACGGTGAAGATGTGCACGGAGCTGAAAGGGGAGAAATCATGGTTTCTGCCCTTCAATCAAGGCTACAAGGAAGGGGCGGGCAACCCGCCGAATCCTAACGGATTGAAGACGGCTTATCTGTGGGAGCATATCCTGACCAAGGAGAATCTTTCCTGCATTATCGAGAACTATGTCCAGCTCACCGAGGAAAAGGACAAGTTCACAGGGCGTAAGACATACAAACAGATTTTTCCCCGGTATCATCAGCTGCATCTGGTGGAATCCCTGTTGGCCGATACCAAGCGGGACGGTGTGGGACACCGCTATCTGATACAGCATAGTGCTGGCTCCGGCAAGTCAAATGAGATTGCCTGGCTGGCTCATCAGCTGGCAGCCCTGAAAGGGAAGGACGGCAAGGATATTTTCGGCAGTGTCATTATCGTGACAGACCGTATCAACCTTGACCGGCAAATCCGCGACACAATCAAGCAGTTCATGCAGGTGTCGTCCACCGTTGGCTGGGCAAAGGATTCTTCGGAGCTGGGAAAATTGCTGGAAGGCAAGACGAAGATTATCATTACCATAGTCCATAAGTTCCAGTTCATTCTGAAGGACATCCACGAGATACACCAGAAATCCAATTTTGCCATACTCATTGATGAGGCTCATTCCAGCCAGAACGGCAGCTTGTCGGCCAAAATGAACATGGTGCTCTCCGATGAGGAGAATGCGGATGACATTGAAGACACGGTGAATGCCGCGCTGGATGAGCGCATAAAGAAGCGTAAAATGCTGAAAAACGCCAGCTATTACGCCTTCACCGCGACACCAAAGAACAAGACGCTGGAGGTTTTCGGCAAGCCTGTGCCCAAGAGTGAGGACGAGACCGGTCACAAGCCCCATTATGTCTACACTATGAAGCAGGCCATCGAGGAGCATTTCATCATGGACGTGCTGAAATACTATACCCCGGTGCAGAGCTACTACCGCATTATCAAGACAGCGGCAGACGATCCGCAGTTTGACAAGAAGAAATCTGAGCGGTTACTGCGTAGTTTCGTGGAATCGCAGCCTAAGACCATTGCCACCAAGGCGGCTCTCATGGTGGAGCACTTCCACACGGAAGTCATTTCACGAGGGAAGGTAGGCGGCAAGGCTAGGGCTATGGTAGTCACCAAGGGCATCAGGCAAGCTATCGAGTATTATCAGGCCATCACGAGACTACTTGAGGAACGCAAGAGCCCATACAAGGCTATCATTGCTTTTTCCGGGGAGAAGGAATACAACGGAAAGCCCATGACAGAGGCCTCTTTCAATGGTTTCCCCTCTGCGGATATCGAAAAACGCTTCAAAGAAGACCCCTACCGCATTTTGATTGTGGCGAACAAGTTCCAGACAGGTTTTGACGAGCCTCTGCTACATACGATGTATGTGGACAAGAAACTGGCGGATATCATGGCGGTACAGACCCTTTCCCGGCTGAACCGCAGTCATGCAGACAAGAAAGATACCTTTGTGCTGGACTTCGCCAATGACCCGGAGGAGATAGCGGAGGCTTTCAACAAATACTACAAGACCACGATATTGTCCGGGGAGACGGACCCCAATAAGCTTAATGAGCTTTTGGAGGACATGGAAGCTTTGCAGGTTTACACGGAAGAACAGGTAGACCGCTTTGTAGAGCTTTATCTGGGCAATGCCCCCAGACAGGAGCTTGACCCCATATTGGACGTGGCGGTGGAGGAGTACAAGGCACTTTCCGTAGACGACCAAGTAGATTTCAAAAGCTCTGCTAAGAGTTTTGTCCGCACCTACAATTTTCTGGCCGCCATTCTGCCTTACGGCTCTCAAGAGTGGGAGAAGAAGGCGATTTTTCTGAAGCTGTTGGTGCTGAAGCTGCCTTCACCAGAGGGAGAAGACCTGACAGCAGGACTGTTGGAATCGGTGGATTTGGAATCATACAGAGCCGAGGCCAAGGAGCAGATGTCTCTGACACTTGCTAATGAAGATGGCGAAGTGGAGCCTGTACCTATCAGCCGTGGTACCGGGATTCCTGTGCCGGAAATGGAAAAACTTTCCGATATCATCCAAGATTTTCACGCCGTCTGGGGAGGTGGTAAAATTTTTCCTCCAGAGCATGAGGAAAATGCTGCAAAGCAGATTGCCAGTTTGCCGAATGCCGTGAAGAATGATGAGCTTTATCAGAACGCTATGAAGAACTCTGATGCTCAGAATGCTAGAGTAGAGAGCGATAGAGCTACGCTGGACGCTGTGCTGGAGACAATGGGAACAGGGATAGAGCTCTACAGGGCAGTGCATGAGAACGAAGCTTTCAAGAGTTGGTTGCTCAGAGAAGTGTTTGACCAGACGTATCAGGCCAGACTGTAAAAGTGATTGGAATGTATTGCTAATCAGATATATACACCCTAAAAACACCTCTAAAACACGTTAGTAACATGTTTTAGAGGTGTTTTTTTATCGCAATAAATGAAGCTATATCTTTGGTGATAAGGGGGGAGGTTGACATAAAAAATATCTTTTGTTAAAATCATGTTAGAAATCAGCGAACAAGCATAAAACTAACAGAGAGGAGTGATTTTATGCCAGTTTACAAAAATCTTGATTATGTTCGTATTGTCCATCCATTACCTCAATATGTTGAACGAGATATTTATGGTATTCCCTTTGTGGAGGCCGATTCAATAGATATTTCGGACATGAACAATGGGAAATGGCTAATCAATCTTGACCACGCTGGGAGTAAGGATAAATACGCATATCGGAAAATTGTGCATGGCTTTTCCACGGATGAAGTGTTAATGCGTCAGTACAATAATCCATATCGTTTTCTGCAGAAGGTAGGCCGGTATTACGCCGTGACAACCCTGGACTTCAGTATGGATGACACATTTACTGTGGCGCAGGTAATAGATGCGACATTCAGAAACAGATGGTCAGGTGCATTTCTGCAGGCCAATGGGAAGATGGTAATTCCTACCGTGGGCTGGACGACTGAGGATTATTTCGACATTACCTTCAGCGGCCTCCGTAATGGCAGTACGTTCATTATTTCAACGCTGGGTACGCATAGTGTCAATAATGGGCAGGAATTTCTGGCTGGCTATCATGAACTTAGGAGCCGTTTTCCAGATTCAAAGCTGATATGTGTTGGTAACGCTTTTCCGGGGATGGATAGCGATGTTTGTTACATCCCTTTTGAAGAGAGTTTTGGATCATGGGATAGGTATCAAGATTATTGGCAGCTAGCACTTTTTAACTGGGATTGTTCTGTATCTAAAGTGGCAGGAGGGGTGTAAAATGTCATCAAGAGGGTCTAGAACAAAGAATGGGCATGTAACCACTAAAGAGTTTAGATGTGTAAGAGAATTTGAAGGAGCAAAAGTGTTAGTTGGCACAGGGACTCAGCATGGATTGCCTGACTACTCGCATACACCAAATAGAATCTATATCAAAGAAAATAGTGATGGTTCATTCAGAGAGCTTAGAGAATATGATAAAACCGGATTTCCAATAATTGAAATTGGATATCATGGAGAAAAGCATCTGACAGGTAATCGTCATGAAAAGGTTTTACACTACCATACATTTGAGGAAGACTTATCCAGAAAAAATGCGAAAAGGTTAACAGAAGAAATAAGAAAGAAATATTCTAGGTATTTAAGGGGGACTGAATAATGAAAAATGGTGATATAGAGATTTTTTTGGATACTGGTTGGTATATGGAATCTACGTTATACTATGAAGGTCGGGTTTATTGGTGTGAAGGATTTACTGATTCTGATACTGGAATTTCTACTTTCTTTGTAGATTCTTGGGAAGCAGAGTGTCCAGATGGAAAATTTTATAGAACATATCAAGATAAAATAGGGGAGCCACAGGGGTATAAGGAAGATTTAGAGATTCACGGAACTGATATGGAAATGTTGAAAAAACAGTTTCTAATAGCACCTATTTTCGAAGGAAAGAGCTTTTGGCAGGTAGAAAAAGATTTAACATGGGTGGATGAGGGAGAGCCGCTAATACGGTGAATATAGCTCTGAAGGTTGGTGGTTGTGGCAGTGTCATGTCTTGACACTGCCTGATTGTGCTTATATAATCAAGGGGTGAATTTATATGTAAGCGTACTGCTTACATGGGGAGGTCATTGCTTTGACAGGAGAATTTGGAGCATATATCCGTGAAAAACGCACAGCTAGAGATATGACACTGCGCAAATTGGCTAGTGAGTTAGGTATTGCTCCCGCTTACATGAGCGATATAGAAAAAGGACGCCGCTATCCGCCAGATAGGGAAAAACTGTATGATATGGCCAGGATTCTTGAATTAACAGAGGCTGAGCGTGATGATATGTTTGATTTGGCTGCTGATGAAAAAGAAGAAGCTGTATCGCAGGATATTTCCGATTATATAATGGAATCACAAAAAGCCCGCCAAGCTTTGCGAACGGCAAAGAAAAATAATATAACAGAAGATAAGTGGGAAGAAGTTATTCGTTTATTTAATGATGAAAAATGAGCACATATAAAATGTACAACAAGAAGCAGCTCCAAGCTATTGCAGAGGAGCTACTTCAACAATATCGCGACAAAATGCCACAAAAACATTCGAATGATTTTGATGTTTATCAAGTTATAGA
>Ga0310695_10014223_pt1 | contig 10782 bp, 6 predicted proteins | sample RumenRJG_04DNA_FD_203882 | JGI IMG/M metagenome (GOLD analysis project Ga0310695, IMG submission 203882) | Bovine rumen microbial communities from Lethbridge, Alberta, Canada - RJG_04 (v2) (version 2) | ecosystem: Host-associated > Mammals > Digestive system > Stomach > Rumen | place: Canada... | reverse complement strand
GAACCAAGTGAAATTGTAAGCGTCCCGTTACCATAGGTTATCTCCTGATCCCAAATATACTGTCCTTCCTCATCCTTCTCAAGATACTGGATATCTTTGTTAAATACTGTTTGTTCCGCAAGCGACTTTACTTCAATGGTATATTCGTCTCTCGGAGCAAAGTAATCCGCAGTAACGGAAAATGCATTACCGCTTTGCGAACAGTCCACCTTTCTGGTAACGCCACCGCTTAAAAGCAAGGCCTTCTCCTGAGAATCCCCGTCTTCATAAAGCTTCTCAAACACATCATCCAGCCGGAACCCCGAGGTGAGATCAATGCTGACTGTCTCATTGGCATTGGCCCCCACCTGAAACTCCGTGGGAGCTGAAAGGGACTTGTTCAGGATATGTTCGCCCCCGAAAGTGGTGTCCTCGCCGATTCTGGTGATTTCCTGACAGAGCTGGCTTATCTCTTCCTGAATGGCCTGACGATCCTGAGCGGAATTGGTACCGTTGGCAGACTGAAGCGCCAGAGTCCGGATGCGCTGGTACATGTTCGTCATTTCGTCCAGCGCCCCTTCGGCGGTCTGACAGAAGGAAATCCCGTCCTGGGCATTGCGGTTTCCCTGATTCAGACCGTTGATCTGAGAGGTAAGCCGATCCGAAATCTGAAGACCGGATGCGTCATCCTTTGCAGTGTTGATCCGGAGACCGGATGCCAAACGCTTAAAGGCGGTATCAAGGGCAGCTCCTGATTTTTCAAGATTTCTTCTGGCGTTCAATGATGAAACGTTGGTTTTTACATACAAAGCCATTCCAAATACTCTCCCCCGCCGATCTCATGCCGGCATTTTTCTGCTGTGTTGCCATCTCTGTTTACCAGCCGCAGCTTTCCGGTATTTATTTCCCGGAAATTTCTCCGTATGCCGCCTGAAATGCATGCCCCCCCCTGTCCTGTACCGGCATTACCCTTTCGAATTACCTGTTCCCTCCCCCGGCCTCACCAAAAACCACTCACAAAGATTGTATCAGAATGCCGGTCCATCCCATGGATTGCCCATATCCCTGAAGTTTTGGATGATCTGACAGTATTCCTGCCATTACGGCACAGCGGAAACGAAGCTAATCCGGAAACAAAAGCCGGTCTCTTAAAAACGATATCGGGAAAGTCTTCCGATTATTCAGAGGCCCGGCTCAATGGGTGCATCCAGACTTTGACGAATAGCCCGGTCGCATCCTGCCTCTTCTGTCTGAAATTTAAAGCCATTTTTGTTAGCGTCATACTTCTGACAGACTTGAGTTTACCCATGTCCCGGGAAAGAACGGTACCTGACTGTCCATTGTCCAATTGTCACCGGCTGTTATCAATCATACTGACAATCGTCCCGGGTCCCAATAAAACAGGAACCGATTTTTGACAGTGATTTTCAAAAGCATGCGCAGCCCTTAAAACAGACTGCTAACCGGAAAAGAACCGGAGCACAGACGAATAAATCTTAACAGCCTGCCATGGAACTGATACGGAAGAGCATTTTTTGAAAAAAGAAGTTATCAACAGGTAATGCCCATACCTGTCCACCGAATCAGATAAAAACCGGTTATTCACAGGAGGTATCCGGATTTCCGGCAATGCACTGTTCCGAAAAACACGGGCTCTAAAAAAAGGAAACTGCCGGGAAAATCCCACCGAAAAATGATACCGTAGGGTAACAGTGCAATGAGTCGGGAGTGCCTGAATCTGTTATCCGGAGTTCTCCGAAAACAGGTTCTTCCGAAATTAACAGGGAATGCACGCTTCCGGAACTCCTGACACGGCTTCAGCCATACCGGTCATGACTCCCGGTGCTTTTCCCAGTAGGCTCTGATGCCGTCAAAGGTTTCGTTGCTCAGCATATGCTCGATTCGGCAGGCATCCTTTTCTGCAATTTTCGGGGATACTCCCGGAAGCTTTTCCAGAAAGCCGGTCAGAACCACATGGCGGGCATAGATGCTGCGGGCCTTTTCCTCTCCGGCCGGGGTAAGAATGAGCTCGCCCTTCTCGCCCCGTTCCAAAAGCCCCAGATTACACAGCACGTCCATGGCCCGGCTGATGGATGCCCGGGAAACCTCCATGGATTTTGCCAGATCCGTGGAACGCACCCTTTTGCCGTCCCGGGTCATCATGTAAATATGCTCGATATAGTTTTCTCCGGACTCATTGAGCTCCCGGATTTCCGGAAGATGAGAGGAATCGATGGTGTTGTCGGGAAGAACATTTTCCCGTTTCAGAAAGGCTTTAATGCCCTGAATGGTGCTGGCGCTCACCACGTGCTCAATACGGCAGGCATCGATATCAGCCATCTCCGGAGAAACTCCGGCCACATGGATCAGAAAGGTTCTCAGAATGCGGTGGTAGGAGGCCACCTTCCGGGCGATCCTTTTGCCTTCTTCGGTAAGGGTGATGAATGATCCCTTCTCCAGGGTCACCAGCCCCTTGTCCCGGAGCAGTCCCACTGCCCGGCTTACCGACGGCCGGGAAATATTCAGCTTGCAGGCAATATCAACCCCTCTGACAAATGGGCTTACGGTACTCAAAATCAGAATGGTCTCGAGATAATTCTCCTCGGATTCCGAATCTATATATATCGCCACTGCCGCTCCCTGAATGTTCCGGATATCTGACGGCTGAGATGCCGCGGCACCTATGATATGCGGGCAGTGCGGATAAAGTCAAACAGTTGCGCACACAATTGCCGGTCTTCCCCAAAAATCAAAAACCCTCCTGAAGGAGGGATTTACTCATATCCCGGGGGACAGCTGCGGATTTTTGGGATTCCGGCTATCTGGAAACCATCACAAAAGGTATTTCGGCACTTTGAGAAGGGCCTTTTCTGAACATAAGCCACATAATAACCGCCGTCAGGGCCAGAGCCAGTCCGGTAAGGAACGTGAAACCGTAACCGGCCAGCATCATCGAAATCTGATAGACGACAAAGGCAAAGGCATAGCTGAAGCCCAGCTGATACATAATGGCATACCAGAAAAGCTTTCCTCCGCCGCTTTCCCGGTGCATGGTTCCCACGGCAGCCACGCAGGGCACCGTAAAGAGGTTAAAGAGCACAAAGGAAAGCGCAGCCAAAAGTCCGGCGACTCCCGTCTCGTCGATATGAAAAATGTTGTTGCGCACCTTTTCATAAAGACCGGTAACCACGGTGTCATCCTCACTGTCCATGTCATCCTCCCCGGCTCCGGCAAACACACTGAGGGTACTCACAATAACCTCCTTGGCAGACATTCCCGAAACCGTGGCCACCGTAGCCCGGTAGTCATCAAAGCCCAGCGGCGCAAACACCGCGGATACCGGTCCTGCCACATCGGCAAGAATGCTTTCGTCAGGTTCCGAAACCGTGTGGATCCCGTCTTCTCCGCTGTACCCCAGGGAAGAAAGGGTCCAGATAATGAGAGAACAGGCCAGAATAATGGTACCGGCCTTCTTGATAAAGGCGCGCACCCTCTGATATACCGTCAGAAAAACCACTCTGGGATCCGGAACATGGTAAAGAGGCATTTCCAAAAGCATCGGAGCCGGAGTGCTTCTGAATGTCTGGAATTTCTGCATGATCAGAGCGGAAATAATGATCAGCACCACTGCCGCAAGATACACCGCCACCGGGAACCAGGGATAGTCGGTGAATATGGCCGAGGCGAACAGCACAATAACCGGCAGCTTGGCACTGCAGGGAATCATGGTGGCCGTAAACAGGGTGATTCTTCTTTCGCTTTCCGTGGGCAGGGTTCGCACCGTCATAAGAGCGGGAACGCCGCATCCGGAACCGATAATGTACGGAATAAAGGCCCGGCCGCTGAGTCCGAAGCTGTTGAACAGCCGATCCAGAAAAAAGGCGGCCCGGGTCATATAGCCGCACTCCTCCAGAAGTGAGAGCATCAGAAACAGGATGATCATCTGCGGAACAAAGCCCAGCACCGCCCCGACACCGCCGATAATGCCGTCGCTCACGAGAGAAGCGGTAAGTTCAGAAAACTCAAGCTTTTCCATCAATTCGGAAACCCGGGGAATAATCATTTCCCCGAAAAGCTCGTCGTTGGTCCAATCTGTAAGAATGCTCCCCAGCCAGGTCACCGACACAAAGTACACCAGGAACATGACGGCAACAAAAATGATCGGAGAGAAAAAGCGGTTCAGCACCACGGCATCAATACGCTGGGTCAGCGTTTTCCGGTGCGCGGTCACCCTGACATGACGGGTCATGAAATCTGAAATAAATCCGTAGCGTTCCGCGGCCACCGCCTCATGAACACTGCCGCTTTTGCTGCCGGAAGTCAGCTCTGTCCGGTACTTTTCAGTCACGTTTGCGATTTCCGGATCCGGAAAGCATTTCTCAGGAACCCCGTCCCCCAAAAGTGCACTCATGCTCCAGAAATATGCCCGGTTCTGAAATTCGGGAGATACGGACGCGCTTAACTCGGCAAGAGCGGCCGGAAGTACGGATTTCCCGGGGCAGAACGGCGGCGCGGGTTGCCACTCCCCGTGCTCCAGGTATTCCCGAAGTTCCTTGATGCCGTCCCCGCGGGTGGCACTCATGGGAATTACCCTGATACCGAGCTCCTTTTCCAGTGCGTCCGCATCAATATGAATTCCTTCTCTTTCGGTTTCGTCCCACATATTGAGAAGAAGCAGCATGGGAAGTCCCAGAAGCCGGAGCTCCAGAGTCAGATAAAGACTTCTTTCCAGCGAGGTGGCATCCACAATGTCTATAAGGAGATCGCAGCGTTCCTTCAAAAGCTCGTCCCGGGCAATCAGTTCCTCGGCCGAAGCAGTAGAAAGCGAGTAAATGCCGGGAAGATCCACCATCTGAATGGAGTCCGAATATTTTCCGGTATGACGGGCCACCGTTACACCCGGGTAGTTTCCTGTCCGGACATGAAGATTGCAGAGCCGGTTAAACAGGGTGCTTTTGCCGCAGTTGGGATTCCCGATAAACATTACTCTTCTGGCAGAATCGGCTCCGGAAGTCTCCGGAGTCACGCAGCAGGATCTGATATTGCCCGTCATTCTGAAATCACCTCCACTTCAATGGAGTCTGCATCCTTCTTTCCGAGAATAATACTGAACCCCCTGATCCCGGCAATAACCGGACTGCCCATGGTTGCAACATGCTCCATTGATATTCTGGTACAGGGGAGAAAACCCATTTCATAAAGCCTGCGGGCATGAAGCTCTCCGGCATTTATTGCCTTAATTTCCGCAACCTGCCCCGGTTTTAATTCGCTGAACAACATTTCACGATCCTTAAAGACTTGTTCACAATCAGTCAGTAATTTAGCATTTGCTAAACTGTGTTAGCAAATGCTAAATTTTTTGGACAATTCTAGCACAAAGATCCGAATTTGCAACTGCCACCGCTCACCTGAGAATTATTATCCGTTAACAGACACAAAAACGCCGGGAACCGAAAAACGCGAATATGACAGGAAATGCTAAAGGGAAAACAAAATAAAACAGAAAAAGAGGTGCCTGAAAAACTGAGACGAGGAACTGGAAAACACCGCCGGAAAACAATCACCGGATGGCGCCGGGGAGTTCATGGTAAACCGCGCCGGCCCGGGAATCAGTGAATATAGTCGAACAGCGTGGATCCGTGAATGGAGCTGAAAGTCTGCCGCGCCACGTTGAGAGCATTCTGTTCCTGGAGGAGCTCCGAAACCACCTCGTACACATCCACCTCGCACTCGTTGGCCCGCACCTCGGTCTTGATGTCGGAAAGGGCATTATTGGAGCTTATCACGGAATCGATGTTGCTGAGCCGGGCGCCCACATGCCCCAGTGTCAGGTTGACATTTTCCTTGGCGCTGTTCAGGGATACCTGCCCCATTCTCAGGATCTGCCCCTTGTCATAGGCGGTTACGGATTCATCTCTGAGAACATCAATAATGGATGTCAGTGTATTCAGCACATTGTCATTGGCCGGAGGATCCAGGGAAACCACCGCATTGTTAACCCCGTTGTCCAGGGTGATTTTCATGCCCTTGAAACTGACGCTGCCATCATCGGAAACCGTACCGTTCTGAAGCACCGTGCCGCCTCTGCCGGTAATGGTATAGGTATTTCCGGTGACACTGATATTGAGGTCATTATTCTGATAAACGTCATAGTAGCCGTTTACGAAGCTGTTGAACTCGTCGCTGTTGTCATAGGATACGGCCGTTCCCGCGGTTCCCGGAGTGGCCGTACGGCAGATCTGAGCCTTTTCAAATACTGAAAGCGCACTGTCCGAGGTGGTCAGGGTTACGGACGGAGACACCTTTACCTGCCGTTGTCCGCCGTCGGCATTGCAGATATATTCGCCGTCGGAGGTTTTGGAAAACGCCGGAATCAGGGACTGATTCCCGCTGAAAATATATTCGCCGCCGGCGGTTTTGGTGTTCATAAGATTGAACAGCATGTCTCTCACTTCCTCAAGATCCTGCGCCACGGTGTTGAAGTTCGCCTGGTCGTAGGTACCGTTCACCCCGGCCTGCATGCTGGTTACGGCATGGAGCATGGATTCGTAAATGGAGCTCAGAGCAGTCTCCTCAAGACTGAGCTGATCCGACGCCAGCCCTGCATTTACCGAATACTGCTGATAGCTGGCGATTTCGGAATCAAGACGCAGCCTGGTGCCCATGCCGGTGGGATTTTCCGAAGCCTTTACAAACTTGGCTCCGGTATTGTACTGACGGTTAAGTGTCTCCAGTCGGGAATTTGACTCCTGCATGTAGCGAACACTTCTGTCAAAGCTTAAACCTGTAGTTACCCGCATAATCAATTACCCCAAAGCGCTCATCAGTGAATCAAAAACAGTCTGCGAAGCGGCTATTATTCTGGCGCTGGCCTGGTAGCACTGCTGATACCTGACCAGATTCGAGGCCTCCTCATTCAGATCGACGCCGCTGGACTCCTCGGTGATGGTCAGAGTCTGATCCCGCTTGGCCGTGGCCGCCTCCAGGTTGACATTGGATACGGCGATGGTGCTGCCGAGATTGCTGACCATGTCGCTGTAGGAAGCCGAAACCGTCTGATTGATTCTGCCCTGCACCAGCTGCGCCTGCTCCAGATTCTGCATCATGATACCGTTGGAATTGTCCGCAAAGCCGTTGGTGTTAAGCTCAATTTCAAAGCTGTCCCCGTTTCTGACCGTACCGGTAATACTGAAGTCGTAACCGGGAGTCATGGACGGATCCGCATACACCCTGCTGTCCGGATCGGTAACATCGCTGAGCATGTTTGCCAGAATATTGCCTCCTTTTGTAGAAGCAATAGTCGTGCCAATCAGGTTGTCATTGGTATCGTATACCTCGTAATCTCCGGTGGCATTGATCACCACCTTCACCGGAGCGCCGGCATCAAAGCTGGCAGATGTAATGCTGCGGGAAGGAGTCATGGAAAATGCCGATGCGGCATCGGTGTTGGTAACCCCGTTTATGGCAATAGTGGCATTTCCGAGATTCTGGGAGTTCTCACTGGCCCGGATAACGCTGGCCAGGGCAAAATCCTCAGGACGGTTGATTTTCATGCTCAGGTTGTAGCTGACATTGGCGGTGGGCTGAATCAGAAATTCATCCCCGGCGGACGGTACACCATCGACTTCCAGCTGAAAACCCAGCCCCGGAATGGTAATGGTGCCGTTCAGATCCGCGGTATTTCCCTGAAATATTTCGGTCAGGTTATTGCCGTCCTTCTCGTTCAGGGAGTAGGTGCCGTCGCCGTTGATCTTGATGAGATAATCCTTTCCGGTAACGTTGCTGGCATATCCCTCCATGAAGGACATGGTCATGCCGGCAGTGGTGCTTTTGGTAAAGACCCGGGTTTCCGGAAGATTGAAAAGGGCATCGCCGGCCTTGTTTTCCAGTGTGATGCCGGACTTATTCTGCTTGTTCAGGCTGTCCGCCAGAGCCACCGTCAGTTTGCCGAGATTTCTCTGCACCTCTCTCAGAGAATCACCGGCATCAAAATATCCTCCCAGCTTGCCGCCTACATCGTCACTGAGCAGAGTATAGCCCCGGTTGACGTTGTAAGTAAGTCCGAGATGATATTCAGATTCGTCAAGACTGGAAGGAAGCGCGGCCAGAGTGGCACAGCCGTCCCCCAGCACCAGGGTAGGCCCGGAAGCCAGGTTTACATAGCAGGAACCGTTGGGCTGGTCCACGGTCTTGATATCAATAATTTCCGAAAGCTCGTCAATAAGATGATCCCGCTGATCCTGCATCTGCAGATAGGCGGCGGAGCTGGTATCGGTGCTGGCCTCCACAATCTGACTGTTAAACTTGTAAATACTCTGGAGGAGATCGTTGACCTTGGTTACCGATTCCACGATCTTGCGGTTATTGGTAATGTATTGCTCCTGGATGTTATTGCCGATGCTGTTAACCCGGTTGGTAAAGACCTCCAGATTGCCCATGAGAGAGTTACGGGCGGAAAGCTCGGTGGGAGCGGAATTGGCGCCCTGAACGGAAGCAAACAGATCGGAAATCACCGGATTAAGACCGGTGGCATCGCTGGAAAGCATGGTATCAATGGTGCTCAGCCCCTCGGTCTTGGCGGTATAGTAGCCCACCCGGGCATTGTCCCTGAGAAGCTCCCTTTCGGCATAGGTATTGATAACCCGGGAGGTGGTGATAACTCCGGTTCCCTGATCCAGAACATTGGTACGGATAATGGAGCGCTGGCGCGAATAACCCTCGGTATTGACATTACTGATGTTATTGCTGGTAGTCTGAAGCAAGGCGCGCTGGGCAAGAACTCCGCTGGTTCCGATTTTCAGCATGTCCGACATGATTCTCTCTCCCGATCAGTTTTCAGCAAAACCGCTGAAAGCGCTGTTTCTGTATATACTTTTAAGTTTCTTTGCATAATTCGGGTCAGTTGCATACCCGGCTTTCTGAATTTCTTCAAAATATTGATCCGGATCACTGCTTACCGAAGCCGCTTTGGCATATCTGGTATTGGTGGAAATCAGGCTGGCATAATCCTCAAAGCTCTTTCGGGGCGAATTGTAGGCCCGGAAGGAGGAAAGCTCGTTAACCATCCGGCCGTTCTCGAATTCCGGCGAAGATTTGACGGCAGTACGTCCCTTCCATGACGAATTTCCCTTGATGCCGAAGAAATTGTTGTCGGCTCCGATATGCTTTCCCCAGCCGGTTTCCAGCGCGGCCTGACAGACGATAACCACTGGATTGAGGCCGTATTTTCGGGCGACCTTGCGGGCCAGCGGCATCAGCTTGGTAACAAAATCCCGGGGACCGTCGAAAGTCATGTCGGAATCGTAGCGAGTATCATCCGTGCTGCTGTAGGCCTTAATCCGATCCGGATTGCCTCTTCTGCCGAGTTCGGTGTCAAGAATCCGATCGCGGATTTCATTGTCGGCATGTACATTTCCAGCCGGACGGGTATCCGTCATCCGGAGATGAGCCGGAAGCGGACTCCCGGACAGAGGAGACGGAAAATCTGAGGAACTGACGACAAAATTCTGCCGACCGGGAAGTTCCTGAGTCGCATCACGGCTTCCGGGAACTGCCAGTCCTCTGTCGATTTCGGCAATAATCTTTTTGCCGTCATCACCGAGACTCCGGGCAAACTGCTTTACCAGGAGCGTGGTAATGGAGGATTTGTTTCCGGCATTGGACTTAGCCACTCCGGTAATAATCTGCTCGTCCAGCATTGACTGAAAAACCCCGCCGTCAGAGGTTTTAAGGGGACTGTCAGGACAGATTTCGTCATTTGACTCCCGCATGCCTTTAAACCAAAACTGATTCAGAAGCGACTCAAACTGTTCCGCCGCCGTATAGAGAGCCTGTTTTCTGGCTTCATAGGAATCCTCCCGTCCCATGTCACGAAGACGGTTAAGACTGCGAACATCCTGTACCAGACCAAAGTCCGGGGTGCCTGACCTGATATCCATAACGCCTCCGCCAAAAAATCAGACAGCAAAATCTGTCAATCTAAAGTAAGCAATAATCATGCCATTAAATTGCAGGGGAATCGTTCAATGCTTCTCAGGACCTCTGCCGGAACAATTACCCTGATCCGCGAAGGGAGAACTTCTGATGCCGGTAAGAAGGCAAAATTAGATAAGAAAATGAGAAAGACTGATGCTGTCGTCAGGACGGTTTCGGCAGTTCCTGGAGTGAAGGGGACTCGCTCCCTTCAATTGCCAAAAGGGTCCGAAGCGCTTTCTTTCAGTAAATAAACCGGCACGCGGGATGGTAAAAATCAATACGTTGCATCCTCAGGAGATGCCCTGTATGCATATAATGAGAATCATATGCATAGTAGAATTCTAAATTAATAACTGCCAAAGACGCCTTGCATATAAGGGATACTTCGATTCATTTAGGGCCCCGGGGTGCGGAATGACAGCGACAGTTGGAAAAACTCGCCTGCTAAACGTATTGGTGATTTAAAGATTACACATTCCGTCTTAAACAGAGCCAAATGCAAAACAAGAGATTTCAGAAAGGCCAGTGACGAAAAAAGCCTTCCTAAGGAAGGCTTTTCTGCTGAATAACTGCCCGGCGATGACCTACTCTCACATAGCGAATGCTACACTACCATCGGCGTTACTGCTTTTCACTTCTGTGTTCGGAATGGATACAGGTGGTACAACAGCACTATGGTCGCCGGGCGAACCTTTTTATATAAAATATAATTCATAATGCCTGACAATGACCTACTCTCACATAGCGAATGCTACACTACCATCGGCACTGTTCCGTTTCACTTCTGTGTTCGGAATGGATACAGGTGGTTCCAGAACGTTATCTTCA
>Ga0310695_10014219_pt1 | contig 10786 bp, 10 predicted proteins | sample RumenRJG_04DNA_FD_203882 | JGI IMG/M metagenome (GOLD analysis project Ga0310695, IMG submission 203882) | Bovine rumen microbial communities from Lethbridge, Alberta, Canada - RJG_04 (v2) (version 2) | ecosystem: Host-associated > Mammals > Digestive system > Stomach > Rumen | place: Canada... | reverse complement strand
TTGCAGTGGGTTTTTGCTTGTCTAAAGTGTCATCCCCATGCCACAAAATGCTTTACGATTTAAGATTAGATTTAAGATTCGTTTGGTAAAATAGTCGTGTAAAGAGAAATACACTTAATGACGAAACGAGGTTTAATAAATATGAAAATGACAAAGAAGACGGAAGACAAAATCAAGACTGGTGTGCCCAAGTTCCAGAAAGTTCTTGCGGCAGCCAAGGACCGTGACTTAAACGAGTCGGACACAGTGTCCATCATCACGGACATGCTTGCTGAGGTGTTCGGATATGACAAATATCAAGAGGTCACCAGCGAGTTAGCAATTCGGGGAACATATTGCGACCTTGCGATAAAACTTGGCGACAAGTTCCAGTATCTGATCGAATGCAAGGCCATCGGGACTGAGTTAAAGGAGCTTCATCTGCGCCAGGCGATAGGCTATGGTGCGAACAAAGGTATCCAGTGGATAATTTTGACAAATGGAATTGATTGGCAGATATATCGGCTGCGCTTTGAGAAGCCTATTGCATGGGATATCGTTGCGAGGTTTAATCTTATGACGGTGTCGCCAAAAAATGAGCATGATATGGAAAAGCTCGCAATCGTTACAAAGGAAGGCGTTGAAAAGGGTGCAAGGGAAAGCCTTTACGAAAAAACTCAATGTGTGAATCGTTTTGTGGTCGGAGCCATGATTCTCTCGGAGCCGGTTATAGGAATGCTTAAGCGTGAGCTTCGAAAGCTCTCCGATGGCATTAATATTGAGGAATCCGAGATTTCCACTTTGCTTCGTGAAGGCGTTATCCGTCGCGATTTGCTGGAAGGTGAAGATGCAAATGCGGCATTCTCAAAAGTTGCTCGACATCTTCGGCATCAAACGAAAAGACCAGCGCCCAAGAAGGGCCCAGCGACATCAGATAACGCACCATCGGCGTTGCCTGAACAGTCGCTTTCGGATCAGATCCTTGCTGAAACTAAAACGGCAGAAATTGCCCACAGCGTATAAGATATGGACGACGCGCTAAGCGGCGTGGACTGCCAGATGAAGGGCGGCGCGGTGGCACTGTCTTTTGCTCTTCTCGCACTCTCAGCCTTTGCCGGTCCGCGGGTGGTCGTGACGCAGATGCCGGAACCAGTGCGGGCGCTTGCCGAGGTTGAGACGAATGTGGTGTTCTCCACGGGAGCGGCGACAGACAACAAATGGACGCTGACGATTGATCGCGACGCGGTGACAAACAACAGCGTCGAGGTTGTGTTTGGATATGACGCGAATGAGGACGGTGTACTTGGGATCGAAGAAGGGGAGTTGTCTATTGGCTGGGATTGCGGCGAGTGGTTCTGGCGCGACAGATGCGCAAACGCGGCATGCCGCGTCGAGGGAACGGCCCAGCGTCTTGATATGACGCTCTACCTAAATCGAGACCGAGAGGCGAAGTCACTGGCGTCATCGGTGTTCCCGTCGGTCGTGTCGCCCACATGTTTCAATCCCGACTGGAACTTTGTTCGCGTCGTCTCTCGCGGTGCGGAAGCTATTTATGTCGAGAGTAGAATCTCGATTTACGCATTGAAGTTGAGGATCAGATGAAATGGTGGCGCTCTTCCAGATTGTGCTGATGCGCCTTGCCTTGTGCGGGCTTGCGGCCTCGCTCATCTTGCTTGTGCTTCGTTCGCGCATAGCCCGCGACACCTTTGCTCGACTGCTATCAATCTGGCGTTCGCTTACTGCGTTTGGACGCGTCGCCGTCTGCTCGTTTCTTCTGATTGGCGTCCTTGTCGGTGGCGACAAGACTAACGGCGTCAACAATCTTCCTCCGCAGCAGATGATGTCGCCGATGGCACAGCAGGGGTCCGGTTTCTTGTTGACAGGATTGTTGGTGAATGGTAATCTTGCAAATGTAATGAATTTTGTTCAGCCACAGACAACTTTCGCAGAGCGAAAAACCGCGAACTGGAACATTCGCGGCGCGTGGAAAGACTCGTTTTGGCTGGACTTTGAAAACGACTTTGTGTTCCCCTGGGGCACGAACCATCTGACAGGCGTTGAGGTCGTTTCCTACGGCCAGGTCTGGGCTTCGCCATTTGACACAAATGCCGTCGCCTCTGCTGGCGCACCGTTCGAGATCGTGCCAGGGCTCACGACATTTGCATACGAGTTCACGCCGTCAAACTCCTGCCGCTTCGTGTGGACAGATGCGGCGATCAACCGCGACACCAATTATCTCGTCTCTGCCGCGCTTGAACTTTTCCGCAACGGCGATGTGTCAGTCACAACCAACGGAATCGCGGTACTTTTGCCGCGGACGCTCCCTTTTCCTCACAGCGGATTCGGGCAAGATGACGAATGGGTAACGGCGAACTTCACGAATGCAACCGAGATTCTTGCCGTCGGCTACCCGCAGTGGGTCGACTCGCAAGTGGGCGATGGACTGACGAACGGACTTTACACGCTCTCCGTCACCGTCGCAGACGATCCACCCGAAACGACATTCCTCTCCGTCGGCGACCTTTCCGTCGCCGTCACAAATGCTGGCGAGTATGTGTTCCTTTTGGAGAAGGGCCCTGCATACGACTTGACTGTGTTCCCGCCAAGCAGCAATGTGACGATCTCTGCTGTCGATGATGTCCCGACGATGCGCGGAGCGCCGATGATGCGCTCTTTTGGTGATGCGGATGGCGGTCTCTGGATTCCTGACAGCGGCGATTTCTGGACTGACTACGCGGCTGGCATGGGGTACGCGCGGCTTTGGTGGCTCCCGTGGCTCTGCGGCTCGCCAGATGTTGTACACATCGACCCCACGACAGGGCCAGTGACTTTCCACGCGAATCTTTTTGACTATCGGGGAAACGCCGCATCGTTCCTGTGGGCTGGAAGCGATGCTTTGACGATTGCATCGCCCAATTCACAGACTACAGCGGTAACGGCTGATCTTGCCGACTGGCGGCTTGCAAACTTGTCCGTAACTGCCTCGTTTGGCTTTGACCGGTCTTTGACGTCGTATCTTGATGTGAGTTACGGCACCAACGATTCGCCCCAGGTCTCTTGTTCGCTTTCCGTTCAGTCCGTTCATTTCATAAACGAGGGCGACAGGCACGAACGGGTCTACCCTGTTTCGGTTTCGATTCTCTGCCCCGTGGAGACGAACGGCGTGGTCAACATTTCACACGAGGGCTCTGACGGCGCATTGTTCTGGTCGGACGCATCCGCAACGCAGCCACTATCCTCGCTTTCTGGCATTTCGCTCTCGTCCGCGCCAGAGGAAAGCGGCGGAGCTTCGTACACTTTCTACATGACATCGCCCAACATTGGAAGCGGGTCGTTCACGGCGTCGTTCACCCTGCCGAGCGGCGAGACTCGCGGCGCGGCTAAGTCGTATCGCGCCATCGAGCCAATCCGCAAACTTGTCTGTAGCGAGATTGAAGACGTAAATGATTCGATAGTCAACCCTTCGCGCATTACATTCGAGAATCCTGCTGCATTGCGGGTGGCTTTCAATGGACAAGGATATCAAGCGGACGAGATCGCTTGGTCGGTTGTCTCTGGGCCTGGGACTGTCTCTGAGAATTCTGGTACGAATGTGTTCGTGGAGGCAACGGCCACCAGCGGAACAATTGTTGTGGAGGCGCGGTTTAACAATGACGACATTCAACCTAGATTCGTTCTCCCGATTGTGAGCAAAAAAACATTTATTGTCCGGGCATTTACCGTTATGCCTCCAGCTGATGAAATTGGCTGGCAGGATAGCAGCATACGCATGCATATTGATCTTGCAAATATAGTGTTTGCACAAGTCGGCATCGCTTTTAGCCTGACTAACATTACACATAATGTCGGCACATCCGCAGATTGGGATTTCGTGTGCAGCGAATTGGTCAAGGATGATGCTGGAAACGATATAGAGGTTCTAAATGACCAAGCGAAAAGTTTGTTGAACACTTATTCGGAGGGCGACTGCATTGAAATATATTATGCAGGGGATATTCGCGCATGCAGCGATACGCCGCATGTGTCTACAAGGGCGTTTCACTCAAGTCGCGGCATATTGATTGGTTCAAAAGTTCGTATGCGTGACGTGGTGCATGAACTTGGGCATGCTCTGGGCTTGGACGATTGCTACATTGAGTTTTCTGAGGCAGTCCTCCAAGGACGGCAAGATGCAATTACATCTCTCCAGTTTCAGAACAATAACATTGATTGGGGGCGAGAAACGAGAAGAGGGTTTTATGAGAGGGATGACACGGTTGAGGTAATGGTCACGTCGCTCTTGATGTATGGGAATAGCGGAGATTATGGATTCGATATCCCGTTTGGCAAGGTTAAGGCGTTGCCAGAAGGTGGACAACAGGCGACATATGTTGCCGTAGGTGCCAATAATGTTTCTACGAATGAAAGCGAGGTGTATTCACAATGAGGGCTGTAGCACGAATAACTGTCGCCATTTCAGCGATAGCGGTGTCGTTGACTTCTGTCGGACATACCTGCTCTGAGACAAACAGTCTGATCAGGTCCATGCTGTCTCCGCACCTTGTTTGTATGCGTTTACAAGGTGACAGGGTTGTATCACGACCGCATGCAGTTGCTTTGCAATCAGATTTCTTCGCTGGTGATGCAAGCTGGACCTCTGCCGAAAAACGGGAAGTTTTTGATTGGTATTTGAACAATCTCAGCTTCACAGCCTCAAAAGCGTTGTCAGGGACTCCTTTTGACGATGGTCGCCGGAATGCCCTTGCTGAGACAGCCATTAGACAATGCGCGGCGATGTCGTACACTAATGCATTGCCAGCCGTTGAGGCATATGCCGTTGGCGACGATATGCCAGCAAGAAAGGAGTCGATGGAGCTTGTCTTCATGTGGCATGGCCTGGACGAGTGGCTTGTGTCATTTGCCAACGAGGTCGTTACCAACTTGACGAAGTATTCAGATTCGGAACGAAACCTTGTAGGTAGAAAGTTCTGCGGCGAATTGAAGTCGTCGTTTCAAGAGGGAATGACAAATTCGCCAGCATGGAATGCCGGAGTGCAGGCAATGTATGAAAACAGGACCAGCATCGCGTGTGCAGTAGCAATTGATTCTATGCTTGTGGACTGCATCCCCGAGTATGGAACAAGCACGAATCGACTCGCGTGTGCAAATGCAATTGTCGCAAGCACAAATGCATGGGAGAACTGCCGCGCGTATTTTGAGAATGTTACCAACGCCATCAACGAACTTGTGGCCTATCCCGAAACGAACCTGCCGGATTGAAGTTTGAACGAGCTTGCGGGGACAGACCCCGCGATGCACTTTGGCCAGAGACTAGGGTGGCGCGGGTGAGGTAGTCTGGGGAGAGGTGATAGCCGGTGCCGCGGATGGTTGTGATGACGTTGGCGTGGCCGATGGACTTGAGTTTGCGGCGAAGGGTGCAGACGCAGGGAGAAATGATGTCGCTTCCAGGCCGGAAGGTGTTCCCGAAGATTGTGGCGGGGATGGCATCGCGTGTGACGACATTGCATGGATGCTCAACGAGGTATTTCAGAAGCAAGCACTCGTGGTTGGTGAGCGTCGCTGAATTGCTGCCTGCATTGATGGTGTGCCGTTTGATGTCGAACATTATCTTGGCTACTTTGCGATGGGGCTTTGCGCTCTCTCGGCGGTAGGTGTAGAAGGGGCCGCGGCTTGCGTCCTCTTCACGGACATATCCCAGCTTCAACAGAATCTTGTGAAGTTTGCCAAGCGCATCGCGCCCGCGCTCATGGATCTGTATGCCGGTTTTTGCTGTTTTCATTTCCGTGCGGCTCCTTGTCTAAGTCACCAGAGGTTGTTTTGCCAGAGAATCTTCAGCATGAAGTCTGAGGACATCTCGTGTCGGGTTGTCTGGGCCCAGGTGTGATGTTGCTCGAGTTCCGTGTCGGTAAGCGATGGGAAGAACTCGTTCGCGTACCAGATCCAGCTGGATCTGGCCATGCCATAGAGATTTGTGTATGCCGGAAGTGTTACTTCGTCGGATATCCGCACGAGCCGCATGATGGAGTTGGACGCCGCTTCCCTGCTCGAGAACGCCGTGTCGAATTCCATCATGAGATGCGCGGCGACGAGGTCGTTCGAGTTGACTGCAAACCGTGCCTGCGCGAGCTCGTAGACATTCGAGTAGTTGCCCTGTTTCCAGTCCTGCGTGACGGCTTCGACAGTGTTTGAGGAAGGCGTTGCACAGAGTGTCGCCGCAGCGATTGCCGCGAGCGCAGAGAGGATTGCCGTCGTTTTATTGTTCATTTTCTTTGTCCTTTTGTTGTCCATATTTCCTGTTCTGATTTATCTTGTCGCATGGGGTGTCGGCTAAAAGCCGAATTCGCCCAGGCCCATGTAGATTAGCCCCGGGGAGACGAAGTAGAAGTTGTAGTCCACTGTGTAGGAGTAGGGGTCGTGGTTATCCGCCGGCAAGTTGTTCGGCCAAAGCCGCCGGACCTTGTCGTCCGCCACGTTCCACATTGCCTTTGCACAGGCGGCGCAGTTTGAGGAGATGTTGACGCCTGGTGCGACAAGCCCTGTGCCGCAGTCCCAGCTCATCGTCGCCGTGGCATCGTTGTCTACTCCTATATACTGCGACATGTTCTGCCGGAAGTTGTTGACTCCGATTAGCTGCGACCCGAATCCGACTGTCATGTTGCTCAACTTTGCCATCCGCGTCGGATAGCCGTAGAAGGTCGCGACTGCGCCGAAGCCAGACAGGTCGTTCACCTGGTTGTAAAGCCATGTCGTTTTGCGCTGCTGGTTGTCTGGCCGTCCGAGATAGTCGCCTGCGCCTTCGCGGACGAACCATTTCAATCCAAACATCGGGCTGTTCCGCGTTTCTCTGTCGTATTTGATGCAGAGGTTTGTCATGATCGTGTGTGTTATGGCGAGGTCGCTTATGAATATGTCTTCGACTCCTGCCCCGCACACCGGAAGGACGACATTGGCCTCCGTCCACGGAGAGCCGCCGACGCGCCCCCTAAAGCGGTAGATGCCGCCTTTCTTGGGGTTTCGGAACTCTGCGTCGATGGGCGATATCGAGACGAGTGCGCCGCTCGCCTGGGGTATTGCCTCGATTAGCTCCCATTCGCCTGGGAGATCATACACGAAGACTCCCTCTGGCTCGAGCTCGAGATTCATGTAGACCGTGAAGTTGGCGATGGAAAATCCGTTCTCGCCAAGTGTTGCAACATTGCAGAAAGGCACGACGAGATGCTTGTCCGGCGCAAGACTGTTGGTGATCGAGAATGGACAGGCCGTCTCGCCTATGAAGGGCGGAGGATTGGTGCTAATCCCTGCGACCGGAGAATCCACGTGGAGATACTTGACGGATGCGACAGTTAGCGACTGGGTTGCGGTGAACGTCTCGCCGCATACTGTCACGCTCGCGGCAAACTTGACGTCATCGAGCGTGTCGCTCGTCGAAATGCCGCGCACGGAGAGCGTCTGTGCGTTTATCGTCTCTATGGATACATGATTTGCGCCTTCGACGCACTCTATCGTTGGAAGCGCGTCCACGTTGTATGGGGCGGTTAGGGCGACGGATACAATGTTCGTCTCTCCGTTGCGCATGATGACGGACGGGGCGGAGATCCTAAGCCAATCCAGTGGACGGACTGGAGCGCATGTCCGCCAGATGCCGTTTGTCAGCAACGCGAAGCAGCCGTCGGGATATAGCGTTATTGCGGCAGTGACAGTTTCATTTGTATTTGGCAGCGCATAGAAATGCCACCACCACATTGTCTGCTCTCCGTCTTCGCCTTCGCTTCTCGCGAGCATGCTTTCGCCCTGCATGGCGGAGACGTCGCCGATTCCCGAGTTGATCTCGGTATCTGCATCGCGAAGGTCGGCGCGTATCTTGCCGTCCTGGAAGAACCAGGCGGAGGATGACAGCATTGCGTTCTTTCCGAACGGGAAGGGGAATCCCGGGAAGTCTGTCTTGTTCGCGCCGAAGGGGGATGACGCGCCGTGCACGTGCCAGTTCCCGACGGGAACGGCGTTCGTAGGCAGTTCGACAGCGGAGGACGGTGTCTCCGTTAGGACGCAGTATCCATTGATGACGTCGTTCGTGGTGAGCGTCGGGATGCCTGAGTTTTGAAGCCGCAGCTGAAGCGCGTTGTGTAGCATCATTGCCGTAATGCCGTTTTGCTGTATGACTGGCGGTCCGTGGTTTGGCGACGAGAACGGAGCTCCAGCATTCAGCATGCCGTTAGTCCCGCCGCTGGCGTTGTTGTTGCCGTTCGTGTTGGCTTTCTGCGCTTCGACTGTCGCGATTATGGCGACGATCAGGAAAATCGTCTGTATCGCGCGCGGCAGCTTTCGTATCTGCCTGAACCCAGCGGAAACGAGCCGTTTTGTGGCGAGCCATGCGAGGAATCCGTAAAAGGCGAATCCAACGATTAACGCCACGAGATGCCAGTTTATGTTCATGGCCGACTCCTTTTATCGTATTGTGATGGTGAATCGCACGTTCTCGACTGTTTCGGTTATTTCCTCCCCGACTTCCCCGAGCCCGCGTTTTATGATCTTGGCGAGGTTCCAGCTTGGGTTGAAATCTTTCTTGTCGATGATGACAGAGGAACCGGAATGGTTGACGACGGTCTGCGCACGGTAGTCGGCGAGATATCGTGTCCCGCAGTCGGAGCCGAACGCAATATCGGCTTCGTCAAATGACAGATCGCCGTTTCCGTCGGAGTCGCATCCGATTGCGACAATGACCTCGTTGGAGGTGCAGCATGTCGTTTCAAGACTGAGCGTGAACCGTTCCAGTTTCTGGCTGTTGACATGAAGCACGACATTGGTCGACACTTCGGTGTCGGGTAGGGCCCCTTCGGGGAGCTGCGGCCATGTGAACGAGCTTGCTGCGCAGGCGGCAGTCGCGGCGAGCGTTGCGATCAGTGCGGATAAGGTTTTGTGCATGGTGATAGGGCTTTTATAAAGTCTACTTGGCATTCTACCAAGTGCTGTCTCCTTGTATCGTTACTTGGAAGTAACGAATGAAAGAAAGTCGTGACTTAGCGTGACATGCGACGGTTGTCGTGTGACCCTGGGACTGTTCCACGAGTCGAAAAAATGGTAGAATAACCGCATGAGAAAAGCGCTTGTGATCGAGGATAACAGCACCGAGGCGGCGGACTACATGGCGGTGCTCAAGTCCATGGGCTACAAATGCGATATAGCTCATGCTGGTGACATCGGATATTCCAAGCTCGTCAGCGGGGACTACGATGTTGCCATCGTCGACCAGGTCCTGCCTGGCATGGACGGCGAAACCATTGTCAGAAACGCGCGGCGAAACGGGATCAAGGCGATCATCATCTGCGTCAGCAACCACGTGGGGAAGGCCGAGCGGCTTGAGGTGGTGCGGGCTGGAGCTGACCACTACATCGAGAAGCCAGTTTCTGCGGATGAACTAATGTCGTATGTCGCGGCGTTAGAGCGTCGTGTCGGCGGCGAGCAGTCCGTGATTGCCTATCGATCCATCGTCGTCAATAGGGCCGAGCGTACGGCATTCTGCAACGACAAGGACTTGGAGCTCAAGGGGCAGATCTTCGACTTCCTCGTGCTGTTGCTCGACAACCGAGGTAGGTACGTCCCCGCCAAGCGGATACTCAAGGAAATCTGCCCGGGTGCAAAGACCTTGGGTTTGGACGCCGTCAGGCAGGTGAAGCTGCGCCTCTGCGAGCGGCTTGAGGCCTGTGGCGCTTGGAATGTCATTGAGACGAAGAAGGGCGTTGGCTATGCGATACTCTAAAGATCCGCTCGCTCGCGCAATTTTCCGCAGGGTCGTATTCCTCGGTGCATTGATCATGCTCGTGTGGATGCCATACCATATCCGAGACACGAACGAGAAACTTGCGAAGGATGCGGTTTCTGCCTATCGGCTGAAAGGCATAGCAGATTCCAAGGATGCTCTCATGCAGGTCGTAATCGAGGCGAGGAAGTCAACATGGATTCCAACGGCGTTGTCTCTCGTCACCATCGTCTTGCTGTTGCTGGCCGCCGCGTCCATATCGAAGCCGGTCGGAACACTTCAGTCGTTTCTTCGCGAAATCATACACGACTTGCGAGGACCTGTGGCGAGCCTTAAGCACAATGTGGAATATGCACTCGCGGGCTACAAGGAGCCGAAGACCGCCTTGGAGGAAATGCAGGAGTCAAGCGAAACGCTGCTCGAGATGTTCGACATGCAGTCCGAAATCATCCGTAACTACAATGGCGAGGTCCGGGAGCCCCCTGAGGATGTCGACCTGTCCGACGTCGTCACAGGCCTCGCCGACCTGTTCGAGTCCGCGGCGGAAGCAAAGGGCGTGAAGCTCGGCTACAGCGTGCCGCCAGAACCGATAGTCGTTCGCTCGCACAGGCAAAGGCTTTTGCGTCTCGTGAGCAATCTTGTCGACAACGCCGTCAAGTACACGGACAAGGGGACAATCTCCGTTTCGCTTGGGCGAAAGTTTCCGGGGCGCGTCAGGTTGACTGTCGCCGATACGGGCGTCGGCATGTCGAAAGAGTGTCAGGGCCACATGTTCGAACGGTTTTACCGAGCCGAGCGGACTTCCTCGCGCCCTGGCGACGGCAACGGCCTTGCCTATGTCGACTCCGTCGTCAAATTATACGGCGGCACGATCGGCTGCAAGTCCGCCTTGGGCAAGGGAACGACCATTACTGTGGTTTTGCCGCTCGACATGACGCCGTAGGCAGTGTCGCGGTGAAAGCAAAAGCGGACAACTGTAGTTAGCAAAAGCGGAATTGGGAAGATAGGGCCTGTTAAGCGGGCTTCAGCGAGAGATTGTGTCTGAAAACA
>Ga0310695_10014218_pt1 | contig 10786 bp, 13 predicted proteins | sample RumenRJG_04DNA_FD_203882 | JGI IMG/M metagenome (GOLD analysis project Ga0310695, IMG submission 203882) | Bovine rumen microbial communities from Lethbridge, Alberta, Canada - RJG_04 (v2) (version 2) | ecosystem: Host-associated > Mammals > Digestive system > Stomach > Rumen | place: Canada... | reverse complement strand
TTAGATTGTGATTGTTTATCTTCAACTGTTTTGATATATCAATGTCATACCCACAGTTTATACACTTGTGATTCCCACTTTTTGTGTCAATAAAAGTATCTTCATGACAATTCGGACATACCACTAGTTCATCACGGACACGTGCAATAATCTTCTGCCATTCCATCTCTTTCATTCGAGTAGTAGGGTTTTGTAACTTTTGCCTGTTAAATTGTTCTATGAATGTCTGTTTAAGAATAGATGGGAAAAGGGGCCATCTTCTTATTACATTCTGATGAACACCACGAACAGGCAAGTTGCTCTTATCGTCGTTGTCGTAGATAAACAAAGCCTCGCTACCATAGAATTTCTTCTCGAAAGCCTCAGTCATACAAGGACATGCAACGACTTTCTTACCCTCAAAAGGATGATTGCAGAAGAAAAGCATAAATAGAATTACGGAAAGCGAGAATCGATCGCTATATGTATCTGGCTTTCCGCCTGCCACAACCTCTGGAGCCATATAACGTGCCTTTCCCAGAATACCAGACACCTCTCCTTGTGCCGTAACGTTATCATTGTCACAGATTAAAACATCGCCATCTGTTGGACGGATAAAAAAGTTTCCGTCGTTGAGATCTTGATAACTATATCCAGAACGATGCAACCACTTAAAACCGTCGCAAATCTTCATAGCAGCTGCAAGCATTGCATCAAATGATTTGAACTTCTTACGAGCAAGTAGATAGTTGCCAAATTCGAAGTAGTCATTGGGACGAAGACGCATAATGTAGCCATAACTACCATGCTCTTTTACAGTTAGATATTCAGGCCATATAAAAGCATCACTTGGAAAAGGTTCATTTTTAGCTTTTGCTTTTGCGTTTTCGTTTACATTGTGTTCCAAGTTTTTGTAGAAAGCATCACTTGGTGGATTATGATACCACTTCAATGCCATCTTCTGACCAGCGAGATCTACAAGGTACACAATACCCTGCCCTCCTCTTCCAAGTTCCTTAATTACAGTCGCTTGAGCGCCAATAGTTAAATTGACGGTGTCATTTGGTTTCAGTTCCATATATCAAGTTCTTTATAATCCACCACCACTGAGACTAAAGCTATCAGCATATTCCAACCTGCCCGACCATTTACAATTAGGACAAGTCGCTTTCATTTGGCCGTGCCAACACACGACAGTTCCACAACTGCAAATCCAAACTAAATTGCTATGACAATAGGGACACCCAGGATAATTATTGTCGAATGTGATTTGACCTTGAACATGCTGAGCGTCGAAATGTTCTCGTTGGGCTTTCTCTCTATCTATTTTGAAAGCCCATACTAATTTCAATTCGCGCCCTTGTGGATCAACCGTGATTGCAAACGATTTCTTTGTTTTCTCACAAGCGGCCAATATAACAAAGGCCTTTTTACTTACAGGAGTTATAGCCATATCATTATTATTTTTGAAAGGTCAATTGTTCAAAATTCATTAAGGTTGCTTTAATACTGTTCTCAAAGCGAAAAGATTAAGCGTAATATCAAATAATGTCCAAATAGACAGCAGTGTAAATGAGATTGTTATACAGAAATAGAAAGAGCAATGAAACAAAACGTATAGAAAGGAACTCAGCAAGGCAACAAGTTGAAAGAGAATGCTAATAGAAAATGTTGAACAGGATACTTCGTATGGACTCTTCCCTTTTTCCGCTTTTTCTGATGCCATCGCTATTTTTTCTTTGTCTAAGTGGAAGAGAAACGCATAAGCGGCAATGGTAAAACCCAACAGAATGCCCATGCAGGGTATCACATTATCACCATATTCTCTCAACAGATAATCAAAACATTCTCCATCGCAATAATAAAACGACAAACAAAAGGATACACCACCAATAATTAGATATGAACAAAGTGTAACACAACTTTGCAACATAAATAAATCATTCAAAACTTTAAATAAGGTGACTTTTATATTCATATAATGATTATTTTAAAATGTGTCATTTATGATACACTTCTTATCCAAAGTATAATAGCGATGATTGCTACAGTGACAACTCCCCAAAGAATCATTCCACCAGTTGTAGGTTCTTCTGATTTTAGCACCCACCACTGGATAGGCTTCCGAAGGAACCAGATAAGTCCCATCAGTAGTAGAAGCATTATACCTACTACGAGATCGTCGTTGTCATCGCCCAAGCGCCATTTCCCTTCATCGTCTCGATACCAGTATTTTCCCATGCCTATTGTTTTTAGTTACTATTCGTAATGCAGCGTGATTAATTATTGGTACTAATTTGCTGATAGAAACATGATATTTGTGGATTTCGTTAGTTTCTACAATCAATCATTAATGTACCTGCACCATTACGATATACTTGGTTAACCCGACTGTCGCCTGAATAATGGGATTCAAGAGCTTCACGTAATTCTTCGTACTCTTCATCAGTGGCGACATGTTCAATACGAACATTTATCAAACGTCCTACGGGGCACACTTTGTACTCGTTGTCGTCTGTGTATTTGGTAAAGTCTGATCCAACAAATCCATAACTCTCATACTTCGTTTGAAGATCCCCTACAAACTCGTCGGTAATTTCAAATAAATCTCCATATTTGCTATTAGGACTAAAGAAGCCTCCTATAAGTGTGATGATTATTACTGTCCAAATATGTCCCTTTTCTGGAATCGCCTTTTCTTTGATGGCTTTCCAGAGGAAATACAACCCTGCACCTAACACTCCCAAAAGAAGCCAATTCCAAAACCCACTTCCATTAAAAAGCATGTTAAATGCTTGAATAGCTCCACATATTCCTACTATTATAGCAAAAGTTTTCGACTGAAAGAAACTTGTTTGATTGGCATTGTCATTAGCCGTGTTGGTGCTGTTTGTTGGTGCTGGGGGCGGAACAGTGGGGTCAAAAAGGAATCTCAGTTCGGTTACATCTGATGCCTTTGTCCACTCGTTCATACCGTCTTTCCATACCAACGTATTGGCTGTAACGCCATATGCTGCAAGTTGGTCTGCAGGTACAGGACCTGCTTGTTGACCTGCTGAATTAATGAAATAGTACATATTGATTCCGTTTTATAGTGTTATTAGGATTTGGGATTACCACGGTGCATTATCTCCTTCTTCAATCAACGTCGGTTCTTGATCAGCCCAATACAACACTGCTTCACCATCTTGGAAAATTATTTTATTTGCACCTAGATTTATTTCAACTCCATAATACTCATTTCCTGTGTCAGAAAAACGGCCTGATATAGTCTTCCATGTAGATGAGCCTGTAAATCGAGTCCATTTGCCCTCAGAAGGATTAGCATAATATACAATTGCTGTATGGTCCTTTTTTAATTCATATTTAAGCCATAGCCCCTTATACCCTTTCACCGTTTTGTCTGTCACACTCCAAGTCGTTCCTTTGACCAACTTTTCAACATCTTTTTCCGAATACACAAGCTTGCTATTATTACAGCAACTACCTAAGATTATGGCAATAATGATTGTCCATATATTGCTCTTTTTGGGATTTTTCTTTCCTATTAGGTCTTTCCAGAACCAGTATAGACTTCCGGCTAAAATACCCCAAAATAACCAAACCCAATTATTTTTAGCACAGAAAAACCAGTACAACACTATAATTACTCCGACTATGCCTACTAGTAAAGTAAAAATATTATACTGTAGTAAATTATCTAATAGATTAGCCGTGTTGGTGCTGTTTGTTGGTGCTGGAGGCGGAACAGTGGGGTCAAAAAGGAATCTCAGTTCGGGTACTGCTGATGCCTTTGTCCACTCGTTCATACCGTCTTTCCATACCAACGTATTGGCTGTAACGCCATTTGCTGCAAGTTGGTCCGCAGGTACAGGACCAGTTTGTTGACCTGCTGAATTGATATAGTAATACATCTTATTCTTTGTTTTTATGGTTTAATAGTCATTCATCTTCTCGAAACAAAAAGTATTCTATGCGGGGGTAATGCTTACCACCCTCACATCAGAAGGAAGTCTTCTGCGCAAAATCTCCAATGCTTCAGACTCAGATCCCGTTCTCAATTCCAAAATGGTCTGACCACTGGTAAAACCATAATGATACTTTACTAAATATCTTCTCACTGTCATTTCACTGTTTTTTATGTTAGGTTTATCTGTTTTGATTTACAAAAACATGCTATACATCAATAATGGTGCGGTGCCCATTCTAAATCTTTTTGTTTGTTCTTTCACTGATTATGTCAGTTAAAATATAAGTCCTTAAACTCATATAGTATATTTTGAAAAGATTATACACAATAGCGACAACACAACAAGAAGTGTGAGCCTCTCAGCTAATCCGCTGGTAGGCCTTCGACTGCCGTAAAGATAGATTAGAAGAAACAGCTCACACCCTATGCACGTAGCGATTGGATAGAATCCAATACTATCTATACAGAGGGAAGAACGTTCTCACTTTTCCAATCTTTACCAGGTAAGGTGTCGAAGTTTACCAGCTGGAAAAAGCTAAACGCTTCCTATGTCATGTGTGCGACGGAATGAACCAGTCGCAGTGCAAATGTAGGAATAATTTTTTGAAAACGTTCATTCGTGAGCTGTTTTTTTCATTGATTATTACAGTTAAGTGTGTCTTTTGTCGCTGTGTCCGTTCACAAAGGGGGAAACGACCAAGCGAGAGGTATAGACACTCGCAGAGGGACACAAATACAAGTGCAAATGTAGGGTAAAAATCAAGAAAAAGCGGTGTCCATTGCGTCCAATTTCTGTAAAAGAAGGCTTTTGACCGCAAAAAAACCAAGGGATGTGTATTTTATCCCAAAACAAATGGGGGAATCTTGACCACAAGTAGTAAAAATATGGAGTTGTGGTCAAAATCTCAGCAGGAATAATGACCACAAGTCAACAAAATTTCGACTTATGGTCATCATTATATTGCGGAATCATGACCATAAGTCTAAAAAATCATGAGTTATGGTCAACATTACCGCAAAAACCATGAATAAATATAGGATTTGGCGAGGCGAATTTGAAGCTAAGACAGCATCGCAGGATACCTGCGTTCTCCACATCCTATCCTAATTCGGAACCTTACCCTGTTTGCGGGAGTTGACAGCCATTTGCTGGAGGATGTCGCTAATTTCTCCGTCCACATAATCGCGGATGGCATCGTGAATCTTCTCTGGTGGAATCTGACCCTTAAACCGTTGTTGCAAAGCATGTTCTATACGAGACAAATCTTCATAGCACTGCTTCACTGCCGACAACCAGTGTTCATTAACAGAAGGAGACAGGGAAGGATGGATGGAATCGCGGAAAGTCTCTACTGTGGATTTGAGGACAGAACGGCAAGCGGTGATGACAGCATCGTCCAACTGGGCGTTCTGCCCCTGGGATGGAGAATTTGTCTTCTTTTTCTGCTTTTCTGGTCCTTTAACATCACGCACATTGACATCTTCGGAATTGCGAGAGGGTTGGGGGGCTTGGGCTTCGATAGGCACAGATATGGACGACGTATCCCGACTGACAGGAACTGGGGATGATGAGAGGGAGTCGTTAATTGCAGACTGAGAATAAGACAAGGATGATGAAGACTTGAGCCACCAACCGAGGATGACGAGCGAAGCCAAAAGGAAGAGAGCCACAATGATTATGAGAACCGATTTCTTAGGAGCCAGCGCTTGCTGTACCTCTTGAGCCGACTGAAACCTGTCTTCTGGACGTTCTGCCAAACATTTATTCATCACCTTACGATACAATGGAGGAAACGAGGTTGAAACCGATAGATAATCAAGGATTCGCCCGAAGGCATAGAGGTCAGTGGAGGGGGTAAGCGCACGGCTATCGACTGCTGAGGTAAGTTGTTCGGGAGCCGCAAACAAGTCGGTATGGCCTGTGGTGAAAGGGTTACAGTCGGTATAGCAACAACCGAAATCCACCAAACGCACCTCCTGCCCTATCCGAGTCAGGAGGATGTTGTCGGGTTTCAAATCGAGATGGAGTATCTGGTGGGCATGCAGATACTGCAAGGCCTGCAACAACTGCTGACAGAAGGTTTGCAAGTGTGTTTTATCTTCAAAAAAAGCAGGATGAGTATTGAGGAAATCCGTCAGTGTCCAACCGTCGATGAACTCCATCAAGATATAGTCGTTGCCTCGTTCGATATATCGCGGTAGTGCAGGATGCTCGAGTTGATAGGCAGTCTCGAACTCCTTCTCCATAGCCATCACGTAGCGTGGGTCACTGCTATATTCAGGCTTCAAGCGTTTGAGAAAATGCCATTTGCCATAACGGCGCACACGAAAAGCAAGACACGTGCCACCGGCGAATGCCAACGGCTCAGCATCTGCAAATGAAGAGGTAGTTGGGTTGTCAAATTCCGAAGCGTCTGTCATTGAAAGGTCAGTCACCCCTTCGGGGGTGTTTCGTCCTCAGTTGAGGGTTCAATAAGTTTCAGACTATTCAAGCCCGTCCACTTGCCGGCGATGTATGAGCCTAAGGATTGGCCGTTTCTCACCACATCACTGACAATCAAAGGAAAACGAAGCATGAATACGCCCACTTCGACGATATCGCCTTCACGCAACTGGCTGTTTTCGTTGCAAACCACCTCATACGTACTTCCCGTACGATGTAGGAGTGTCACTTTCCTGTCGGGCAAATAGGTGTACTCCACCAGACTCCCCTCTGGCACAGCAAAAGACGCGAGAGAACCATCGTTGCTCGTAAACATCGAATTGTAGTGGCGTGTGGCCTCGTCCATCACCTCCCAGTTCGGGAAACCAAGGTAATGTGCAACGATGTTGAGGGTGCTGGGGCGTGGCTCTCGCTCATCCTTGATTTGCCCCATGAGTCGTTTCATTGTGTTCAAACCAATACGTTCATGCTCCTGCTCCGCTATCTTCTCAATGAGCAAGTTGAGATGCGCGCCGTCATCGAGATGAAGACCCGACTTCTTACTGAGCAAGTATTTCACGAATCTATTGAACACCATATCTCGTCAGAGTTCGCGTTTGAAGGAATAGCCGATATTGCCACTGGCAATCTTAAGCTGTTCGTTGTCGAGAGCTGTTATGGTGAAAGTGTCGGACTTCAAGACCGTTCCTAACTCACGGTTCTGTGTCTCAACCGGATAGGAGAGCAGGAACGAACCATCACGAATCTCCCACTGGGTGTAGCCCACAGCGGTGCTGTCGGTGAGGACCTTGCCGTCGGGTGTAAGCCACATGCCCAACTCCTGCCCCTGGCGGTTGACCTGTGCCCACTTCGACTGCATCTGAGTGAGATTGACGATGACTGAGGCCACATCCTCGTCATCGATGGTGTTGTAGAACACACTTACCTTCTGAGTGGCATAGAGGTCACCGATGAAATGGGCACCCGAGGTGCGCAGCGAGAGTGTATCGCCCTTTTCGGTGATGAGTTCGATATAATTCATCGAGGTGCCATCACCTACAGTACCTGTCACTTCTTGGAACTTAGGCAGGTCAACGGGAATGATGTTAAAGGTGTCGGGAGTTCTTGTGGAGTCGATGGAATCGGTACCTTCGCCTCCACCAGTCTTGAACCAGTCGCAGGAATAGAACGACAGGCAGAGCAACGACAAAATGAATAATGACAGTTTTTTCATCTTTGAAACATATTGTTCATATTATTCTAACACGAATGAATATGAATGAAACATGAATAATTCGTAAATTATAATCAAACATCTATTTTTCACCAGGTTGGGGTTTCTTCGGGTCGATAATCATATTGGTGACCCGTTCGGTGGAGATGAGCCGACCGTCCTCACCCACGATATCCACATTCCAGACATGAGTGGAACGTCCGAGATGAAGTGCGGTGGCACGTCCATAGACCCAACCCTCGGTGGCCGACATCCCCACATGGTTGCCAGTGACACTCAGACCGCAGATGCGTTTCTCCAACCCGACATAATGGGCTGTGCCTGCGCCCGCCAGCGTCTCGGCGAAAGCCAGCGAGGCTCCACCATGGAGTATGCCAAAATACTGGCGCGTTGTAGGTGTGATGGGCATACGCGCTAACGCCACATCGTCGTCGCTGGGCAAGAACTCCACACCCATGGCCTCGACCATGGTACCACGGAGGGCTTCCTCCAGCATCTTACATTCTTCCTTACCGAACACTTGAGTTTCTACACTTTGAGTGAAAACATGAACATGCCCATAAAAGCACATCATGCAAAATTACATGTTTTTTATCAATTCAGACCAAATCGGACAAGAAAATGAAAGGATGTGGTTTGAAAATAGCCTAAGAAGCATACATAAACCCACGCTTATGGAATAAAATACCCTATTTCATTCCACTGGCCACTGCATTAGTATAATTGACAAGCGCATTGTTTCCGACTATGTTGAGCTCGGTGAGCGCAAGTTTATTGGCATTGAAATAGTCGGAATAAACTTCGCCGAAATTACGGCTTACCTGGTCGGCGATACCGAACAGGGTGGCATAGATAAGGTATTCTTTCCACAGAGGCATCTCCTTGATGTCGCGGATGCCGATAAGTGTAAATTCAAGCAGGAACTTGCGTAGTCCGAGCACTTGCCGAGCGATGTCGGGATCCGAGGCTATGTCTTTCTCTTCCTTGCTCAGCGTTTCTAACGACTGGAAGAAAGAAGGCTTCTTCTTGCTGTTACGCAAATACTGCTGCAGTTCCCTAGGCTGGAGGATGCCATCGTTTCCAGAGGCACTGACCAGCATCGACAGGAACTCCATCTCCAATTCGTTCTCTCTTGTTTGGGGCCGTTTACCAACACTTAGTACAAGATGAGGTTCGGAACCATAAATAGTCGCCTTGTTCTCCAACACAAGAGCCCCTTTCTCGATTAGGCGAAGAATCAACGCGCCAAAAAGTCCTTGGTAGTCAGCTATCGGCGAGGAGGAGAGAGCGTTCATCACGGCGTTGGCAATCTTCAAGTCGCCTCCTGCAGGCATGTCGCGGTAGTATTCCAACTGCTCCTGCAATTTCCGCCTGGTCAGCCACCGTCGCAAGGGCTGCAAGGAGATGATGTACCAAATGAGGCGGAATGTCTTGCCCCCCATCGCCACGAATACCAAGACGACGACAACCGGCACCACGATGATGGTAGTCATAGACAGAAGGGTGTCAAGCCATTCCGGCATGAACCCGAAGAAAAATCCCGCCTCTGGGACAAACATGAGAAGGGGAAATGTGAACAGCAATATGATATCTTTCATAATCAATCTAAATGTCATATAATTCCATAGCGTGCCATGCGATTGGCAGCAAGCCCAGTTTACCAGCCACAGCATCCTCAACGGCAGGTGTGGCCACACTCACTTGATGCACCAGTTCACGCCATACAGCCAGGTACTGTCTGTCGGCCAACTGGCTGATGAGTAGGTTTTCATTTCCGTCAGGTGGCAGCATCTTCTTAATCTGCTGGAATACTTTTTTTTCGATACCGAAAAGATAGGCGAAAGCCATATACTCCGGCCACACACGACTGAGTTCAGGCATCTCACTTCCTGTGGCCTCGGCATTAGCCAATTCTGGCACCACATACTTGCCATAATCCTCCGACAAGTTGCTCAGGAATCGTTTCATGCCATAGATATTGCGCACATCCTTACGAGAATAGGCCTTGAGACTGATGCCTGTGTTGAGCAGGTCAGCGAAATGATACTGGCTCTCGTTATCAGTATAGGTTTTCCTCGCACTCTTGCCAAAAATCGTGAAGGATTTGCCCTTAGGATAATGTGTCATGACATTCTTCACCTCCAAGGGATTAATCGCTCCGTGGAGCGGTTTGCTTATGGCAAGGAACTTGTAGATGCATTCCTCCAAACTCTGGTCAAGTCCATCACTAGGAGAGTCCACCCACTGCCCCAGAACAACAGCGGCCTTACCTTGCTGGTCGGTACCCAACCGTATGGCTCCCCTGGCCAAGAGCCGCCACAAGGCGGCGCGAGCCACAGGTGTCTTGTCGCGGTAGAAAGCCACCGACAGCTTGTACATCATGACATGTGTGTCGAGCAAGCTGCCATACAGTGCCAAATATGGATAGGGACGTGGCTGCGCTCCCAAATAATACATCCGGAAGGCCAGGCGTCGAAGTGGTTTAAGCGAGCAGATATACCAAGTGAGCCTCAACAGTCCGATCAGGCCACCTATCATAATGATAGTTTTACGGAGATTCCGGCCGGAAGAGAAGATGACCCACATTATCCAGATAAAGATGAATATACAGACGAAGCCGTTCATTGCTTCATCAAGGGTGTCGAAGGTGTACAAACATAAAATAAAAAGCAACACCATTCCCACTACCCCCTTCCAGTATTTTCTGATGAGATATTCTGTCATTTATGCGTCTATATTCAAACAAGAAATCGATAACTATTTTCCCAAAGGCACAAAAACGGCCACATTTCATGCAAAAGTATATAAAAAATCGGAATTAAATTATAACTTTGCATATATTTTCAAAAGTAACGCACTGACGGTTATGATTCCCAAAACCATCCATTACACCTGGTTCAGCGGAGACCCGTTCCCTGATGACATTAAAGCCTGCATTGCCAGCTGGCATCGGTTCTTGCCAGATTATTCATTCCGACTCTGGGACATGGATGCCATCAAGGACATCGACTCCATTTTTCTTAAAGAGGCAATCGCTTGCAAGAAGTGGGCATATGCCGCTGACTATGTACGTTTGTACGCTGTCTATCATGAGGGGGGAATCTACCTTGACACCGATGTAATGCTCTTCAAGAACTTTGACGCATTCCTTAGCGATAATGCTTTCATAGGGAAGGAAAAC
>Ga0310695_10014217_pt1 | contig 10787 bp, 7 predicted proteins | sample RumenRJG_04DNA_FD_203882 | JGI IMG/M metagenome (GOLD analysis project Ga0310695, IMG submission 203882) | Bovine rumen microbial communities from Lethbridge, Alberta, Canada - RJG_04 (v2) (version 2) | ecosystem: Host-associated > Mammals > Digestive system > Stomach > Rumen | place: Canada... | reverse complement strand
ATCATGCCAGCGAGGGTCAGGTCGTCATTATCGCTCAGGTGGAAAGTCAGGCCGGCACGACCAAACACGCCACGTCCCTTGTTACTGTTGTCACCACGACTGTTCAGGAAGGTATCGTTCAGCGGATAATGCTGTTCGCTCTCATTGCCACCATTTCCACGACGACGGCGCACACCGATATTGGCATAGGCATCCACCCACTTGGAGGAATAGTTGATGTTACCACCCACGTTCCAGCCTTTCTGGTTGTTCACACCTGTCTGAATAGAACCATAATAGCCGGCACGACGGTCGCGCTTCAGAATGATATTGATGATACCGGCAGTTCCCTCAGGCGAATATTTGGCACTGGGGTTATCGATAACTTCGATACGCTCAATGCTCTCGGCTGGTATCTGCTGGAGAATCTCGGCACGGTTGTCGCTGGTCAGTCCGCTGCTCTTACCATTGATCCACACCTCCACACTGGAGTTGCCACGCAGGGAAATCTCGCCATCGGTGGTCACCTCTACCGAAGGGATGTTTTCCAGCAGGTCGCTCACAGAGCCACCAGCAGCAGCCAGCACCTCGTCAACGGTGAAGGTCTTGCGGTCTACCTCGAGTTTCATCTGTGAACGCTGACCCGTGACCTGCACCTCCTTCAGCATCTTCTGGTCTTCCGACAGGTAGATAGCATTATAATGGATGTTGCGCTTCTCGGGCGTCACCTGAAAGCGACGTACGGCCGACTTATAGCCCATGAGGGAAATCTCGAGCGTATAGGCACCATCTTTAAGACCCTGTATATTGAACTGGCCTTTCACATCGGTCATACCGCCACCTGCCAATTTACCATCGGCACCCGTCACACGCACAGTTACAAACTGCAGTACTTCATCGTTCTGCTTATCCAGAACCTTACCACGAACAACGCCCTGTGCCCACATACCTAATGAGCACACTAACAGCGCAGATACCAAAAACAATCTATTCATAAACCAGTTTAGTTATCGCATATAGAAATACATGAAAGCAGCAAAAGCAAGTATCAGATACGTGCATCCCTTCCAAATCTTACCAAATACATAGCAGCAGACAATCAGGAAAACTACCATCATGATATCTGAGAACCTGATATGGAAAGGCTGATAGTCCAGCATCTCCTCCGAATAGAGCATCTCACCATCGTCGCCTCTGCGACCTAAGGGCAGGTCATCCCTACCCTCTTCCTGGGCCCATAATTGCAGTCGAATAGCCCAGAGACAAATAATGGTGTAAAGTCTTAACAGGTTCTGATACATTAATTTATATTCAATTTTGCGTGCAAAATTACAAAAAAAGAATGTAAAAACTGCACTATTATAGGTATTTCTTTTGCATTTCGCTTGTTTTTTCGTATCTTTGCGGCCAGAATATTCCTAAAATACACAAAATCAGAGATGGCTTATACACGTATCACAGCAGCCGAGGCTGCAGCATTGATTAAAAACGGAGAGAACATTGCCATGAGTGGTTTCACACCCGCTGGTGTGGCCAAGGCAACGACAAAGGAGTTGGCCAAGCTTGCCGTCAAAGAGCACGAAGCTGGTCGCGAGTTCAAGGTTGGCATCTTCACTGGTGCCTCAACAGGTCAGAGCACCGATGGTGACATGGCTAACGCACAGGCTATCAAGTATCGTGCCCCCTACACTACCAACCCCGATTTCCGTAAGCACGTCAACCTGGGTGAGATTCCGTATAACGACCTGCATCTGAGCCACATGGCACAGGAGTTGCGCTATGGTTTCTATGGTGATTTGGATTGGGCCATCCTTGAGGTGTGCGATATTGAAGAGGTGGGCAACGACTATCATGTCTATCTGACTGCCGCCGGTGGTATCAGTCCCACGGCAGCCCGCCTGGCCAAGCACGTCATTCTGGAATTAAACAGTTTCCACAACCCCAATGCCAAGTTCATCCACGACGTGTATGAACCACTTGATCCCCCTTACCGCAAGCCCATCATGATTGAGAAGGTGAGCGACCGTATCGGTGTGCCCTATGTGTCTATCCCCAAGGACAAGGTAGTAGGTGTCGTAGAATGTAACATCCCCGACGAGGCCCGTGCTTTCAAGGACAGCGACCCCGTGACAGAGAAGATCGGTTTCCTCACCGCTGAGTTCCTCGTAGAGGAGATGCACAAGGGACGTATCCCCAAGGAGTTCCTGCCCCTGCAGAGCGGTGTAGGTTCTACTGCCAACGCGATCCTGGGTGCACTGGGCGAAGACAAGCACGTGCCCGATTTCAATATCTATACCGAGGTGATTCAGAACTCAGTCATTGAGATGATGCTCAATGGCCGTGTAAAGGATGCTTCTGCCTGCTCGCTCACCGTGTCTAACGACTGTCTGATGCAGGTTTACGACAATATGGACTACATGAAGAATCACCTGACGCTGCGTCAGAGCGAGATTTCCAACTCACCCGAGGTTATCCGCCGACTGGGCGTTATCGCTATTAACACCGCCATCGAGGCCGACCTCTACGGTAACGTGAACTCTACGCATATCAGTGGTGTGAAGATGATGAACGGTATCGGTGGCTCGGGCGACTTCATCCGCAATGCCTACCTCAGTATCTTCACCTGTCCTTCTATCGCCAAAGGTGGTGTTATCTCTAGTATCGTACCCTTCGTGAGTCACCAGGACTCTTCAGAGCACGATGTGAACATCATCGTTACCGAACAGGGTGTTGCCGACCTGCGTGGAAAGAGCCCTGCCCAGCGCGCTGAGTGCATTATTGAGAACTGTGCCCACCCCGACTACAAGCAGCTGTTGTGGGACTACCTGAAGATTTCCAAGATGGGACAGACACGTCACAACCTGACTGCTGCCTTCGCCATGCACGACACCCTGGCTCGTAAGGGCGACATGCACCTGACGGACTTCGCAGAATATGTAAAATAGTAATAAAGGAGTTAAGAAGGAGTTAAAGGAGTTAAGGAGTTAAGACGATAGTTTTTAAACTACCAGTTTCTTCCGCAAAATACCGAAGATTTACTGGTCTATTGTCTTAACTCCTTAACTCCTTTAACTCCTTAACTCCTAATCCTTACAAGGGATAGTCCTCGAACGCATAAAGTACCGTACTCAAATAGCGCTCACCGGTATCAGGCAGCAGTACTACGATCTTCTTGCCCTTGTTTTCAGGACGCTTAGCCACCTGGATAGCAGCATAGAGGGCAGCACCTGCAGAGATACCAACCAGCAAGCCTTCCTGTTGAGCAATCTCACGACCCGTGCGGATAGCATCATCATTCTCTACATCGAACACCTCGTCGATGACGTCAGAGTTGTAGGTCTTGGGGATAAAGCCGGCACCAATACCCTGAATCTTATGAGGACCACTCTGGCCACCGTTCAGCACAGGACTTGACTTTGGCTCTACGGCGATGACCTGGATGTTGGGGTTCTGCTCCTTCAGGTACTTACCTGTACCGCTGATTGTACCACCTGTACCTACACCACCGATGAAGATATCCACCTGTCCGTCAGTATCGCGCCAGATCTCAGGACCCGTTGTAGCATAGTGCTTAGCGGGGTTGGCAGCGTTTTCAAACTGCTGCAGGATTACTGCACCAGGGATAGAGTCGCGCAATTCCTCGGCAGCGCGGATGGCACCAGGCATGCCGTCCTTTCCAGAGGTGAGACGAACCTCAGCACCATAGGCCTTCACGAGGTTACGACGCTCCACACTCATGGTCTCGGGCATGGTAAGGATAAGGTGGTAGCCCTTGACGGCTGATACCAGTGCCAGTCCTACGCCCGTATTTCCACTGGTAGGTTCGATGATGGTGGCACCGGGCTTCAAGATGCCCTTAGCCTCTGCATCCTCAATCATCGCCAGTGCGATACGATCCTTCACGCTACCGCCAGGATTAAAGAACTCTACTTTGGCAATAACAGGAGTCTCCAGACCCTTTGCCTGTGAATACTTGTTGAGCTCCAGAAGTGGGGTGTTGCCGACGAGCTCAGTCAGCTGTTTTGCAATCTTACTCATAACCTTATCCTTTTAATATGTTATTTAAAATCTGTTATTATGTTATTGTGTTATTATGTCTTTAAAACATGTTATTTTGTTATTGTGTCTTTAAAACATGTTATTTTGTCTTTCCGACGGTGCAAAGTTACGGTGTTTTTCCCAACCCCACAATACCTCTAGCATGTTATTTACATACCACATTTATGGTATTTTACTGAAAATCACGGTCTACCATCGCTGAAACGCACGAATCTGACCATACATTTTCGGCCGTTTCCACCATATCGATGATGGTATAGATGGGCAGGATGATGCCTAATACGGCGACAGGCGCACCGATGCCCGACATCAGCGAAAGGGTCAGGAAGAAACAGCCCATCGGTACACCGGCATTTCCCACTGCTGAGACAACGCTGATCAGCAGCCAGAGGAGTATGGTGCCCAACGAGAGTTCGGTGCCATCCTGCTGCATCACGAACAACGAGGTAACCAGGATAAAGGCCGCACAACCATTCATATTGATAGTGGTACAGATAGGCAACACAAAACGGGCTACATTCTTTTTGATGCCAAGACGCTTTTCCGCCGTTTCCATCGTCACTGGCAGCGTGGCCGCACTACTCTTCGTGAAGAGCGCCATCAGCACGGCAGGCATCATTTTTCCTAAGACGTGAACAGGATTCAGTCCTTTTGCCAACAGGAATAATGGCAGTACCACAAAGAACTGGATGACGTTGCCGCCCAACACCACCAGCACGTATTTGCCGATGGAATCGGCCACGACACCCGCACTGACCTGTGCCGACAACTGTGCCGAGAATGCCACAATACCCAACGGGAGCGTCCAGATGAGCCAGCGGATGAGCAGGAAGAGTAGATCCTGCAAGCCAAGCAAGCCCTTGACGACTACCGCTTTGTTTTCAGACTCAGGCAGCTTCGACAGGCCAATACCAACGGCGAAGGCCAGTAACAGCAGCGACAGGACATTACCTTCGAGGAAAGGACGGACGATGTTGTTGGGAATCACCGAGAGAAGGTGGTCGGCATAAGAAGCAGTACCCGATGCAGAAGCCTCGGGAACGGTGGCAGCACTAAGAGCCTCTAAGGGCAGTAAGCCAGGGGCTACGATAACGTAGAGCGCAGCACCAACGGCAGCAGCAGCGAAGGTGGTCAATAACGTGTAAGTCAGCGTATGGCCAAATATCTTACCAGAACCATTCGAGCCGAAGGTGGCAAAAGTAGTGATAACAGCCAGCACGATGGTAGGTACCGCCAGCAGCTGGAACAGACGGGTATAGACAGTAGCCACAAAGTTCATCACCTCATTGAGCCATGCGATGCCCAACAGTCCTAATATAGCACCCACAACGAGTGCTGCAATCCAAATAATAGTTCTTTTCATACTTATATTTCAAACGAAAGATTTACGTATATATTGCGTCCCTTCTGAGGAATATGGCACCAGTCGGCATAGGTAGCATAGTACTTATCGAAGAGGTTCTCGACGCCGGCACGGAGAGTGAATTGATATAATTGATAATTAGCTGAGAGATTCACGATGGTCCAGGCAGCCGTCTCTGTTTCCCCATACTTTTTGCCGTACTTCGCCTGTCGGGTGTGACCTTTTACCTCGGTCTGAAGACTCAGGGAGCCTGTGGTATAGCTCAGGCGCGACTGATAGGTGAACGGTGCGATGAGTGGGAGGTTATCGCCCTCATCGTCGCGACCCATGCTGTAGGTGCCCTTTGCGCTCCAGCGTAATCCCTTGACGGGACGCCACTCGGCTGTGAGTGAAACATTAGCTATCGTGGCATGGTCAATATTCCCATAGACCTTCACACCCTCGGCACCGACAGTCATCGCACTCAGGCGGTTCTCAAACTGTCCGATGATATAGTTCGAGAAGAAGAAGGCGTTGGCGTCAAGCCCAACTGAGAGTTCTTGCCTTGCAAGCGTCCTTCGGCCGAGCGGAGAGCGGAGAGTTGAGAGTTGATAGCTGCCGTTCACCTCTATCGCACTCTCATTCTTCAGGCGCGGGTTGCCGATGTAGTCGTACTGATCGAACGTGTTGTTCAGATAGTAGCCGTAGGCCTCCGTCACCGTAGGAGCACGACTCCCCCAGCCGGCTCCAATACTCAATTTAGAATTGACAATGGATAATTGATAATTGGCGGCGATGCGTCCCGTTGTCTGGTGATACTGCTGCTTCATGCCAGGGAAGAAGACACCCAGGGCCTTGTAGCCCTCCTCATTGTTCAGTCGCTGATGCTGCCACGAGAGTTTGCCAGAGAGGTGCAAAGACGACTCATTATTCAGACGGATATTGTCTGTGAGAGCAGCACCCACGTTCAGCGTCCCCACATCAGGCCATGTGACCATATACATGGGTGCCGCACCACCAGGATACATCGTCATGTCGGCAAACAGACGGTTGTAGTAGCTGTCGAGGTTCAGTTGCGCCTGATGCTTACCATACTCCCCCGTCAATAGCGAGTAGGCACCTGCCGTCCAACTCTCGCCTGGCATATCCATGTGGATCTCCACATCGGGACGCGTCGTGTCGTCCATCACGTGGGTGATATGGTTATAGTAGCCCTTCGTCTCCCATGACTCCAGTTTCGAATCCTCAAACAGATGCTTGTAAGCCAAGGATGTGATAAAAGCCTCAGCCTTTGACACGTCCATATTCAGCGCAGGATAGCCCACATCTGAGGCACGGTCGTAGATGAAAGTGGTCTCAATGGCATCATTCGCTGCTACCCGGTAGCCACCATTCACAAAGGCATTCACCTTCTGGAACTTAGAGAAGTCCACCTTCCTGTTGCCACCCGCCTTGTAGTTGTCGGCATGACGATAGAAAGCGCCACCGTTCACGTAGAACCGGTGCGATGAGTGCGAGGCATCAGCACCATAGACCTGTACGTTGCCGTTGGTCTCATAGCCCACCTGCGTACTCAGTCGGAAGGCATCGGAACCAAACCCTGCCTTTCGCAGTTTCAGGTCCAGTGCTCCTCCGATGTTGCCCGTAGCCTGAGGGTTGCCATTGAGGCCAGAGTTCAGACTGATACTCTGCAGGTTGCCACTCTCCACATAACTGGTCACGGGGTCCATCTTGTCCGTGCAGGCATAGAAAATCTTCATGCCGTCGATGGTCGTAGAGAGACGTTCCGTCTGCATATTATTCACAGTGGGCTCCCAGGCATACGAGCCACGGCGCACCAGTTCCACATGGTTCAGTTCCTGCAGGTGCTCGTCGATAGTAGCCACCTGCCCTTTTATAGAGCGTTTACCGCCCTCTTTGTGTGAAACAATCACCACCTCGTCCAAATCATGCGACGAGGTGGTAATAGTATCATTTTGAAGTCCTATAATCAATAACAGTAATCCTATCATAGCGGAAGCAAATTATTCACTTTTCCCTTTTCCCTTAAATAGTCACGTCCCAGTATAATGTACTTAATTCTTCACCGCCTGCCACGATATTTCCATCGGCATCCTTCACCGTGAGGTGAATGCGCCAGAGGCCCGTCATGGTCAGGTTGATAGTACCTGAATAACTGCCGTCGGCCTGCTTCGTGAGCGACGTATTGTTGGGCGAGGTGTGGTTGCCCATGTCAGGCATACGTGGGTCGATGTCGATAGTGAAGGTTTCCGACGCCAACGCGTAGGGCACGGTAGCCTTGGCACTCTTCTTAGACACGTAGGCCGTGATGGTGTTGGTGCCGGTCTTGAAGTCGAGGGGGTTCACCAGCGAGAGGTAATATGTGGCGTCGTCCACCTTGAATGACTTCAGCCAGGTCTGTCCGTCGGGCAGGGCGTTGACTACCACATCCTTCTTCTCGATGCCACCCTTGCTGCCCAGCACCAGTGCGTCGTACGACAACGTCCACGAACCAGCCTCGCTGGTATTCATCACAAACGACACCCATGTGCGCTTCACAGCCAGGTAACCGTCGTTAAAGCTGGCGGCATCAGGACCCACAGGCGTGCTGTGGTACATATCCATCTTCACCATGTGCATCAGCGGTGTCAGTCCCGTGATGTCGAAGTTCTTGATGTAGTTGCCCGTAGCCTTCTTGGTAGCCACGAAGAAAATCTCGTTGTAACCATTGTGGAAGCTGCCTGTCGTGGTGTAGGCAAACACGTTGTACTTGCCATCAATCTCCGTTGACAACTCCGGCACAATCTTCACTGTCTGCAGGAACTTATACACCTGCAGCGCCTCCTCGGCCGAGCAGCAGTCGATATCATCCGTTATCGTGATACCAGGAATCTCAATACCTGCCTGTACGCCATCATCATTGCTATTGCAGGCTGTCAGCGCTGCAACGGCGAGAATCAAAAACAATCCTTTTACTTTTTTCATAATCCTTACCTTTTTAATTAACGATTTATATTACGTCTGATTGACAATGCAAAGGTACGGCGAAATCGGCAGTCCCACAATCCCATGATTAAGGCATTTGCATACCACGAAAGAGGTATTTGACACAAAAAGAATAGGACTGACATATGCCAGTCCAATCTTTTTTAAAGGAAGAGATGACTAATTAATAGCCAGGGTTCTGGGCGATACCGAGGTCCTCACCGCTCAGACCCGTGGGGATGGGCTGGCGGTAGTGCTTACCGCGGATATTGTTGTACTTAGCACGCAAGTGGTTGTGCACCTTGGTGAAGTAGGCCTCCTGGTCGGCAGTGTAGGTATTGCCGAGCGAAGTCTTCCAGTCGTCAGCGAAGTGCTTGTAGTTCTTCACCAGCTTCACGCTTGAGATAAGATCCTTCCAGCGGTAGCTGTTGAGCACAGAAAACTGTTCGTAGGTGAACTCATAGTCCCACTCGCGCTTAATCTCAGCGAAGGTAGGAGCGCTGACCTCAGCGATGCCGGCACGACGACGCAGTTGGTTGAAGGGCTCAGCAGCCTCAGAGTTGCGACCCAGCTGAACGAGTGCCTCAGCCTTGATGAGCAATACCTCAGCATAACGGATCTCGATGCGGTCAACCGAGTTCTTGGTGATCTCGAGGTTCTCAGAGTTCTCATAGCTCTGATCGACACCCTTACCATTGATAGGCGTGTAGACAGGCGAGTAGTAGTGATAGGTCTTGCCATCTTCAGGATTCTTGATCTCGACGAAGTAGGTTTCGGCCAGACGCTTGTCGTTGGGCTGCTCAGCCTTCCAGTCGTCGTAGAGATTATCATCGGCCACCTCGGTATGGTTCTGCGTATAGCCATTGCCGTATTCGCCGTTCTGGAATGGGAAGGTCCAAGAGCAGTGCGTCTGGTGGTTACCCTGAGCATCTACCTTGTCACCATCATGGGCAATCGTAAACAGGTGCTCGTTGGTGCCGCGCTTGTTGCTCTCGTAGTCACGACCCCACAACTTATTATATTCTGGATCGAGTTTCAGCAGACCGCTGGCGATGACCTTGTTGGCATACTCCACAGCCTTCTCCAGACGACTGTCGGTCTTCGTGAACTGCGGGTCGGCCTGACCATTGGCAATAGCCTCTACCTCAGCAGCCGACAGAGGATTGTCGCCCCATACGAGGTAGGCGCGGGCCAGCAGAGCCTCAGCAGCCTGTTTTGAAGGCACGCGGGGATCGCCGTCATAGTTCTTGAGCAATGACTCAGCATCAGTCAGGTCGCTGACAATCTGTGCGAACACCTCGTCGATACTCTTACGGTCAGTGGTGCTGCCGCCCTTCTCTGTGAACACAGGCACCTCGCCCCACAACTGGGTCAGTTTCAGATAAGCCAGGGCGCGCAGGAACTTAGCCTTACCCACAGCAGCATTGTAGCCTGCCTGACTGACCTTCCCCGCCTTGAGCGAGTTCTCGATGGTGGCGATGGCCTCGTTGTCCTGAGCGATACCAAGGAACAGATGATTGAAGATCTTTACCTGATACCAGGTTGTGGGATCCTGTTCGAAACGGCTGTTCACAGGACCAGCCTCACTCTCTTCACCTTCGAAAGAGATCAGTTTGTTACTGTTCAGCTCGATGATAAATGAGAAAGACGAGCTGAGGGGTTGCCAGTGACTGTATACACCATTGACGAGCGACAGGGCGCTGGCGTCGTCGGCCACGACATTCTCGTCGGTCACCTGATTATTATTACCACTGTTGTCATCATTGCTACTTGAGCATGATACAAAACCAAATGAAAGGGTTGTTGCCAAAGCGGCACCGAGTAAAATTCTAGCTTTCTTCATACTGAAATCTCCTTTTTACCTTTAATTAATACTCTATGAATTATAATGATATGTTTATTCCGAACACAAAACTGCGTGATGAGGGGTATGCACCTGAGTCGGTACCACTGGCCACCTCCGGATCGTACCCCTTGTAGGGACTGATAGTCAGGAGGTTAGAGGCGGTGGCATAGATGCGCACACTTTGAATCTTGAAATTTGGATCCTGGAACTTGAAACGATAACCTATAGTCAGGTTCCTGAGTTTCAGGTAGCTGGCGCTCTGCACGTAGCGACTGTCGATATAGCCGATGGGACGGGCGTTTGATGCCAGAGGCAGACTATTGCCGCCACGCTCGGCCGTCCATGAGTCCTTGACGGTGCTGAGCACGTTGTACGAGTCGTTGGTCAGTTCGAGGCGACGACCCAGGGCGTTGTACACCTCATTACCATAGCTGCCGGCAAATGATGCAGAGAAATCGAGGTTGCGCCAACTCAGTTGGGTAGAGAAACCATAGACGATGTCGGGCTGGATGCTGCCGAGTATCACACGGTCATTGCCATCGATGCGGTTGTTGCCGTCGGTATCAGCGTATTTCA